>Ga0302127_10002201_pt1 | contig 11771 bp, 15 predicted proteins | sample CB4_SCM_MG_FD_204452 | JGI IMG/M metagenome (GOLD analysis project Ga0302127, IMG submission 204452) | Marine microbial communities from Western Arctic Ocean, Canada - CB4_SCM | ecosystem: Environmental > Aquatic > Marine > Oceanic | place: Canada: Western Arctic Ocean | collected 2017-09-24
GGGTCACTCCGCGGTGCCACCCTTGTTTTTGTAGCTGTGCTCCTCATTAATGGGCCAGTTACAAAATCTCTTCAGCAGTGCGCCCCGGTATAGGTAACGTCTTCTCCGCTGGGACATTGAAACGGTGTCCTACCGTCGGTGACGTTTGGCTTGATGTTCTTCCTGCACTCCTGACCCGGAGATCATATGGGTGCGGGGTATCGCCCTGCCTAGTCCATTCAGCCCCTGCGCCAGCGTCGGTTTCCACCGTACCCGACTCTCTGTAGCTTCGCTAGGGACGTACTACTCCAGACCGTCGCCCTTTATGTATATGTTATATCCAGTCTAGGACGTGCTTTCAGGGGTTGTCAAGGCTCTGAATTCGCCTATGGCTAGAAGCGAATTCCATCATGCTATACTGGGGCCATGCCGAGAAACGATACTGGAGTTGTGTTTCGTGCCAACAGTCCTGATGGTGAGTCGAGATGGCCGGGCAGCAGAAACCCTGATGCTATGCTTCCCTAAAGGGGAGTTCACTACGGCTGCTATGTCTGACCCCAGCGGTTTACCATCACTGACGGTGGAGCAATCGCCGGATATCGTGCTGATGGACGCTGGGGGCTTTACGATCAGTGAGAGCCAAGAGGCATTCCAGACTTGCCGAGATTTACACCTGCCAGTGATTGTCCTGGTGACTGAGCGAGAGCTGGACACCTATGATATCGCTCGGGGTGCCGATGATTTTGCGCTGAAGCCGTTGAACCCTACCGAGCTCACGTTGCGCGTACAACAACTCCTCCGCCGGTTGCGAGGCCGCGAAGGGTCAGAGACCATCCACAGAGATGACCTAGTCATTGACCAATCGCGGTACGAAGTGACCGTCTCCGGCCACAAGGTGCTGCTTACCTTCAAAGAGTATGAGTTGCTGCGATTGCTGGCCTCCAACCCCGGGCGCGTCTTCTCTCGGGAGGAGTTGCTCTCTCGCGTGTGGGGCTATGAATACTTCGGTGGCACGCGCACCGTAGACGTCCACGTGCGGCGACTTCGGAGCAAGGTAGAAGATGCCAATCACGTTTTCATTGAGACCGTGTGGAACGTTGGATATCGCTTCAAGCCCCCTAATCAAGCTGCGTAACTTCCTCTCTGCTGGCGTAGCTCCAAGGTATCGCGTATACTCTGGCCCATCTTTACAGGTAGGGTGCTATGGCGAATGTTGAACGTGAACTTCCCCTCTTTCCCCTGGGTGGGACTGTGCTCTTTCCGGGTATGAACCTCCCACTGCAGATATTTGAAAACCGCTACCTCCAGATGATGGCGGACATCACCCAGGATGATTCCCGCTTTGGCGTTGTGCTTATCAAGGAAGGTAAAGAGGTTGGTGAGCCTGCCTTGTCCTTTGATGTTGGCACGGTGGCCCAGGTGTTTCAGCGTGAGGACTCCCCGGACGGTCGCATCATCCTTGTTGCAGAGGGGCAGCAGCGATTCCGCACCCTGAACATCGTGCAGCAACGCCCCTACATCATTGCCAGGGTGGAGCTTCTGCCGCCCGAAGAGTCAAGCGACATGCAGATAGCCCAGCAGGTACGTGGAAAGTACATAGAGTATGCCCAGCTCCTGGCAGGTATGAGCAATGAGTGGATGCGGGATGTGCAGGTTCCTGAAGAGGCTGCGGAACTCTCCTACCTGGTGGCCCAGAGTCTGGACGCCAGCATGATGGTAAAGCAGGGCCTGTTGGAGATGGACACCGTGGAGGAACGATTGATCGCTGAGGTGGAGATACTGGACATGACAATGGAGCACGTACGCCAGCGGGTTCGCCGTGAAGGCCCATCCCAGCGGTTCAGCACCAACTAGGAGCATCCCATGGCCTACGATGAAGGACTGGCCCATCGCGTTCGGGAGTTGTTGGAAGGCCAATCGGACGTGGTTGAGAAGAAGATGCTTGGTGGCCTCTGCTTCATGGTGCAGGGCAACATGTGCTTGGGCATATTGCAGGACGAGATTATGGTGCGCGTCGGCCCTGACGCCCACGTCGATGCCCTGGCCCAACCTCACGCGCGAGAGAGGGACTTCGCCGGAAAGCCTTGAGGCGGACGACGACTTAGAAGGCTGGATACAACGCGGCCTGAATTTCAGCCTGTCACTGCCTGCCAAGTAATCCCCTCAACTTAGGTGCAGGACTCGTCCTGCCTAGCCCTGCGGGCTCATCGGCGTTAGATGGACATCCAGCACTCGTTCGCACCACGCTGCAACCCCTAGCAATCGCTCCTCGTCAAACGGCCCCGCTGCTAGCTGTATCGCCAAGGGTAGCCCGTTCGCTGCCAACCCGCTTGGTATCCCCACCGTTGGGCACCCTATCCATGTCCACGGCGCCTGGAAGAACGTGGGCCCGGTGGTTGTACGGCCTTTGGGTGCTGGGCCGGGAGTGCAGGGACTCAACAGTACATCGTAGGTGTTGTAGAGCGAAGTCATTGCGTTTTGAAGCTGCCCTCTGGCCTGCTGTGCTTGCACGTACCCGATGGGTGATGATGCCAAGGCCAGGTCCATGCGACTGCTGATGTTTGGCCCGTAGGCCTCCCTGTGGTTGGCGAAGTTCTCCTGATGGAAGGCGGCTGTCTCTGCCCACACCACGTTGGCAATGTGATCCACACTCTGGGCAAACTGCTTTGGTAGCGTTACTTCCTCAACGATGGCCCCTGTAGCAGCCAGCTTCTGCGCAACATCGTCGGTGTGGCGACGCACCTCGTCCTCCGCCCGATCGTAGAAGAACTCCTTGATGAGCCCGATGCGCGGCGGCTTCTCCCTCCGACCCACCCCAGCGTGGTACTGGCCCACCGGCACATTGGCTGCGTTGGGATCTTGCGGGTCGTAGCCTGCCAGGACGTCCAGGGTCAGGGCTGCATCCTCCACCGTGCGGACTAGGATGCCCACGGTGTCTGTGGAGAAACTGACGGGCACAAGGCCGTATGCGCTGATGCGTCCGTATGTGGGTTTCAGCCCGACGATGCCGTTGTATGCAGCCGGTCGAAGTGTGGAGCCAACGGTCTGGGATCCTGTGGCTATGGGGCACATGCCCGTTGCAATGGCAACGCCGGAGCCGCTGCTGGAGCCGCCTGGTGTGTGTTCAAGGTTCCATGCGTTGAAGGTTGGTGATGGGTCTCCGTCCGCGAACTCCGTGGTGACGGTCTTGCCAAGGACTATCGCGCCAGCCTGTCGAAAACGAGCCACGGATGTGGCGTCGTACTCCGGTATGAAATCAGCGTACAACGGCGACCCCGCAGTGGTCTTGAGTCCAGCGGTGTAGAAGATGTCTTTCAGTCCTACTGGTACGCCATGAAGGGGACCGCGTGGGCCTGTCCTCTCTAGCTCTATAGCTGATGCTTTAGCCGTTGCGAGCGCACCCTCACGGTCAACGGTGACCCATGCCAGCAGTGTGGGCTCCAGCTCGTCTATGCGCTTCAGCAGGTTCTCTACCAGCGTCACTGGTGAGAGGTTACCTGCACGTATGGCGGCAGCGGCCTGGGCTGCTGAGAGTTGGTACGGTTGTAATCCTGTAGTCATTGGGTTCTCCTTGGGCGTATTCGGTAGAGAGGCCATGCTATCATGACGGTCGCGGTGACGCAGCTACATTGCTGGGAGGTTAACTCATGGCAACGATGACACAGGAGCAGGTGCACACCTTTCTGGATGAACCCCATGTGGGGCATCTGGTCACGCTACGACCCGCTGGTTCGCCTCATGTCGCTCCTATTTGGTACGAGTATCGTGATGGCCGGTTCCTTATATGGACTAGCCGCGAGACGCGTAAGGTCAAGAACATTCTTGGCGATGGGCGTGCTGCATTGTCTATCGCCACGGACAGCGAGCCATACAAGTACGTCACGGTTGAGGGTACTGTGTCCGTTAGTGAAACCGACGTTGAAGCCACGGGCATCTCCATCGCGTCGCGTTATCAGGGTCGTGAACGTGGGACGGCCTTCATTGCAGAGCATTTCAAGGAGGGCGTGAGCGTTGTTCTTTCGCTTGTGCCAGACAACTTAGTGGCTTGGACTGATGAGGCCTAACTTTTGAACGAACCAGAACCGACAACGCACGGACAACCTCGGACTCATAGAGTCGGGGCTGTCCGTGCGTTGTCGCACCCCAATTTTCGCGTCTTAAGTGCTTCAGCGGTGGTTGGCGGGATAACCTTCCTGGGCGAGATGGTCATCCTGGGATGGATGGTGCTGGAGCTTACCAATTCACCGTTCAAGGTTGGTCTGGCTATTGGCCTGCGACAAGCACCGAGTCTGGTTTTGGGTATCCCCTTTGGGGCTGTAGCTGATCGATTTGACCGGAGGAACCTGCTCTTCTTCACCGTTGTAGCCCTAGCCCTCACATCGCTGGCTACAGCCGCACTGCTACAAGTTGGTTGGCTGGGGCTTTGGCCCCTCCTGGCTTTGAACTTTGTGCTGGGCACATGGTGGACTGGTGTCAGGACGCTGCGGCAGAGCATGACGTATGACATCGTCGGCGCGCAGGACATGGTCAGCGGGCTGGCCATTGCCGTATTGGCTCAAAGACTTGGCGGCATTCTGGGCGCTGCTGGGATAGGAGCAGTTCTGGCGGCAACGGATGCTGCGACTGCCTATGCCGTTGTCACGGTTGGGCATGTAGTGACGTTTCTTGTGGTGCTGCTCATCAGGTCAGAGGGAGGGGCAGTGCAGGTAGCCAGGGAGTCTGTCCTTGGTAACCTGAAAGAGTTTGCCGTAGAGGTAAGGAGTAACGGGTCGCTGGCGTTGCTTGTGCTACTAAGCGGAGCCGTAGAGATTTTGGGGTTTTCAGCCATGGCACTGATGCCGAGCATTGCTCGTGATGTGCTAGGCCTAGGGGCAGACGGCCTTGGTCTCATCCAATCGGTAGGAGCTATTGGCGGAGTGGTCACGGTGGGCGTGCTGGCGATAGCTGGAGGAGCGAGTCATAAAGGGTTGGTGTTCCTGACCTGCCTGCTGGTGTTCGGCGCTAGCCTGGTTTGGCTGGGGCAATCGAATTCCCTGGGCATGGTGTTGGCAGCGATAACCCTGGTGAACTCCGCCATGGCCATCTCAGACGTCCTGTCGCAAGGCCTTATGCAGTCGGTTGTGCCTAACGAACAACGTGGACGGGCCGCCGGGGCATGGCAGTTGGCGGTGGGCTTCGGCCCCTTTGGGAACTTGCAGGCAGGCGCTGTGGCTGCCGCGGCTGGCGTTTCCGTTGCCCTCGTCGTGAATGGCGGCCTGTTGTTTGCACTGGCCGGGTTGAGCTTACTGTTAGCCAAAAGGCTCAGAAGACTCTAGGTGTGCGCACCCTTGCTCTTCCTCCTAGGCCACGGATACACTGCTCCTATGGGACGTAGTGCGTGGCATCGTTCTGGGAGTGATGACGCTGGTCATTGCCTCTTGTGGTGGCTCAGAGATCGAGAAAAATCAGACACTACCGACTGTTGCGCCAACCCAGATATCAATACCCAGTCCGGCCGCTGTGCCCACGGCCATCCATGTACCGACTCCAATACCCACTGCTGTGCCAGTACCAACGACGCCTCCACTGACTCCTTCTCCTACCTTTTAGGTACTGAGGCCGACACCGCTCCCGTCGACTACTCCTGTACCGCCGACGCCAATGCCGACGAACACGGTTGCATCCACGGCCGTGCCAGAGTCCTACACTGATGTCCATGAGACGCCCATCATCAACGGGCCGGACGGCCCTGCAGGCCCTGACCGTGGTAGCGTGTTTAAATCCCTGACTGTTCATCCAACTGACCCGGAGATCGTCGTCCTGGGCACTGAGCGTAACGGATTCGTCAGAAGCAATGACGGCGGTCTTACGTGGGAACGGTTGCGCGCTGGGATGCGATCGATCATCGGCGCATACTCCGAGATATGGGACATTGATATCTCGCCTAGAAACCCATCCGTCATCATTGCCGCCACGCTGGACTCACCGGGTCCCATTCTTGGCACCACTCCCACCGTTCATGCGGGCATTTACAAGAGCGTCGACGGTGGCCAGAACTGGATGCAACTGAACTGCGTGTTCACCACGTCCCGGGCAATCTCCGTGCGGTTCAATCCTGCAAACCCAGACATCGCAGTAGCTGGTCTTGAGGGCGGCGAGGCGTCGTACTCCGGCCTTGGTGGTGGTTACTACGGCGGTGGTATCTTCCGAACTGAGAACGGCGGGGAGTCATGGCAGCGCGTGGCTGTGGGAGAGAACGATGAACGCAACGGCTATCTTGTGATGACCGTTGTGCCCACAAGCCCTCCAACCTTTGCTACCTTTGGTATGAACGGCGAGGACCTCAGCCAGAACATCGGCTTCATCCGAAGCACGGATAACGGGGTGACCTGGGAGTTCTTTGACGATGAGCTTCGCAACAAACACATCGGCAGCTTCACCATATCATCGGACGGACAGACCATGTATGCCGATGAAGGTGGCGCATATTTCGGGTGGATATCCCGTGATGCAGGCGAGACGTGGACCCAAAGCGCTGTGGTGCAAGTCAACGGCCCCGTCGCTGTATCGCCGGTAGACCCTAACCTGATTGTCTTCGGCGGGTCCAACCAGATACGACGCTCCACAAACGGCTTTCAAATCGTGAACATCACGTTCACGGCCCCCTTGGCCATCCGCGAAATCGTCTTCGCCTCGTCTGACCCTACCATCGTGTACGCAGAGACGGACGGCTACATCTTGTATCGTAGCGACGATGCAGGAGCTACTTGGAGGCTTGTGGCCAGCGTCCGCGATGATGTTTTGAACGTGCAGCCTTAAGCAGGACTTGTCCTCCACCTATACTCCCTGACGGATACCGGTGAAACGTTTTAGGCGAATGTCTTTCCTTCCGGCTAGTCTCGTGGCGTTCAGGGTATCAACAAACACCGTTAGGTGGCCGTGGGCACATGGAGCCAGGGCGCGCCCTGCCCGAAGCCTTCGATTGTGGTTTTTTTCACCCCTCTATGCTATATTTTGCCCAATAGGAAAGTGGTGGATTTAGCATGCTGGATGACTACTATCGCCAATACGGGCTGGTGCTCCTCCTTATAGGGGCCGCTGTTGCTGTGCCTTTGAGCATGGTGATGATGTCTCGCATGGCGCAGGTGCTCCACATTCGTCCCCACAAGCCAAGCGCTGTGAAGTCTGATATCTATGAGTGCGGTATGGAGACTATTGGCGGTAGGTGGGTTCAGTTCAACTTCCGCTACTACCTGTTCGCACTCCTCTTCCTCGTATTCGATGTGACGGCAATCTTCATCTACCCCTGGGCAATCAGGCTGCGAGACCTTGGCGGCGATGCGTTGCTGACCATGATGGCTTTTATAGGTATTCTGGCAATTGGTTGGGCCTACGCGTGGCGGAAGGGTGCGTTTGAGTGGAAGTAGGAATGCCAGGGGATGGACAGACATTGCGAGACACTACCTGGGAGATGGACAGGGCAGAGGGCCTGACCGTCAGCTCCATGAAGTCTACGCACACGGAGCAGTACCCAGAACCCCTTATTGAAGTACCGGACGACCTTCAGCGCAGCGTGATGGTCACTGCTCTAGATGAAATCATCAACTGGGGTCGCAAGTCTACCGTCTGGCCCCTCAGCTTTGGGCTAGCCTGCTGCGCTTTCGAGATGATGGCCAGCGCCATGGCTCGCTGGGACATTGCACGATTCGGCATGGAAGTGTTCAGAGCCACCCCTCGCCAGGCCGACCTGATGATTGTGGCTGGCACCGTGACCTGGAAGATGGCCCCTGCCATTGAGCGGATTTACGAGCAGATGGCAGAGCCCAAGTGGGTAATCTCTATGGGCGCTTGCGCTACCAGCGGAGGCCCTTACTACGAATCGTATAGTGTGGTGCCCGGCGTGAACCGGATTATTCCCGTGGATGTGTACGTTCCTGGATGCCCACCTCGGCCGGACGCTCTGCTCTATGGGGTGATGCAGCTCCACGAGAAGATTAAGCAGTACAGCCTGTCCCACCACCCTGCGGGTTCCTGATGACAACGCAGTTGCAAGGGGCAGATATCGGCCAACGCCTTCAAGGTGCGTTCCCTAACGCCGTGACTGCTTGGGGCGATGACGAGGTTCGTGTTCAATCGGACACCATCGTGGAGATTTGCCAGTACCTGAAAGACACCCCTGACCTCAAAATGGATTACCTGTCATCTATAACAGGCGTGGACTACGTGGAGTCGTTCGAGGTCGTGTACCACCTGACGTCGCTGACCCACAACCACAGCCTGGTGCTGAAGACCACGCTCTACGGCAGGGACGATGTAGCATTGCCCTCTGTCATAGGTGTGTGGAAGGGCGCTGACCTCCAGGAGCGCGAGGTCTGGGACCTCATGGGCATAGGGTTCACCGGCCACCCAAACATGAAGCGGATATTGACGTGGGAAGGCTTTCCTGGCCACCCACTGCGTAAGGACCATCTCGGCGGCTAGCAGGGCTTGCCCTGCTAGAGGGTTATCAAGACTGGTAGACGATTAGTAGTTAACGGAGGCGATTGTGGCTCTGCCATCAGAGTCTATAACCATCAACCTGGGCCCCCAGCACCCCAGCACGCACGGGGTGTTTCGACTTCGCGTCACCCTTGACGGAGAGGTTATCCAGGATATTGAGCCCATCTTCGGCTATCTGCACCGTGGGACTGAGAAACTGGCCGAGGAACGCAGCTACACCCAGATTGTCACGCTCACAGACCGATTGGACTACACCTCTTCCATGATTAATAACCAGGCGTATGTGCTGGCTACTGAAAAGCTGGCCGGTCTGGAAGTGCCTGAGCGGGGCCAGTACCTGAGGGTGCTGACGGCGGAACTTCAGCGCGTTGCCAGCCACCTCATGGGTATCGGGTTCTTCTTGCAGGACTTGGGTGCTATGGGCACGCCGTTGATGTACTGCTTCAGGGAGCGAGAGCGCATCCTAGACCTCTTTGAGATGGTGTGCGGGGCCAGAGTCACTGTGAGCTACATGCGCCCTGGCGGGGTGAATCAGGATCCGCCACCGGAGTTCTGGCCTGGCCTGAAGGAGTTGCTATCAGACCTCCCCCACTACATAGATGAGCTTGAACGACTGATTAATGAGAATGAGATTGTTCTAGCCCGTACAAAGGGCATTGGGGTGTTGTCCCGTGAATTGGCGATAGACAGCTCCATTAGTGGCCCCAACCTCCGGGCGTCCGGCGTTGCGTGGGATCTGCGTAAGGCAGACCCCTATGATGTGTACGATCGGATGGACTTTGACATCCCTGTAGGCTCCAACGGCGATAGCTATGACCGGTTCCTGGTACGGGTGATGGAGATTCACCAGAGCCTTCGTATTGTGGAGCAGTGCTCCAAGGATATTCCTGACGGCCCGGTGCGTGCCGATGTCCCCTACTTCTTCAGGCCACCAGCCGGGGATGCTTACGCCCATGTGGAAGCATCCAAGGGTGAGCTTGGGTTTTATCTTGTCAGCGACGACGGCATTGCCCCGTACCGATGCAAGATACGAGCACCCTCCTTTATCAACCTGACGGCGTTGACGGAGATGCTGTTGGGCTGGAAGGTGGCTGACCTTATGGTCATCTTTGGGAGCCTTGACGTGAATATGGGGGAGGTCGACAGATAGCTGTGGATTCTTCCTTCGATAAGAACGCGCTGTTCTCCACCCTCAACGATTTCTATTTAGGCTTACTGCCGGATAGCTTGAGTTGGGCTGCGTTTTTGGGAACAGGGTTGACCATCGTGTTCATATTGGTGAACGCGGTGCTGATGCTGACGGCATTTGGAACGTACATGGAACGTCGAGTGTTGGGTCGCTTCCAGACGCGATTGGGACCAAACCGGGTGGGCCCCTTCGGCCTATTACAGCCCTTGGCGGATTTGCTTAAGTTGATTATGAAGGAAGACCTGCGGCCCCTTATGGCAGATAGGCTCACCTTCTTCCTTGCCCCTGTGCTTATGGTCACATCGATGCTTGTGGTGGTAGCTGTGGTGCCCTTTGGGAGTGATTCGTTCCTGGCGGACTTGAACATTGGTGTGCTCTACCTGGTTGGCATACCAACCATCGCCACGGTGTCGATGTTCCTTGGTGGTTGGGGCTCCGGCAACCGATTCGCGCTGCTAGGCGCCGCACGTGCCGTGGCTATGCTCATCAGCTATGAAGTCCCCATGATTATTTCCCTTGCTGGAATCCTGATCTTAGCCGGAAGTATGTCATTGGTGGACGTGGTGGAGGCCCAGCGATTGCCCTTCATCCTGCTTCAGCCCATGGCATTCTTCGTATTTTTGATAGCGGCTTCGGCAGAGATGAATCGCTCTCCGTTCGACCTGATGGAAGCGGAGTCCGAGTTGACGGCGGGGTTTCATACGGAGTTTAGCGGCATGCGGTTCGGGCTTCTACAGCTTGCAGAGTTCGGCGAGGTGGTCGTCACATCCGCCATCTTGGCCACGCTCTTCCTTAGAGGGTGGGAGAACCCCTTCATCCCCGCAGACTGGTCGCAGGTGCTTCCGCCACAGGTGTGGCTCATAGGGAAAATATTGTTCTTCATGTTGATATTTACGTGGATACGAGCCACGCTTCCCCGTATGCGGATTGATCAGGTGATGGCCTTTGCCTGGAAGGTGCTCTTCCCGTTGGCTGTCATCAACATGTTTGTCACGGCCGCTCTAGTAGTGGCATGGCCAGAACCGACATATACACAGTTATGGGCCATTGCTGGTATTAACTGGGTTGTAGCTATCGGGTGTCTGATTGGGTTCAGCCTAGCTTTGGACAAGCATCGCAAGAACCCAACAGCCTCTGTGCAGCTAGTGAAGATACCAACGGAGGTGGCATGATGGCCTACGGACTTGGTATAGCCAAGGGGATGATGGTTACGCTGCTGAACCTGACCCGGAAGCCGGTAACGGTGCAGTACCCTGAGCAGCGCGTAACGCAGAACCCTCGCTTTCGCGGCGAGGACTTTGTCTGGTACGAGGAACGGTGTACTGGCTGTGCCAGTTGTGCCAAATATTGCCCCCAGGGCATTATCAAGATTGTGACCGCCCCCAGTGGTGAGCAGACCCAGGAGGGCGAGACGTACAAGATTGAGACCTTTGACATTGAGATAGCCCGATGCATGTTCTGCGGTCTCTGCGTGGAGGCATGCCCCTACGATGCCCTGCACATGGGCACAGGTTTTGAGCGAGCTAAGCCTCGCAGATCTGACCTTGTCATCACCGTTGAAGAATTGAGGGCATCGGCCAAACGACCCAGCACCTGGTTCAGGCCCCAACTCCAGAATCGCGGATACGACCCAGCCAAGGGCGAAGAGGTTCCCTGGCAGGAGGCTGGTCGTGAGTCCACGGTGGCTCCGACCTACGACGATATGCTCAAGCGATGGGTGGAGGGCCGATGACCGGAGGGATTGAAGAGTCAGGCGTTTTCACCGTTATCTGGTGGGTCATTGCCACACTGACGGTACTTTCCGCGTTGCTGGTGGTGTACCTCCAGGATTTGGTGAAAGCGGCTATGGCTTTGATTGGCACGTTCCTGGGCATTGCAGGGCTTTTCGTGATGCTCAATGCAGAGTTCCTGGCGGTGGTGCAGGTGCTGGTCTATGCCGGCGCCATCTCTATCCTGCTGATCTTCGGCATCATGATGGTTCGGGACACCCAAAGGGGCAGCCCGGCCAACAGCCTGCGTATTCCTGCCCTTGTTCTTGGCGCAGCGTTTGTGGGTATCATCGCGTTCGTGGTGATGGACACGCAGTGGAGCTCGTTGGGAGATGCTGTCCTCTCTGCTGAAGCTC
>Ga0302127_10002203_pt1 | contig 11762 bp, 9 predicted proteins | sample CB4_SCM_MG_FD_204452 | JGI IMG/M metagenome (GOLD analysis project Ga0302127, IMG submission 204452) | Marine microbial communities from Western Arctic Ocean, Canada - CB4_SCM | ecosystem: Environmental > Aquatic > Marine > Oceanic | place: Canada: Western Arctic Ocean | collected 2017-09-24
TCATGCTTCGTTCGTTTTTCAGTTACCGCAATAATCAACTCGTTCTTTGTTGACAGCCCCTGCATTCTTCGACCCGCTGCAGCAACGCCTGGAAGCACACCTTTTGATTTACAGAAATCAACGACTTTGGTGACCTCGCCCGGGCAATCCACCGTAAATTCGTTGAAGAACGGACCGTCGTATTTAATTTTCCAGCCATCCAATTTCGATATTTCACTTGCAAGGTAATGTGCTTTATGCCAACTTTGCGTTGCCATTTCTTTGATGCCATCACTTCCTAATGTCGTCATAAACATAGATGCACGCATTGCCATCAAGCCCTGATTTGTGCAGACATTACTCGTCGCTTTTGCACCACGTATATGTTGTTCACGTGTCTGCAACGTTAAGCAAAAAACGCGTCGTCCATCTTCGTCCGTGGTCATACCAACAAGTCGTCCGGGCATTTTTCGGGTGTATGCTTCTTTCGCCGCGAGCAGTCCAAGATACGGGCCGCCAAGGTTAAGTGCATTGCCAAGTGGTTGACCTTCGCCTACTGCAATGTCTGCGCCACATTCGCCGGGCGTTTTCAACATGCCACATGCAATTGGATTAAACACAGCAATACATGCTGTTTTTGGCACTTTATGCGCCTCAGTAAAACAACCATCCCAGTCTTCAATTTGTCCCCATATATTCGGTGACTGCACGATAACCCCAGCAACTGCGTCGGACATATTCGCTTCAACTGTCGAGGGTGCAATTGTGCCGTCCGTCGCATCGAGCATTGTAATAGTGATATCTACATCCGAGAGTACCGTTCGTAACACTGCAATATATTCTGGGTGCATTGTCGAAGCGACAAGCACTTCTTTTCGGCGGGTTGAATTAGTTGAGAGCAATGCCGCTTCGGCAACCGCTGTTGCACCATCGTACAAACTCGCGTTAGCAATATCTAAACCTGTAAGACGCGCTATTTGTGTTTGGAATTCAAAGAACGCTTGCAATGACCCTTGTGATGCTTCGGCCTGGTACGGCGTGTACGAAGTTAAAAATTCGCCACGACTAATCAACTGATCGATAAGCGCTGGGTAGAAATGATCGTATGCGCCACACCCCATGAAACATGGCATATCGTGCGCTCCACGATTATGCGATGCCATCTCGGCCATTGCGCGTTGCAACTCCAGTTCACTTAGGGCTGGCATCAAATCAAGGCCATCTTCGCACCTAATTTCAGCAGGAATCACATCGAAGAGTTCATCAATCGACTGAATGCCAATCGTATCAAACATTTCTTGTCTTTGGACAGTATTTAATTGGGTGTAATCCATAATTTTGCTCGCTTTTTGAGAGCGGTAATTATAAACTCTTATCCATGCTACGACTCATATTTATTGCACTTCTTTTTTCATTTCCTGCACTTGCTCAACCTTCGGGCGAAGTAACGGATGGGCCCTTTTCAATTCGGCAGTTTAACCCTGAATCAACTCCCGAAGATGATGCACTCGAATCCTATTTCAATGCCTCTGACCCGCTTGCAATTGAATTTTTCGAGCACCTCACCTTGCTCGCGAACCCTTGGCTTGGTGGCCGCCAACCAGGCACCGAAGGAAGTAAACGTGCGGGGCAGTACATCGCATGGAATCTTGCGAAATTCGGTCTCACCCCAGCTTTTGACACCAACACTTCCTGGTACCAACCATTTGACTTCGACCTTGATGGCACACCACCAACCGTGCATACGGCATTTCTTGCTATTGATGATATGGCGCTAGTCCACGAACGTGATTTTTTCGTGCTTGGCAACAGCGGTTCGGGTGACATCAATGCTCCGATGACATTCGTGGGTTACGCAATTGAAGAAGGCGAAAACGGGTACTCCAGTTTTGATGAAGGCACTGATTTAACAGGGCAAATCGCGCTTATGCTTCGGTATGAACCCCTCGATGATAATGGGGTAAGTTTATGGACAAGCAGACGATTTGGTCCACACTCCAATATCAAAGATAAAATGAAAGCAGTCATTGACCGCGGCGCAATCGGTGTTCTATTAGTAAACCCACCAAACTGCAGAGACGGAAGGCGCGGACTTGAAACAAGCCGCTCCACTCGCTTTGGCTCGACAAATATTCCTATTGTGCACATTACTGAATCTATGGCAAACCTTGCACTTGGTGCTGACGGCACCATTGCCCAATTGCAAAAACAAGCTGACACAGGCGAAACAACAAATTTGCAATTGCACCAAAATGCCTCCATCATTATAGAAATTGAAACTTCAAACTTGCATGCACAAAATATTGCTGGCGTTTTGGAAGGACGCGGAGAACTCGCCAATGAATGGGTTGTCATTGGATCGCACTACGACCATGTTGGCTTTGGGTATACAGGCACTTCATCGCCAGGCGTATTGCACCGCGGTGCCGACGACAATGCCTCGGGCACTTCTGCGAATTTGCTTATCGCACGGCTATTTACTGAATATTATGCCGTGACAGAGAATGATTCACTTCGGTCGGTTCTCTTCATTTACTTTGATGCTGAAGAAGCAGGACTGCTTGGTTCTGCTCACTTTGTCAAAGAACCAACAATAGAACTTACATCCATTAACGCAATGCTAAACCTAGATATGGTTGGGAACTTAAGCGACAACAACATTTCACTTTCTGGAACAGGCACTGCAGTTGAGTTTGAAACATTTGTGCCTGAAATTATTGAATCCTCTTCGATTACTGCGAGTGTAACTCCAGGGGGAACCGGACCATCAGACCACACGAACTTTTACAAAGAAGACATACCGGTTCTTTTCTTTTTCACTGGTATGACCTCGGAATACCATTCGCCTCAAGATCAACCGTTTACAACGAATCCCGCAGGTGGTGCCGTCGTTGCTACCCTTGCTTACGATTTTGCTAAGCGGCTTGTCAATGATAAGAAGCTTACGTTTACTTCCAATACTAAGGGTGGCGCAGGAAGGGCAACACGCATGCCTTCTCCTGTACGGCTTGGTGTACAACCATCGTATTCAGCGAGTTTAGAAACTGGTATTTTGCTCGCAGGCATTAGTGAAGGCACCAGCGCCGATGAAGCGGGACTGCAAGAAGATGATGTTCTTCTTGCATGGAACGATACTGAGCTGACAGGTGGTCAAAAACTCATGGAGTTACTTCGCGAGTCTTCACCGGGCGATGTCGTGGACTTCACAGTGCAACGCGCTAGTGAAAACATCATCGTGCAAGTCACATTGAAAGCTCCATAAAACACCACAAAGCACCAATGCTCAGGTGTTGCAAGCTCCTAAAGAAGGCGAGCACGAAGTTTTATAGTATTGCATCTCGAAGGTATATAAAGGACAAGCCCCCGAACTTTCGTTCGAGGGCTTGTTAGGTGATTGCTTGTGGACGATAAGCCGGATTCTGTCGTGAACGGCCATTCATCTACGTCTACTGTTGCCAGCAAACTTTTGCACGCGACCCGTTCTCATTCCTCGGACAAGGACGTTTGCCGAAACAAACCGAGAACTGCTTGCGCTTGCACGCGGTGGGGTTTACCAAAGCCATGCTTGTCACCAAGCATGCGGTGCGCTCTTACCGCACCTTTTCACCCTTGCCTGTGTTACGCGAAAACGTAACCATCGGCGGTCTAACTCTCTGTGGCACTAAGCCCTAACCTGCAATCAAAGGTCGGTGGACGTTATCCACCACCGTGTCCTACCGTGTCCGGACTTTCCTCGCGTCTCTTGCGAAACCCGCGACCGTCTGTCCACATGCATATTATACGCCATCAAGTACACTGCGTACATGGCAGATAAGAAACCAGAACTCGTCGCGTGGATTGCGCCAGAGCAAGTAAACCTTTTAAAAGAGGTCCTCAAAGCATCTAAAGTGAAGCTTGCTGCCATCGGCACGTCCCATCAAAGTGACTTGCCTTCGATTGGTGAAATACTAAAAACAGAAACTTGCAGTGATCTTCGGTCGCTTACAACTACGTATGACGATGCAATTCTCTGGATTGCAGAACCACATGCGTACGATGTTTCCCTTTGCGAGTTACTTCGACATCGTTCTTCGCAGACAGTTACAACGACACCACTTTCTGGATCGATGGATGCACTTGTTCATGAAGCGGGCAAACCCCCTGCTGCGAAATTTATTCCTCTTATGCGCAGAAGCGCAAGTTGCGGCGAAGTCCAAGATGAGATTGAACAATTTGGGCAACCCATTTCGGCGCACTGCACAATGACGTGCTCTTCCGTTGAGGGAACACTCTGGTCTCGACTTTTCGATGCCATGGATTTTATTCACGGACTCTTCGGCGCTCCTGAGATAGTTCAAGCTTTTCTACATAGCAACCGTGTGCCCGATGAACCAAGTGACTTGCGTGGACATATGACGGTGAATTTGCAGTTCCAACACAACCGTGTTGCGACGTTATTACTTAGTGATCAATCAAGTTGGAAACGTGAGTTACAAATGATTGGCGAAGACCACTCGCTTACGTTTGGCGATGGCGATGCAACACCACCGCAACTTATTGCAGAGGGCATCCATTCGTGTGAAACAACCACAACTGCCGACGCGCCACGCGTACTCGCTCTTTGCGAAGCCGCAAGGCTCAGTTGCTTAACAGGCGCAAGCGAACAACCAAGTCGTGTTCTCGATATGTTTTAGTTAGCATCGTTTTAGCAACATACCACATGCGATCTAATATACCCCGAAGATATTTAATTACCCGAGGGGTAATTAAATACCGATGGCTTGGTGGAGTGGCACGACAATGTCTGGCACAACGCGGTGCTCGGCGATGTGTTCTATATGTCCCGCAAGTCGATCGAATATTGATTCCAATTCTTCTATGGATTGGATCGGGCCATTTTTACGAATGGTTAAAAACACGCTGATGGGTTCATCTTGGAACACTTGCGTTGCCGCTTCTGAAGCCGAAGTTCTTGTTTTTATTTCAACAAACGCTTGTAAGTCGCATGCTTCGTTCAAGGCAAAACCAATCCGAGGTTGTACATCAAGAAGTGGCTCCATCGATTCATCAGCAAGTGAAGCAAGCGGCGTGTTTCCAAGAAGCGTCTGCATTACAACATTATTTCGATTTTCACGTGCAGGAAGATCGAAACCGTACACGAGTTCTATGAACTCCACATGCAACGGCGTCAGGGAAAGGTAGTACGGCGAAAGTTCCAGCACCAATTTGTGCAAGTTGTAGGCCTCTTCAATATGGTTTGGATTCACTAGACCAGATGAAATGGAGCGTGGGCGCAAACCGACCCACTGGTATCGACCGTCTATTTCTTGCGTTTCCAGTGCTACTTCACCATCAAAGGGGCGAATGCGTTCAAATTCAGGTATTTCCTTGCGGATTCGTTCGAACATTTCTGTCGCCGATTCCTCAACCTTCGGCAAATCGATATTTAGCGAGATTTTCTGATTTACGTAAAAATCGCTACATATTGTGGCAAAGGATTGCATAGAAGCATGATACCAAACACCAGAAGCGAATCTTTTAATTAGCTCTGAGTCAATCAAATTTTACTGGGGGATTAATTTGTTCTTTTGATGGGTTGCCACGTAAGATAGGTAGCGCTCCGCCAAATCCATTCGAAGGGGCCAAAACGGAAATACTTGAGCCAAAACATGCTGAAAAGGACTTGGAATACCCAAATAGCTGCAACGATATAGAGCAATTCCACTCGTTCAAATTGGCTGAACCAACCAAATCCATGTCCATAAAACAGGAGCGTGCAAATAATCGTTTGCCCGAGATAATTCGTTAGAGCCATTTGTCCTGTAACAGCAAGCGCTTTTCTGGCGAAGGTAAACATCCCAAGTTTGCAAACAAGCATTACCAAGCAGATCCAAACGAACGCAACAAAGACGCCGCCGACAAGATTCCAATTACTATCGAGAAAACGCGTGAGGGCTGAATTCCACCCATGTTGCTGCTTATACCAGACGCCAATTGCAATAAGTGGAAATCCAATACAAGCGGAAATCAGCAATGTCAGAAAATAAAAACGTACTGACCTTGCAGCCGAGAGCACCTTCCACTTGTACGCAGCCATACCTACCATCATCAATCCTACGCCGTGCCAGAATAAATAAAGGGGGAACATGATGAACTGCAGCATCGCAGCAATAATTGCACGATGCGGCAATTGGCCGACCCAAGGGCCAGTGTACGCGGCGATTTCACCCTGCATTTCCGGAGAACTCAGCTGCGCTGAATTGTACATCTTATTAACGTCTTCCTCTGGCCAGAACTGCATCGTCCAATACATGAGTAACATAAAACCAATCGGCACAGCAAACATCACAACGAAACCAATGAGAAACAATACAATTGGTTTCCAATTCCGCATTGTTGCGATGAACATGCCGCACAGTGCATACGACACAAGAATATCACCAAACCACAACAGGTACGCGTGCAACATGCCGATCACAAAGAGCCAACCCATCCGACTTGTTTGTAATTTCCAAGCGTTATGTCCCTTTGCTTGTGCTCGTTCCATAAAAATACAAATGCCCGCGCCAAACAATATTGAAAATATAGACATGAACTTCGTATCTGCAACATAATGCAAAATGAGCCACGTGTACCAATTGACACCCGCAAGGTCCCCGTACACCGCTGGAGAGTCATACGCAGAAGTCACCATAGAAAACGAAACGATGTTCATCAACAAAATGCCAAGTACGGCAACACCGCGGAGCACATCGATTGAAACGATGCGTTCTTTACTTTTCACTGGTTGTGAATATTGAATATCCAATGGAGCACTGCCTCTGTCTCAGTTAGATCTTCTAAAAGAAGATCGGGATCGGACGCAGCGAGTATAGCACGGTCATGCGACCCCGTGCAAACAGCGATGACTTTACACCCCGAAGACTTCCCGCTTGTAACGTCATGAATTGTGTCGCCAAGGAGTACCACAGGACCACCTTTGCCGTATTTTGCAATCGCCACAGGTGGTAACTCGTTGCGTGTTACTCCATCAGTTCCCCATGCGTTTGCCGTAAAAATAGTCGAGTCAAACCCCGCTTGTTCCACTTTCATCCGACCAGTTTCTTCATAGTTGCCAGTGACAAGTCCAAGAGCTACTTGCTCCATCGCACCAAGTGCGGCGATAAGTTCCTTCACGCCCTGAAGCACCGTCACGTCAACCTGTTGAAGATTTTTTCTTAACACTTCTGTGTATTGCTTACGAAATGTTGCATGCAAACCATCGGCATCGTGCACTTTATATTTAGCGCAAACATCGTTCCAAATCAATGGATCAAGACGACCGCCAACTGGAATACCTTCGAGGGAACACGGCTTGCCAAACATTTTTTCGCACGTTTCTTCTATAGAACGAACACCAACGCCTTCCGAAGAAAGCATTGTGCCATCAATATCAAAAAGGACGAGCATTAGGCGCAGGCAGTTGCAACGGCTGCTGCAACCTTCTGGGCAGCATCTTCAAGATCAGTCGCCGTTTGCATCGTTGGCAATTCAGGCTGCGCGGCAGTGAGAATTTCTCGAGCCACATCCACGTTTGTGCCTTCAAGTCGAACAACTAAAGGAACTGTAAAACTCACTTCTTTTGCTGCCGCAACAATTGCCTCTGCAATTACATCGCACTGCATGATTCCACCAAATATATTCACGAGCACGCCTTCAACTTTGTCATCGGACAAAATAATCTTAAATGCTTCAGTAACTGTTTCAAGCGTGGCGGCACCGCCAACATCGAGAAAGTTTGCAGGGCAGCCGCCGTGCATTTTTATAATATCCATCGTTGCCATTGCAAGACCCGCACCATTTACCAAGCATCCTATGTTGCCATCAAGTGCAATAAAACTCAGTTCAAACTTAGCCGCTTCTAATTCCGCGGGGTTTTCTTCTGTTGGATCGAACATTTCTTGCAAATTTTTATGTCGGTAAAGAGCGTTATCATCAAAATCAAATTTTGCGTCAATTGCAATCACTTGCCCATCGGGGTGTGCCTCCGTTGCAGGAGTAACAATAAGCGGATTGATTTCCGCAAGCGAGGCATCGGTCTCGCCGACTAATTTCGCCATCTTCATCATGATGTTTGTCGCTTGGCCAACTTGTTTTCCTTTAAAACCAACTTTGAAAGCCATTTCGCGCGCTTGATACGGGTGCAAACCAGCGAGTGGATCAATGCACACCGTTTTGATTGAGTCTGGAGTTTCGTGCGCAACCGTTTCAATATCAACACCACCTTCGCTTGATGCAATGAGCGCATTTGCTCCTGATGCACGATCGGTTGTGATTGCAAGGTAATACTCGCTTTCAATATCAACGCCGTCGGCGATAAGAACTTTTGTGACATCGAGCCCTTCTGGACCAGTTTGCACAGAAACCATTTTATTCCCGAACATGAATGCTGCCGCTTCATCGACTTCTTCTGCTGTACGACAAAGTTTGACAAATCCTGCTTTACCCCGACCGCCCGCATGGACTTGGGCTTTAACAACAAGAAGCGTTGCGCCTGCATCAAATAATGCTTTTGCGGCATCGTTTGCGGCATCAATTGATGTAACCATCGTGCCTGAGGGAACTGGAATTCCTGCTTCTGCAAGAAGTTGACGTGCTTGGTATTCGTGAATTTTCATGGAATAGACCATTATACAGCATCAAAAGGATAGTCGTTTCTTTATACAGAACAAGAATTTTATGAAAAACTGACTAGCTAAGAATTTTTTATGCACTTTCACTCCGCAAAATCGAGATAATCTGCGTATCATGGTGCATAGTTGAAACAAACGAAGTGTTTCAGGCGTTGTACTTATGTCTTTTTTCAGACACGCTGAAAGTTTACTACAAAGGAGGTTCTTCAATGAACAAAACATTACTTGGACTAACAATCACTGCAATCGCAACAACTTTCATGCTGGGTTGCAACAAAACTGAAGAAGGCGCAACTTGGGGTGCGGGCATTGGCGCATTGGCGGGGCAAGCCATTGGCGGAAACACAGGTGGCACCCTAATCGGTGCTGGTGTTGGCGCACTCATCGGCGGCGCTATCGGCAACGACCAACAACAAGAAAGCCAGCACAGGCAACAACAGGCGGATGGTTCAACAATTAACCGAACAACAATCCACGAAACATTAAACCCAGATGGCTCAATTACGCGCACGGGTACGACCACAACAACTTCAAGCCAAACAAGCGGTGGCTACACCGGTTTAGAAGATTAAGTAGCCTTAAGATGAAAACTATACTCATACTACTTTTTTTATGCACTTCTACCGCTTGCACAAGCATGCAAAAAGATTCTAATAAAACGCCTCCAATGAAAGCCATTATAAACGGCACCTTCGCGACAGACACTGCCATGCAAGAAGAACGCACTTACCAAGGCGATTACATCACCGAACAAGAAAAACGCTATGAATAACAAAGGAACAGAGATGAAAAAAATACTCACTACTATTGCAATTACTTCCGTTGTCATTATTTCAATGACAGGATGCAACAAAACTGAAGAAGGCGCAGGTGTTGGCGCTGCAGTCGGCGCACTCGCTGGCTTAGCCATTGGCGGGGATTCTGCTGGATTGCTTCTGGGCGCAGGGGCTGGTGCATTGGCTGGCGGAGCAATCGGCAACAGCCAAGAATAATACACTGAGCAAATAATACCTTTATGGCCCCCATTCTTGTAAATGGGGGCCATTTTTATAGACTTGATTAAAGATGGCTAGTCATTGAATGTGCACAGCGGAATCGGACCGGAAGAGTACGATCAAGACACATTTCTCGAGCAATTGTCGGAGGAGGCTTTATTGTAGAAACGGTCTTTTTTGTTTACGGGAGGAAAATCATCACCGATGTGTTTGGCAAATTTAACGCGCCATTTAGCCGTGCTGCTGCATCAGCCAATCTGCCGCTTGAATTTTCGGCCAAATCAACAACGCGCACAAGTTGCCAATCTTCGGTGAGGTTGCCCCATCGACGAACAGAACTTGCGGATTCATCCAAAAGCATGACTTGTGTATCGATTGCACTTGTCGCGAATGCGGCATCTATCAAAGCGCCCTGCGCTTGGGCACTATCAATCATCGAAAGTGTTTCAGCAATAACTATCTGAGCATCTGCACCTGCTATCGAAAGTGCTTCAATCAACGGCGCTGTTGCGTCTTCCACTCGAAGAACCGAATCTGCAAGTGCGATGTCTCGAAGCACTGCAAGTGCCCGAGTAGAAAACGCACCTTGTTCTTCATAACTTAAACGGCCACCTGCGGCTAAATATATAAGATCTTCAATGATAGCAAGGCGAGTTGAATCTGATTTTTGAAGATGCGTCACAGCAACCATCGAGTTGCCATCCAATGTATTAGCTAGAATTTGCTCATCTGTGCCTAAGGCAAGCAAAAGCACAGGCGTCACCATTGTGCTTGGTAACAATGCTGCTTGCTCCGCGACAAGTTCGCCATGTTCAACGCTTCGTGTAACACCAACAAGTAAGTCAATGCCTGCCACTGCACCTGCTGCAGAAATCGCTTCATCAACGGAAGTGCCTTCGCCAACCACAGTCCAATCATTAGCACTCAGAAATGCGCGAATTTCACGCCTTGCATCAGCTTCGTCACCAACGACGAGCGCAAATGATTCGCCCTGTTGGCGAATTGCCGAAGCAAGTAATGGAACAACTCGGTAACTTCCCTCGAATGAAACCTCTGGCAACGTGGAAGCAAGCGTAAGCGCAGCTTCGTATTGCACACGCCTATCTGGATAGTTCATCGCAACTACGATTGGCTTTGCGCTTGAACCGAGCAACGCCTCTGCACCTGCTGTATCAGAAAGCGCTGCAATAGAATCGAGCACGAGTGGCGTGTCGCTATCATCCAAAGATGATGTCAACACAAGTTGCGCAATCTTCGGACCGAAGACTGTTGCATAAAATTCTGGGCTATACGCAAGGTTGCCGTACACTAAATCGTCCCGACCTGCGAGCGCTCTATTTCGTCTCAAGTTGGCGCCAACAAAGGTACCCATAGCAGCCATATTATCTGCATCCGTTCCAAGTGCCTTCGACGCAAAGTACATCGCCATCACGTCGTAAAATGCTTCTTCTGGAATGTCTAAGCCAACCAATTGATTGCCTGCGTCCCATTGCCAAAACAAATTCCACCCGCCAATTGGCTGTGGACGAAGCGAAGTATCGCCATCGTAGAATCGGTTTGCAACAACCGTTTGCAATGCGGAAAGGTTCCCCAGATCCGAACTCACGCCAAGCATGCCAAGGGCCACTTGCGCCGCAGTTCGTACATCATTTGCGTTATTTGTATTTGTTGCGCAAACGAGTAATGCTGGCGCAGCGTGCTTATATCCTACTTCTCCAAGGATTTTAGCAATAAGAACTTTAGTTTCCGCATCCACGTTTGGAAGCGCAGCACTTAAAGGCAATACTGCATCGCGTCCAAGCCGCGTGAGCATTTCTCTTGCATTTTTTACTGCCCGAACATCACTACCGTTTTGCAATTGGCGAAGTAAAAGAGGCACAGCATATTCACCTGCTACTTGCAATCGTTCGTCTGCAAGAATACGTTGGCGAGTTGTCCCGTTTAGCAACTCAATTGATTCTGCAAGATTTTCTGCATTCCGAATAACACTTATTCTTCCTGCCTCAAACTTATCTTCAAGTATAGAAGCTAGTGGCTGAAGGTCTTCAATGAAAAGCGCCCAACCAATTGCACGATCAAAACGTTGATGTCGTTCTTTGGTTGCGATGACCATTTTGTAAAAGTCTTCGTTTGTTAT
>Ga0302127_10002206_pt1 | contig 11758 bp, 8 predicted proteins | sample CB4_SCM_MG_FD_204452 | JGI IMG/M metagenome (GOLD analysis project Ga0302127, IMG submission 204452) | Marine microbial communities from Western Arctic Ocean, Canada - CB4_SCM | ecosystem: Environmental > Aquatic > Marine > Oceanic | place: Canada: Western Arctic Ocean | collected 2017-09-24
GTTACATAACACATTAGATCGACTGACAACTATGTCAATTTCATCAGCACCAGCTGCGACAGATGCTTCAATTTGTTCCAATTTTTGATGATGGGGGATATGTCCTGCCGGAAATCCCGTTGAAACAGCACATGTCCCCACAGGGCTTCCTTGTACTGATTTAGCAACTGTTTTAACCATGTTATGATAGACACAAACACTAGCACAATGGATTGTGTTTACATCTAAATCAAGAGCGGACAGAAGGTCTGTACGAATTGGGCGAATTGCCTTTTGTGAGATTCTTAGAACACGTCCAGGTGTATCGTCTCCAGCTAGAGTTGTCAAGTCAATACAGCGTATAGCATGTAACATCCATGCAACCTGCCAATCACTCTTTACTGCCCGGCGTTTTGGTAGGCTACTTGCACGGCGCTCAAGCGCAGAACGATTGATGCGGATTGAATTAATCAACTCCAAATCTAGGGATGTGCCGCGGTTGCGAGATTCAGCAGCCATTCTTCTTCCCTCGTATTATCCTCTATATCCGCCGCTTTAGATGAATCGGCGGTATTGAAATCACTCCGGACGGCTATCTAGCAGTTTTGGAACCACGCTTGGGTCTGCTAAAGTGCTGGTATCACCCATGTCTGAAATATCTCCTGATGCGATTTTTCTTAGAATACGCCTCATTATTTTCCCAGACCTCGTTTTTGGTAATACTTGAGTAAAATGTACTTTATCAGGGGTAGCGATTGGACCGATAATTCGTCGTACACCCGCCCGTAGTTCTTGACGAAGATCTTCAGAAGGTGTTCGTTCACTTTCTAGGGTTACGAAGCAATAGATGCCTTGGCCCTTGATTTCGTGTGGGAAACCAACGACTGCAGCCTCACAAACTGCTTCGTGCTCAACCAGTGCAGATTCAACCTCTGCAGTCCCCATTCGATGTCCTGAGACATTGATAACATCGTCAATACGGCCCATGATCCAGAAACAACCATCCTCATCTTTGCGGGCGCCATCACCAGTGAAATACCGGCCCGGTTGTTGGCTGAAGTAGGTCTTGACAAATCTGTCATGGTCTCCATAAATGGTCCTCATCATTCCCGGCCATGCACCTTCGATGATGAGGTACCCTCCTTCATTTTCTTTGCATTCCTCTCCATCAGCATGGACAATTTTAGGATTAATTCCAAAAAATGGATATGTTGCTGAACCCGGTTTTGTAGTGGTCATGCCTGGTAATGGGGTTATCATAATACCACCTGTTTCAGTTTGCCACCAAGTGTCCACGATAGGCCGAGTAGAATCACCTACTACTTCGTGGTACCACATCCATGCTTCTGGGTTGATAGGTTCTCCAACAGTTCCTAAAACACGTATAGAACTACGTTTGTACCGAGTAACGGGGTCATTCCCATAGACCATTAAAGCACGAATTGCTGTTGGTGCTGTGTAAAATGTGGTGGGCTTGTGCTTGTCACATATATCCCAAAATCTTCCCGCATCTGGATAGGTTGGTATCCCTTCAAACATCAAGGTATGAGTTCCAAGAGCAAGTGGCCCATATACAATGTAAGAATGGCCAGTTATCCAACCAATATCTGCAGTACAGAAGTGTAAATCTCTCTCTGGATCAAGGTCGAACACATACTTACACGTGGTTGCAGCCCAAATCATGTAACCTGCTTGTGAGTGCATGACTCCCTTTGGTTGGCCAGTTGAGCCAGATGTGTAGAGGATGAATAACGGGTCTTCTGCATCCATGATTTCAGGTTCACATACTGTTGCGGCATTTGCCATTCCAGCATCCATGTCAAAATCTCTTCCTTCAACCCAACCTAGTGAGCCAGTACCGACCCCATCCCCTGCTCGGTGATTGACTAGAACACATCTGACATTGACTCCTTTTTTGGCTGCAATTACGATAGCATCATCAGCAATTGATTTCAACGGAATTGTGCGTCCACCCCTAATTCCAGCGTCAGTAGTTATCATCACATCAGATTCACAATCAACTATTCTTTGCGCTAAGGAATCTGCTGAAAACCCGCCGAAAACTACTGAATGAATGGCACCAATTCTAGCACAAGCAAGCAGAGCAAAAGCTAGTTCGGGAATCATCGGCATATAGATTGTTATTCTATCTCCCTTCACAACTCCATTTTCTCTCAAGAGGTTTCCTAAGCGACTTACTTTCTCAAGAACTTGGCTGAAAGTGTAGGTGGTACTTTCACCATTATCAGCCTCAAAAGAGATAGCAGGTGCATCACCTCGACCAGCCGCAATATGTCTATCTAGACAGTTAACGCTAACATTTAGTTGTGCACCATCAAACCATTTGATTTGACCATTTACAAAATCCCACGATGAAACTGTATCCCATTTACGGTACCACTCAAACTCCTCTGCGATGTCTGCCCAAAAGTCATCAGGGTCATCAATACTGTGCTGCCACATTGATTTATACTGCTCAAAATTGGTGATGTGTGCATCACTTGCTATTGGTTCAGGAGGAGGGAATTGCCGTTGCTCATCCAGCAGATTCTGTATACTATCTTGTTCAGCCATCAAGTTGCGACCATTAGCCCGATATATCAAATCCACGCAAGAGAGATTTGGAGCCGAAAGTAGTTACTTGTCGTCAGCGTTAAACACAGTACTTGGGTGGGCGCCATTCAAGGGCCCGTGGTCTAGGGGTTTTGACGTCGCCTTCACATGGCGAAGTTCGCCAGTTCAAATCTGGCCGGGCCCATATTTTGTCAATCCCATTGAATGGAAAGATAAAGGCGGTAAGTGCGACAGGAGATAACAATGGGATGGAAGGAGACCTTGCAGTGGAAGGTTGGCATTGATGTCAATGTCTTTGCTGAAAAGAAGACTTGGAAAGCTTTTGTCGTCTCTATTTTGTTGTTCTCTGTGATTGCATATGGTGGTCTATCTGCCTTTGGTATCACCTCTGCGATGTTTGGTGTTGGCGGCGAAGTACGCGAGGTTCCAGACTTTGAGATGGAAACGGTCAACCGTACCGGAATAGAAGATAATTTCACTAACGAAACGGGTTGGTTCAAACTATCAGAAAACCGTGGTAATGTCATTATTCTAGACTTCATGGCACATGGCTGTGGGAGTTGCCATTACGCTCAAGAAGAAATGGAATCAAAAATTGGAGGGTGGCAAAACCTCAGTGGACCATATCCCGTAATGATCGTATCAATTGGCAGTTGGTATGACCTTGAAACTATGGAATGGCTCAATGAATCAGAGCCTGAAGAGAATTATTTCGTACCTCAGTGGATTTTGGGAATGGGGGCTCATGACTCAATTATCATTAACGAAACTACTGGTGAAAGAGGAGATTTGACAGAGCATTATTTTGCTCAGCAAATCCCTCTCCTTCTCGTAATTGACCATGAAGGATTCATTGTTGGAAAACAAAACTCTGGCACCCCGGTAGAGGGATGGGGTGAATTTGATGAGGCAATAGTTTTAGCAAATTTGGGAAATGCTACAGATTTGCGAATGGGGCTCAAGGAGGTTGACCGAAGTTTCACTGGAATACTGGTCTTAGGGCTCATGCTAGGCATACTTGTCTACTTCTCACCCTGTGCTTTCCCGGTCCTTCCAGGGTACATTGGGTACTACATCAGTTTAGGTTTGAGGGAAGAGGAATTACGCGAGTCGGGTAAACTCAAGGGTTCAATGCCAAATCACGTTACGGGTGGCGCTCTTGCTGGGGTAGGTATGCTAACCTTCTTCGCAATCCTAGGAATTGTAGTTCTTGGGTTAGCAGAGGTTGTGAATATCGCTGGTTATCTTCATAGATTTGCAATTTTCATTGCCATTCTGCTTTTTGTTCTTGGCTCATTTATGCTAATGGGTGGCACTGCACATTTACTGGGTTGGATTGACAAATTGCTTGTTCAGCGTTTTTCAACTACAGAGTCTGATGAACTGTTTACACCACGCCGCAACATGTATCTCTGGGGTATTGGTTATGCCGCAGCCTCGGTGGATTGTACCGCTGCCATTGTTTTACCATACTTGGGATACCTGCTATCTAGCGGTACCTCTGCTGTGCTAGCGGGACTAGGTGGGATAATGCTCAGCGTTTTCCTCTTGATGATGGCTGTGACTGTGATTGTCGGGGTTGGTAGCAAAAAGGTTGAAGCGTTCCTCCGAAAAGCTACTGATATGATCAAGATGGTTGGCAGTTGGATGATGATGTTTGCAGGAATTGGACTATTCATCTACTTAACACAACCAGAATTAGTGGCGATATTGATTTGATTATTTAGTCGCTATTATCTTCAAAGAGTTGGGCATGAGTCATAATATTGAGGAGAATCTCGCCAAAATCTCGTGCGTAGGCACATAGCCTTCTCATTGATTCTGAAAGTCGGAATTTGAATAAAATAGTATTCGCATTCTCTTTCTTACCCCACAATTTTTCTTCATATCTGTCCAGTTCAATCTGTGCATTCTTTAAATTTGATCTGGCCATTTCAATATCTTCAACATCATGTGTTCTGAGATTAATCATCAAAGTCCGTAGGCAATCATTCCAAACAGGGATTTGTTTCATTGGAGAATCTTCTAAATTTAATTTAGGTAACTTTTTAGTTGCTAAAATTAGTGTGGAAATTCTGTAAGCGTGGTCAGCCATTCTCTCAAGTGTGCGTGATATATTTGCATGTTCAACTGCCCCCCTTCTTCCTAATTCTAGGGCTTCTGCAACTTTGTAGGAATCGAGTAGAGAACCAACTTGGCGGTCAACTAGTAGCCTCATTGCATCAATTTCTTGTTCACGTTCTTCGTGGTCAAGTAGAAATTCTCTATCACCACCTTTGAGAACATCATCAACATCTCTCATTATGGATGTGAGTTGTTGGTACATTCTGTTTATAATCGCACGTAGGGGGAGTTCACTAGCACTTAGTAGGCTGATAAGGATGACTTTTTTTTCAGATTCTTCGGTAATTTCAAATCCCCTTGTTGATCGTAAAAATGTTCTAATGGTTTTCCTCAATTCTCGACTTATTTTATCTCGTGCGTATATTTCAATAATATTGGCGCCTGAGAGATAGGAGCCAACGAGATGGTCATAGATAGATCCTCTAGGAATATCTTCGTAAATAATTTTGATTTTCATTCTTTGTTGCTTAACTCCTGATGATGGCGTTAATCTCAATGCGCCTGAAGGACGCCAATCAATTTGTATACCGCTACTTGTCTTTAGGCTGTTTGCTTCTACCCATTTTTTGGGCAAACTGAGTGTATATGTTGCTCCCCCTGTCAGTTGTAATTTGCGGACATCCTTGTCACCAACCTGCTTCGCCATGGTGCTCTGGATAGTTATCTAAATATAACTATATAGATTACATTGCTTCTTCATCATATACTTCATTCAATCTTCTTGGCACCATGCTTGATTTGATTGTCATCCTCGCAATCCTAATCGCTGCCTACATGGCGTGGAATATCGGTGCCAATGATGTTGCAAATGCGATGGGTACGAGTGTGGGGTCTGGAGCCCTCACATTGAGGCGTGCGATCATCGTTGCAGCAGTTTTCGAATTTCTAGGTGCTGTGTTATTTGGTAGTCACGTTACGGATACTATTCGCAAAGGTGTCCTTGATTTCGGTGATGATGAAACTCTAGCAGAGTACTCCGAGCAATTGATGTATGGATTCATGGCTGCCCTTCTTGCAGCAGCTATTTGGCTGACTGTTGCGACAAAGTGGGGTTTGCCAGTTTCAACGACCCATTCTATTGTTGGTGGGGTCATCGGCATGGGTCTATTTATTCGTCCAAGCGCAGTAAATTGGGATAAAGTTCTCGAAATTGTTCTATCTTGGGTCGCCTCACCTCTTCTAGGGGGGATTCTAGCTTTCCTTTCCTTTTGGGTCATCAAGAAGGTCATTATGGAGCACGACGACCCCGTTGAGAAAACTCGTAAAGTGGCACCAATCTTAGCCCTACCAACCTTCTTTGTTCTTGGATTGGCTCTGCAATTCAAGGCACTCAAGGGATTCTACAATAACCTTGATTCTTCAGGTCACATCAACAAAGAAAATTGGCTCCCAGCGGAGAAAGGGACTTCATTTAATCCATTGGTAGAAGGTGCATGGATCCCAGTAAATTCATTCCTTGTTGCATTGGCAATTGGCGTTATTGCGAGCTCTATCATGTACTTATTCCTGCGTCGATATGAGTTCAAAGAAGAAGGATACGCTGGTGTTGAGAGGGTTTTCATCTGGCTACAAATAATCACTGCGTGTTATGTTGCTTTTGCACATGGTGCAAATGATGTGGCCAACGCCATTGGCCCTATGGCTGCAATCTATCAAATTGCGACTAGTGGCACCCTTACTGCCAGCGCTGAGGTCCCAATTGGTCTCTTGCTTTTAGGTGGCGCTGGAATTACCATCGGTGTTGCCACTTGGGGCTACAAGGTAATGGATACAATTGGAAAGAAGATTACTCACATTACTCCTTCTAGAGGGTTTGCAGCCGAATTTGGCGCGGCGACAACAGTCCTCATTTTCTCAATGCCTTTCTTAGCGGTTCCAATATCAACGACACACACACTAGTGGGTGCAGTTGTCGGCGTAGGACTTGCAGGAGGGGCTTCTGCGGTAGATTTCCGTGTGTTTGCTAAGATTGCAGCGTCCTGGGTTGCGAGTTTACCTGTAGCCGGCGTAGGCGCAGTCGTATTCTATGTGCTCTTTGGATTGAACCCAACCAATGTCCTTTTCGTATCAGTCATCTCTGTTGGGCTGGTCATCTATGTCATGACTCGTAAGGTGGATCAGGTTGAAGATACATCTGATACAATTCCAATTGTTGTCTCAGAGATGCCTATCGGTGAGTCTACTCCTGGTGCGGCACGGTCTGTGTTTGAATTATTCTATGAGCATGCAGTAGCTGTTGAAACCACGGTCGATCATATGCTTGAAGCGGTTAATGCTGCTGTGTCAGGAAAAGACCCTGAGGCTTCAATCAAAGCGACACAGGATGCAGAACTGATGGCCGATGGCATCAAGGCAGATATTCGTGACATGCTTGGCACAGGTGTTCGCCTTGCTGTGAACAAGTCTGCCTTCCTTCATATGCTGGCAAGACAAGATCGCATTGCCGACTATGCACAAAATGTTGCCGAACAACTTTCCTTCCGTCCGCTGTTTGATGACGAAGAGGCGCGCAAGCATTTGCTTGCATTGGCTAAAGTAGTATCAGAAACTGTTTCCAAGTACGAAGACACTGTCAAGGCATTGCAGGACTTTGCTCTCTCAGGTTTTGCTAAGAAGAAGGGTAAAGCTCTGCGACAACTTATTCGCGATGTTAATTTGCTAGAACATAAGGCGGATGAGGCAGAGGTTACTGCAGCATCTCATGTTTTCAGTGAAGGTGATGGGGAACCTTTGGCAGCGATGCATATGTACCGTGTATTACAACGCCTTGATGATGTTGCTAATGCTTGTGAGAAGGCTGCTAACGCATTCTTACCAATCGTTTACGATTGAATCAAGAATTAGGCGACACTCTCTTTGATGGGTTGTCAAATTCTGCGGCGATATCTTCCTCTGACATCGAATCAAGTCGTCGTAAACCTGCTTCCAGCATCCACCACCAAAAGAGCCCCATCAGGAGTCCTGTTGCAAAATCCCATAGGTAGTGTTGTTTGGTAGTCAAGACACTGATAATGAGTAATACCCAATTTATCCAAAGGATTGCAAGTGCTGGCCGAGACCACCACGACTCACTCCAATCCCGCTTCAACCAACGACTGATAACTAGGACTAAAACTAGAGATTGAGACATATGTAAACTTGGCCAAGCATTCCAAGGTTTGTCAGCAAGGTGGACATTTTTGAACGTAGTTGCGATAAATCCACTACTTTCCATGATGTCTGCAGGTAATTGATCCCGCATATCAATTTCTGCAGGGAAGAAGATGAAGAAAAAACAACTGCATATTGTCAGTGTTGTAATAGCCTGCGTTGTCATTAGTAATCCCATTCTTCCTCTTTCATTTCTAGGGTGTGTAATGATGGGTAGAGGATTTAGGATGTACAATGTTGCATAAGGGATAATCATCCATGGGATAACAGGGATTAATCTGTCAATTGGTAATTCAGGGTCCCAAAAAGTGTATCCTACTGCGGCTACAAGATGATTGACAAAAAAGTACGGTACTGCAACAAGTAGTAATCCAAGAATGAATATCTCAATGTAATACCATTTCCCACCTAGAAGCTCCCTTCTAGCCCATGTATTGCGAAACAATCTGAATGGTCTCAGCAAGAGGTTTGGGGGATTCACGGTGTTGTGGGGGGGCTAGAGGCTCCTTCAATGTAGGGTATTTTGAATGACAGAGTAAATCAATTCCAAAGGATGTAAGCAGTAAGCGTGATTAATCAGAATCTTCTGATTTATCATCATCATTGTACATCACACTATCATGAAGAACATTATCGCCTATTCGGTCAATGTTGACTACGACTTTATCTTCGTCTTTCTCTAAGCGCTGCTCTCTAACGCGACCTGCTTCAGCATAGAGGCCGGCCTTTTGGAAAGCCTTGGCTGCACCTTCCCAATCACGCGCTAGTTCTAGATTACGCGCCTTTTCACCCCACTGGGCGAGTTCCCAATGTTGTTCTGGTGGTTTGCGTGGAGGGTCCGGCACAGGTAGAGGGGCTGGGGTTGGAGCAGGAGCAGGGACTGGTGTTGGAATATAGATCGGTTGTTGAACCACTACAGGATTCGGTTGAACATAAATGGTTTGAAGTCTCATCTGCGCCTCTTTCTTCCTCTTAGTATAGCCAGTTTGTGCAATAACGAGGCCAATCAAGCCGCAACAGCAACTTCCTCCTCCAAATTCATCCACACCATCCATGACCCCGATGACAAAAACAATGAGCGAGAGAATTATGATAACCCAGCCAATTGCTTCGTAATCATTCCCTTTCATTTCAATACCCCCTATTCTTCTGACTCTTTAATCAAGAATCAAACTGCTCACACAAGTTGATTGCTTCGGGCCATGAATATCCGAGGATAGGTAGTAGGTTAAACCTTTACAAGACATAGAAACTATCAATAACGTTCAAAGCATACAAGGTTTGTTGATTACTATGGACCCCGCTACTCTAGCACTCACTGCCTCGGTCAATAGTGTTAGAATATTGGTTTCAGCTTTTGAAGGATATGAAAAAGGTAAATTTATCAAATCAGATAAGGCAGTATGTGAAGAAATTCGTCGCAGGTCAGAAATGCTTCAAGATCATTTTGAACGAGTACATGCCCATTCTCACAAGAACGGCTTGAAAGAATTAAGAGGGTCATGCGATGAAATATTTATTACCATCCAAAGTATGTCAGGAGATGCTCAATTTTCAGTCACAGGTTCTCCTAGAAGTGCTCATATTGAAGTGGGAAAACTTTCGAGGAAGGCTCAGAAAAAGTTGGTCAAGCACGACCTCTCAACACTCAATTTACTGGTGGAAGTTACTAGAGATGCAAATGCATTACTAGAATCGTTAAGAACTAGTGAAGAAGAGGCGCAACTCATCATTATGGCCGGTGGTATAAACGATAGAATCGGCCGCGCTCGCAATCACTTCCGTGAGCGAAATATGTACATAGATGGATTAGTAAAAAGGTGAAAGAAATGGCAGAAAAGAGTTTTCGATGGCGAGATAGTCCAGCAGTAATTGCTAGATACATACATGACCGTGATGTTCCTAATGGTTCAATGGTTACCCTAAAACCGAATGAAGCATGTGTGGTGGTAGAAGATGGGAAAATTGCAGGTGTAGCAACTCAACAACACATGGAGGTAAATCCCAAAGCAGGTCTTCTTTCACGTATGTTCGGTCGAGGTAATCCTAAGCGCACATTCCTGTTTGCTTTCCTTGGCCCCCATGACCTACTCCTCAGGTTGAATACTCAAACAACGGATGGTCAACCAGCCATAGGAATGCTAAATCTCAGATTAACCATCACCCGCGAGCAAGCACCAAAACTGCTTCAACTTCCTGCAAAAGGCAAGATGGAAATTACTACAGGCACCCTTGTTGATGCACTTGAGAAGGAGATTCAAGCGAATTTGAACCCGATGATTCAAGGTCAAACTCTAGAGTCACTTCGTACAGTTGAGACCACAGAAGAATTATTAGCAGAATTGCGAGTTTCAATGCGAGCAACAGTCACATCATTCGGATTTACATTTGACAACGTATTTGTCAATTGGGACCAGACTGAGGCCGAACAATTATTGAAAATGAGTGTAGAACTTGAGAATCTTGTAATGAGGAACACCATTATTGATGAGAAAGAAGCAACAGAGATGGAGAGGATTTTATCTCATCACATGCGCAAGGCAGAACTTCAGGCTCGTTTGAATATGGCCGGAGTATCTGCAGAGGAACGAGCGAAAGTAGAGTTGGAGTTAGCCAAGGTGAAGTCTTCAGGCGAACTTGAGATGGCTCGATGGAATCAATTGAATCAATTACATTCTGCCCAGCATGATGCAAGACGTGGCCAAGAATTAACAGATGCTCATCATGATGTTGAAGTAACACAAATAAAACTTGAGGGAGAGAGAGAAATCAGTCAATTTCAAGATGAAAGAGCAGATGCTGAGTTAGATAGAAAGTTAGCAGAGAAGAAAGGTAAAGCAGAGGTTGCCATGGATCTATTTGCTGGCGTACAAGATGCAAAGAGAAAACGTATGGCACTTGAAGCAGAGCGTGAGCAGGCGCGCCTTGAGTCATCTCGTACAGGTTCAGATAAAATGGTTGATACCCTTGCTGAGATAACAAGATCAAGCAAAGATGCCGAGGTTGCCAAGGAAGCACTCAAGCAACTTGGAGAAATGAGAAAATCAGATGTTGAAGGTGAAGACCAGGCCTACATTAACAAAGAAGATTGAATTTACTGAATTAATTTTCTTCTGTATCACCTATTGATTCAGGTGGCAGAATAAATGAAAGTCCAATCGTGACAAGTCCAGAACCGAACAGGGCGCTCACAAATACCCAGAGATTTGTCAAGCCCCCATCAACAGGAGATATAGCCCCCCCGGAAATAGGATCCATCGTTGGATAGATGATGTACATGACATACTGCTGAATTCCCTCATAACTGGTTGCAGGCTCATAGATTCCATAGGCGACAACAGACAATATCCCACAAATTGCTCCAGCTAAGGCTGCACGCGAATTCACACCATCCCAAAGCGAAAGCAGCACTGGGAGTATGGTTGCAGCGGCTAACAAATCTGCAAACAGGAAGATTGCGAATATGCTGTATCCATTTTCCACACCCCAAAGGGAGAGGGCGATTGCACATGGGATGAGTGCCAATGTGACCATACGCGCCGCCTTCAAACTCATCTTTCCATCTGCAAGGTCGCGACTTATCGAGGCGACGATCGCATTTTGCAACGTGTCAGCACTTGAGCAAACCAATGCAATCCCTAGTACGACAAAGAGTGCGATGATGAATACGTGCGTATCTTCAATCAGATAGAAGAAGGCTGCAGATGGGTCCGCGACAGAACCCTGGCCGGCAACTACAGTCCCAAGGAATCCCATGATGAACATCAATGGGAAAACCAATGCTGCTGCAAACCAAGCACCTTTCTTGAGAGCAGCATCGTTTTCGGCGGCGTGTGTGCGTTGCCAGTTTCCTTGTGAGAACATCTCAGCGGCTGTGATTGCGAGAATTAGAGCAACACCTGCTTCAAACGAATTTCTATTCAAATCCGAG
>Ga0302127_10002207_pt1 | contig 11757 bp, 11 predicted proteins | sample CB4_SCM_MG_FD_204452 | JGI IMG/M metagenome (GOLD analysis project Ga0302127, IMG submission 204452) | Marine microbial communities from Western Arctic Ocean, Canada - CB4_SCM | ecosystem: Environmental > Aquatic > Marine > Oceanic | place: Canada: Western Arctic Ocean | collected 2017-09-24
TTCTCGGGTATTGGTTAGGTCAGACCACATCAGAACCCCAGGATCAATCTGACACCAATGCCGAACCTCAACCGCTCTTTTACCGTAACCCGATGAATCCTGAGGTCACGTCACCCATTCCCGCTAAGGACAATATGGGTATGGATTATATTCCGGTCTTCGCAGAGTCATCCACCAGTAGCGTGCCTGGAACGGTACGCATTGATCCCGTGACCACACAATCCATGGGTGTTCGCACGACGAAAACTGAACGCAGATCGATAGCACGCAACATATACACCGTGGGTCGCGTTGACTTCAACGAGAAAGGCATCGTCCGATTGCACCCTAAAACGGAAGGCTGGATCGAAGCGCTAATGATTGAGACTACCGGTCAAACTATTAAGACGGATGACATTCTATTGAACATATAGTCACCACAGCTAGTCGCCACGCAGCAGGAGTATCTTCTTGCTTTAGCCAACCTAGACAAGATCGGCTCAACGGCCAACCAGGACGCAATTCGTGGCGCAGAAAATCTGGTTAATGTTACCCTGCAGCGGTTGCAGTTTCTGGATGTTCCGAAACATCAGCTCGATGAACTCGAAAGTTCCAGACGAGTGAAAAAACACTTACACATTCATTCTCCAGCAAGTGGCACTGTAATTTCAGTGGGTGCCAGGAAAGGGCAATACGTGACCCCGCAGACCGAACTCTACTTTATTGCTGATCTTACTAGCGTGTGGGTCTTCGTAGATATTTTTGAAGACGAATTACCGTGGGTGCGCGCCGGAGACGAAGCCGAGGCGAAGATCGCAGGTGTCCCGGGGGTTTCTTTCAAAGGTGAATTGACCTACATCTATCCGTATGCCGAGCGCAGCACACGAACTATCAAGGCGCGGTTGGAATTTCCTAACGAAGATTTTATGTTGAAACCCGATATGTTTGCTGATGTCACGATTCATGCGCAGCCTAAAGCAGATGTTATTGCCGTTCCCGCAGAAGCAATCATACGCTCTGGTCTTCGCGAAAAAGTATTCGTTGTTACCGAACCTGGAAAATTCGAACCTCGGGACGTTTCTATTGGTGTGACTAGCGAGGGCTGGACCGAAATTATTCATGGCCTCACACCAGACGAGACTGTAGTGGTCTCAGCACAATTTCTAATTGATTCAGAATCCAAACTCCGAGAAGCCGCGTCAAAAATGCGCAGCATGGAGTCTGCAGATAAGGTCGAGATGAACGACGCGATGGAGATGCAGCATCATGATTAGACGCATCATCGATGTATCTCTGCAAAACCCTTTCGCGGTAATGATCAGCATCACTTTCCTTATTCTTATCGGACTATGGTCAATTAGGAATACGCCACTAGACGCGATACCGGATCTTTCTGACGTTCAGGTTATCGTTTTCACTGAATACCCTGGTCAATCACCGCAGGTAGTGGAGGATCAGGTAACCTATCCCCTTACCACTGCAATGCTCGCAGTACCCCACGCAACTGACGTGCGCGGATTCTCATTTTTCGGTTTGTCGTTTGTTTACATCATCTTCGATGATGGCACCGACATTTACTGGGCCAGGTCACGCGTGCTCGAGTATTTGAATTACGTCAGTGGACGATTACCTGCTGGTGTGACCCCCACATTAGGCCCAGACGCTACCGGCGTCGGTTGGATCTATGAATACGCACTAGTTGATAAAACCGGCAAGCATGATCTTGCCCAACTCCGTTCAATTCAAGATTGGTATCTGCGCTATCCCCTGCAAACAGTGCCCGGCGTCGCCGAAGTCGCATCGATCGGTGGTTACGTCAAACAGTACCAGGTAGAGGTTAATCCAAACGCGTTGTCCACTTACGCAATACCAATGTCTGCAGTGAGTCACGCCATCATGCGATCGAATCGAGACGTCGGTGGCGGTCTGATCGAAATGTCTGAAACTGAATATATGGTCCGTGGACGGGGATATATCCAGTCTATTGACGATATAGAACAAATTGCAGTCAAGGTCGATGATCGAGGTACACCGATTCGTATCAAGGACATTGCGCGCGTACACCAGGGGCCAGAGTTACGTCGCGGCGTCGCGGAACTCAATGGCGAAGGAGAAGTTGCTGGCGGCGTTGTGATCATGCGTTCGGGCGAGAATGCGCTGTCCACAATCGAAGGGGTGCGCCAGAAACTATTGGAACTCGAAGCCGGTTTGCCCGAGGGCGTTGAAATATTGCCAGTCTATGATCGAGGGGCATTAATTGAACGTGCGGTCGACAACCTAACAGAGACGCTGATACTCGAGTTTGTATTGGTTACCCTGGTTTGCGCAGCCTTTCTGCTGCACCTGCGTTCCGCGATGATCGTCGTGGTCACCCTGCCCATCGGCATCCTGCTCGCTTTCATCGCAATGCGCCTGCAAGGTATTAACGCAAATATCATGTCGCTGGGTGGAATTGCGATCGCGATTGGTGCAATGGTGGACGGTCCGATTGTGCTTATTGAAAATGCCCACAAACACTTGGCGAAGGCGCAAGAAAAGTTCGGGGATAACTTGCCAGACAAAGAACGATGGGCAGCAATCGGTTCAGCCGCAAGAGAAGTCGGACCGGCATTATTCTTTTCTCTACTCGTTATCGTCGTCTCATACTTTGCGATTTTCACACTGGAGGCCCAAGAGGGAAGGCTTTTCAAGCCCCTCGCGTTTACCAGCAGCTATTCGATGGGTGCTGCCGCTCTACTTGCGATAATACTGGTGCCATTGTTGACCGGATATTTCATTCGCGGTCGAGTTCTGCCTGAGGAACGGAATCCCCTGTCTCGTGCACTACATGCAATGCACTCACCATTGCTTGGAATGGCACTGCGCTGGCGCAAGCTTACGTTGCTCATTGTTGCAGGCTTACTGCTGGGGTCGATCTATCCGTTGTCCAAACTTGGTAGTGAATTCATGCCACCGCTTGATGAGGGCGACATTCTTTACATGCCAACAACCTTCCCCGGGGTATCAATCACCAAAGCAAAAGAGCTCCTTCAACAGACCGATAAAATCCTCGCTACATTTCCTGAAGTCGAGTCAGTATTTGGTAAAGTTGGCCGTGCGGAAACTGCAACCGATCCTGCCCCCATGTCGATGATAGAGACGATTATCCGGCTAAAACCCCGAGAGCAATGGACCAATCCGTTAAAAACGACTCAGGAACTAATGCAAGAAATGGATGCCGCAATTAAGTTTCCTGGCCTGGCGAATGCCTGGACAATGCCAATCAAAACGCGAATCGATATGTTATCGACGGGTATTAAAACACCCGTAGGGATAAAAGTCAGCGGACCGGACCTGGACGAATTGCAGCGCCTTGCCGGCGAGATCGAACAAGTGATGAAAACGCTACCAGAGACGCTTTCTGCATTTGCAGACCGCGCAGCGGGTGGCTATTTCCTGGACTTCGACATTAAGCGAGATGCTGTCGGACGTTACGGACTGACTGTTGGGGATGTGCAGGATGTCATTATGTCGGCGATTGGTGGCATGAAGGTGACCGAGACCGTTGAGGGTCTTGAGCGTTATTCGGTTAGCCTGCGCTACCCCCGTGAGTTGCGGGATGACCCGGACAGATTGTCACGCGTATTAATTGCTACACCCTCCGGGGCCCAGATACCACTCAGTCAAGTCGCTGATATCGTATTGCGTCGGGGCCCTCCAGTCATAAAGAGCGAAAATTCTCGACCGAACGCTTGGATTTATGTAGACCTGATTAGCTCTGATCTAGGCGGTTTCGTCGCGAAGGCAAAGGACGCAGTCAGTTCAAAAGTTGTACTACCGGCGGGATACACCATCGCATGGTCTGGTCAGTACGAATACATGGAGCGGGCTGCAGCAAGGCTGAAAATTGTTATACCCGCAACGATCTTATTCATTTTTTTACTGTTGTATTTCAACTTCGGCAACGCAGCGGCGCCCGGCCTAGTAATGCTGTCCGTACCCTTTGCACTGATAGGTGGCTTCTGGCTGGTGTATTGGTTTGGTTATAACCTATCGGTAGCAGTGGCGGTCGGGTTTATTGCGCTGGCTGGCGTCGCTGTAGAAACTGGCGTGCTTGTTCTAACGTTCATCCAGGAAGCCGTTACTGAAAGACGAGCAGAAAAAACGACTTCGAAATTAACATCTGATGACATCATCGAGGTTGTTCATAGAGGTACAGCGCAGCGCGTTCGGCCCATCATAATGACGGCAACTTCAACTATCGTTGGACTCCTACCAATCATGTTGCTCACCGGTTCAGGCGCCGACGTCATGCAACGTATTGCTGCACCGATTATAGGCGGTATGCTAACAACTACCTTCCTGTCGCTATTGGTCCTTCCAGTAATCTATAGCCTCGCATTGCAAATCGCTGAGAAACGCAAATGATCAATTCTTATTGCAGCCAATTATAGTGCTGGAAATCTTCTACTCCTTACTAGAATATAAAATGATCACCAAGATCCAGGCCTTAAACATTATAAACTCCAGCATTCACACCCATGCCGAGCGAACTGTGTTAACGCAGCGTCGACAGTTCTCGCTAGACACTCGGATCGTAGAAGATATGCAGAACGACCATGGGACCGACAAGAAGCACGACTCAAACCCTCTGGTTGCGAGAGAAAGACTATGAAACCTTTTACCTCAAGCCCCATTATTTGCGGAGACTTTCGTCAACCACGGCAAATGCTGGCTGATCAGACCTATGAAGGTCACGTATCTCTCCATGATGACAAAATGGCAGAAGACCTGGGGTTTTCAGGTGCGCCCATCGAAGGGCCGACCCACTTCAGCCAGTTCGTGCCGCTGCTTTATTATGTCTTCGGCAAAGAGTGGTTCGAGTCTGGTTGTATTAGTTCCCACTATCAGAACATGGTGGTCGAGGGTGAAGAGGTCCGTGCATTCGTTGGTGACGTGGATGGCAATGGCTGCAGGATATGGGCGGAAAAACGAGATGGCACACCCGTATTGACTGGCACTGCTTCAATAGGACCCAACCATCCGCCATCTGAACTCGATCAGCGCATACAAAAACTTCGTCCGGTGGAACAGCTAGTTATTCTTTCTGACCTCACGGTAGGCATGGTCATCAAAGAAGATGATCCTGTGACCATAGATTTTGATCAGCATATGGGTGACATGTACCCATTTACGCTGAACGATAAACTCAAAGTTATTACGGAACCCAGCCCCTGGTACAACAAGGAAGACGGCAATGCATCGCCCTGGGGCAGACCCATTATTCCACTGGAAATGATTAGCGTACTCATAAATTCCACCGCGCGAAAACATGCGTTACCTGTCAAGGGCCCCACCGTCGGACTTTTTGCAGATCAGGAAATAAAGCTGATCAAGGGTCCACTGTTTGTAAACCATCCCTATAGGATTGAGCGCGAACTGGTTGCGCTAAGTGAGAGCCGAAGAGTTGAGTCGACTTGGATTCGCACTTCGCTATACGATGGTGAGGAATTAGCCGCCCAATGCATGTTGAATTCAGCCATGTTGAAAGAATCCTATGCACCTTACGCGCAGGAAGCGGCGGCACTGGGTAAAGCGATATAACCAGCTAGCGTAACGCCTAAAACACCATGATCGCCCGGCCGGATATTTGACCCGATTCCAGCGCCTGGGTCGCTTCAATGATATCGTCAAGCTTATAGCGCTCAGTAACCATTTGATTAAGATCCAGCAAACCCTTTTCGAACCATTCTATATAGTGCGGGAAATCACGGTCCGGCGAGCAGGAGCCACCGATACTACCGATGAATTTTTTCTCCGAATGTAGCATTTCGCTTGCGTTGAGCTCGACCGAGGTCTGCGGCACCCCAACCAGCACTGCAGTACCGCCTGGTTCTGCGCCGAAGAAGCCTGTTCTTGCCGCTGGCACAATCTGCTCCATAGTTTGCTTCAGCCCAATACAATCGAAAGTAAAATCAGCGCCGGCGACGGGTCGCGAACTGATGGCACGCTTTGATTCTCGAGTTGTTAATGCCTTGATTGCCTTTACCGGGTTTTCTCCACCCGCATTGATTGTGTGGCTAGCACCAAACTGGCGTGCAAAGGCCAGTTTCTCATCATCAAGGTCGACAGCGATTATGGGGTCCGCCCCAATAGCTTTAGCCGCAACAACGGCGGAGAGCCCTACCCCGCCAACGCCGAATATGGCAACGCTGTCGCCCTTCTTAACACCTGCCGTATTCTCCACAGCACCGGCTCCGGTCATCACGGCGCAGCCGATAATAGCGGTCACTTCTCTATCGATATCATCGCCGACTTTAACAACATACTGTTCATCTGCAATGGTGTGGTCTGACCAGGTAAAAACATTTTGTGATACCGCAACGTCACCATTCGGTAGTTCAACGCGCGCAGCTTCGGGCGCCCTGTCCCCTTCTGTGGCATTTCTTGGCACCCAGGTCACGAGGACCATGTCGCCGGGCGCGACGTGTGACACTTCAGAGCCCACCTGCAATACAGTACCTGTAGATTCGTGGCCCAGAACAACTGACGTCTCGCGTGGGTTATGCATTTGATGCAACTGACTGTGGCAAACACCACTCGCAAACTGTTTGATCACCACCTGATGTGCAGATGGGTCCGGCAGATCCACGCTGACAATTTCCAGCGGGCCATTTTCTTTGGGTAGAACTACAACTCGTGCGGGAGTGGGCATGAGACTTATTCCTTTAGGATTATTTTTGTCATCCAATCTGCAGTGACGCGTGCGGCTTCAGTATAGACGTCCTCTGCGGCCTGGCGTGTTCGCTTTAGAATTTTAAAGCTGTGATCGGCGGTATCCAGTTCGTGAAGTTGGCCATTAACCAGTGTTTGGACGATGGGTTTCAATAGTGACAGATCAGCCAGCCCATCACGAGTACCAATTAAGAACAACATGGGCTTCTGAATGGTGGGCAAGTGATCGGCCCGCTTGGTGGCCGGCTTTTTGGCATTGTGTAGTGGAAAAGAGAAATACAGTAGCCCTGTGACGCGGTCGTCAGCTGTTTCGGCCATGTAATGCGAAGACATGCGTCCACCGAAAGAGTGCCCGCCGATAAACAGTGGCACGCTGCGTATTTTTTTTCTGGTAAGCCGTATCGCATTGGTAAACGTCTCAATGCAGGTGGGTATGTTGTCTGTACGCGGGTTGCCCTGCTGCATATAGGGAAAGTTAAACCGCAAAGTAGCAATACCAACAGCAGCCAGCGCCTCGGCAATATTAGTCATATGGGCATGGCGAAGATTTGCCCCAGCGCCATGGGCAAGGACCAGGACGGCTAAAGGCTTTTTGGGCTTAATCAGAACCGCATCAACGTCGCCCTTCTCTTCGCTGGCGACGAATGATAGTTCGGTAGTCACTTAGTGCCCTAGCAGCTTTAAAAAATACTCCTTTTGGACTTCATCCATATCGGAGAATATCGGCACACCCCACTCTGATTCGGGCAGACCTTCTAATTCTGGCGATCGTTTCAGTCGCCATCTGTGATCTGGGTTAGCGCCAAGCGATTCGCCCACGCTACCGGGCCATACCGGACAATCGGGTCTCGCATGATCAAACGAGCCACAGGCACGACAGGATTCCACCTCGGGCTCGCCTTCTTTTTTCAGTGATGACGCCAGTGAATAGGTACCATCGCCAATACCCGCTGCCTTTAGATCTTGACGCAACTTGAGCTGGGCACTGCCCCGTTCCTGCTGACCAATCCTGTTAAATGGCAGGTAGGAGGAATGTGCAATCAGAGCCCATTCAACGGCGACGTGAAACCCAGGCAGCGCCAGACATTCATCCGGGATAAACGGGCCACCACTCACTTTGCCATCGTGAATCATGAGGTGGTAGCCAGCGATTTCTCGGCCATCCATCAATCTCTCTGGGGTTGCTTTGTACTCTTCGCTAAAGCCCCATTCGTATTCGTTGAGGTCGAGGTTAGCCTCGCTGATAAGTTTTACACCGAGGTTTGATGCAAATTTACACCAGGTCAAACAGCCAAACTCCCATTTTTCAAAATTATCATCATAATCAGTCATTTAAGAATCATTCCTAAAGTATATTGGTAAGTATATTCTTGTTTGGAAAGCTAGATATTAGAGTAAACGTCATTGTCGCTGACTACAATGCGTTTAGGTGAGTTCTAACTAACGAAACTGATACGGCTCAAGATCCAGCGCCGCCACAAACACAGCTAACTTCGCAGAGTCTCGATTCGTACCGAGCAACATCGACTGATCTGCATATTCATCAAATTGATGGACGATGAGATACATCGCGTCGTCAAACATCAGGTGGGTGTGTTCCACCATATCACCACGATCTTCAAAGGTGCCCCGCACTGCAGGAAAGCCGCACAGGGCGAGCGCCTCGCTATGCCGGACAGTTGTTAGAGGCCAGCGTAGGACCGATGCATCGATCTGGTGGCTGCGTAGACGACGTACATTGCCATAGACCTCCGGTGCCGAGGTCTTTTTGATGTCCAAGAGATACTCTTCCAGATCGATATCCCTGATAAAAAAACCGCTTCGCTCCTGATGTAGCAGAGGGATATCGAGAAACGAAAAGGAATGGAAATACCAGTAACCAGTAGATAGCGGTAAATCTTGACCAAATTGATTCAATACCGCCCGATACCAGGTCACGACTTCAATTCTTGAGAGGCTCCCGTCCAGCAATCCCAGAAGAATCTCCTGCATAACGTCGTCGGCGGGGGCGTTAACTAGAAGCATGGGCTACGACAGCGGGAAAAAGGTGCCGGCACTCCAAACACCCAATACATCGTCTTGCTCAACAAGCAGATTTGCGAGTTGATAGTAGACGTTACGGGTGATTTTCGCTTCGAGGCCATCCCTGATCATAATGTAGGGCGCCGGTTCACCGGTGTCCAGATTATGTGCCACACGAATGGGGTGTTCCGAATCTGCCGTGACTTCATCGGCCATATTGGTCGTGAAGCTCAAGGTTTGCGCTGCCCCCGTACCGGCTTCCGCCAGCAATATAGCTACAAAAGGCGCATCAACCACCCGTATTCGGCATTTTTCAACGGGAGTGACCAGATAAAACTCACCATCGGCTTCACGACGTAGCACCGTTGAAAACAGGTGGGAGAGCCTTTGGCGGGTAATGGGGGTACCAAGATACATCCAGGATCCATCGGCCTCGATAGTCATATCGATATCGCTCACATTCTCTGGATTCCAAAGATGAATCGGCGGCTTACCTTTGTGGCGTACCTGCTCAAGATCTGCAAGTAATGAGTAAGGTGTGGCGTCAGCCATCAGAAGGTCACAATATCAGGTTGAAGTTGCTGTAAATCCAGGATGCCAATCGCGTTAAAACCTTGCATCATGCCGGCACACTCGCCGGGATTAAATGTCAATTGTGTACCCTGGCGCGTGATCGTTTGACGATGCGTATGGCCGTGCAGGATCACATCATAAGACTCCAGCTCCAGTGCCTCCAAATCTAGCGGGTCATGAACAACCAACAGACGCTGTTCGGCCCAAACCAGCGACAACGGCGGTTCCACAAAGTTGAACCCATGGCGTTCAATGGCAAGATCAAGGGTGCCCCGTTCCAAATCGTTGTTACCGAACACACCCACCATGGGCATATCCAAATGAGCAAACACGTCAATAGTTTTCGCCTGGGTAATATCTCCGGTATGCACCACCTGCTCTACGCCAGCGTGGTTAAAGAGGTCTACGATCTGGCGACAGTTATCCAGATTATTGTGCGTATCAGAAACGATACCTATTCGCATGAATCATCCAAAAAACCAAAAAGCTGGGCAGAACCCGGCTTTAATTTAGAAAGTTAATCGCTAGGCGACTTTTTCCAGTATATGTATCGCGCAAGCGCTTCCCAGACCAATGACGTGCGTCATACCGATACGCGCATCCTTAACCTGGCGCTTATCCGCTTCACCACGAAGATGTGTACTCACTTCATAGATGTTGGCAATACCCGTTGCACCTAATGGATGCCCCTTGGAAAGCAGTCCGCCGGATACATTCACCGGTACGCGGCCACCTAGCGCCACTTCACCCTCATCAATCATGCGGCCTGCTTCGCCATCGGCACATAGGCCAAGGTTTTCATAGTGCAGTATCTCCGCGGTCGCAAAGCAATCATGAAGTTCAACCAGGTTGACATCTTCAGGGCCCACACCCGCCATTTCATAGGCCTGCTTGGCCGCAATCCGAGTCACCGCATTGACATCTGGCATCACCAGATCGCGATCAGAATATGGATCACTGGTGAGTATCGAGGCCCTGACCTTCACCGCTCGCGCCATACCCATTTCCTTGGCTTTCTTTTCGCTAACCAGAACGGCAGCTGCTGCGCCATCCACGTTAACGGAACACATGAGCTTGGTATTAGGATAAGAAATCATCTCCGCATTCATCACGGTTTCCAGCGGTGTTTCAATCTGATACATCGCTTTAGGATTCAGCGTCGAGTGATGATGGTTCTTTACGGAAACCTTGGCGAATTGCTCGAATGTCGTGCCATGGTTTCTGGCATGCTCCATCCCCGCTTCGGCAAACACAGCGGGCATTGTGCCGGAACCCAACAGACCCTCTTTGGGAATACCCGTACCGCCACCACCACCACCGAGCAGACCTTTACCCATTTGTTCGACACCCACCGCCAATACCACATCATTGACACCGGCCTTAATGGACATCCAGGCCTCACGGAATGCCGTTGCACCTGTCGCACAGGCGTTCGCGCAGTTCACTACACCAATACCGGTCTGACCGATCTGCTGCAGGACACGCTGACCTACCATAGCGTTCGCCTGACCCAGGTTGCCGCAGTACATCGCCTGCATATCCTGAATCGTTAAACCGGCATCATCCAACGCCATTAAGGTGGCTTCAGCGCCTAGTTCAGGGACTGTTTTTTCCGGGAATCGACCAAACTTAATCATGTCGACACCCATTATGTATACATCACTCATGAGTCGCTCCTTTTATGTTCAGGCTGCTGGTTGGAAGAAATAACTGATATAGCTGTTGCCATCCTGATCTTTGCGACCCAGGGCGTCGTCAAAAACTACGTCAACGGGCATGTCGAATTCAATATTCTCTGGTTTGGGATCAACATTAATGAGATTACCCTTTAGCGTGCCGCCGCCTTCCAGATCGACAATTGCTGAGATATAAGGTACATCAATACCCGGGAAGCTACGATGAACAATACTGTATGAGTACAATTTGCCCTTGTTGCCCAGCCGTGTCGGCGCTATCTGATCTCTGGCACCACATTTTGAACAATGACTTCGCTCCCCGAGGAATATCGCGCTACAAACGCCACATTTTTGTCCCTCGACGTATGGATCGTCCGTTCCTGCCCCTTTCAACCAGTCAACGATGGGTAAGGGACCTTGTCCATCAGCCATATCAATCTCCTTATATAAACGAGCAGGATAGACCGTCTTAGGGCAAACATTCAAGACCCGGTCTTTGGCTTGCTCATGTTGAAAATGAAACAGGCGACAAAGGCAGACGTCGCGGCAACAAGATACGGATAGTGATACGAATTTTCGATCGTATGCATAAACCCCATCAATGCTGGCCCACTTGCCAAGCCTAAGTTGGTTAAGAAATTCGCCCGGGAATAGATATGAGAGTAAAGCGAAATAGGATAGGCCTCAGCGATCAACAGCGGTTGCAACATCAACAGGTTGCCAACCGTAATACCAAATACACCAAGACTCACGATCAAGCTGATCACCGAGTCTGCATAGGCCATCAGCAGCA
>Ga0302127_10002208_pt1 | contig 11754 bp, 11 predicted proteins | sample CB4_SCM_MG_FD_204452 | JGI IMG/M metagenome (GOLD analysis project Ga0302127, IMG submission 204452) | Marine microbial communities from Western Arctic Ocean, Canada - CB4_SCM | ecosystem: Environmental > Aquatic > Marine > Oceanic | place: Canada: Western Arctic Ocean | collected 2017-09-24
ATACTTCAATAGTTGGAGTTATTCGGGATGACATCCTCGAACCAAATCCGGATGCTAATTTTCGCTTTGAAGAAAATGACCGTGTAGCAATAATTGGGATAGACAGTGCGCGTGAAACTTTTTTCCAATTGACCTGTCCGTCCAAAAGCAGTTAGGCTTAAACAAAAGGAAAAATCCGTTGACAACAGCTTAAGTTTGCAGTTTAGTTCGAGACTTGTATAGTCTGGTTGTCATTTGACTTTCACACTTAACACAATAACTAAAGACATCCATGAGTATTCCCGCAAACTCACCTCCGCACATCGGTACTGGAAAACTATTTTCTGATGATGTGACGAACGACAAAATGCTGAACCAAACTTCAGTGCTGCTTCCAGCAGATTTAAAACATTTGCCGGAATCGCAATCTAAAATGGACGATCTCAGCCGAAATGACTGGGAAAATCTATCAAAATACAGGAAACTATATCAACAGGAAGAACAGGCAAAGCAGGCACTCTCTCTCCTTGAAGTTCAGAAAGATGCGCCGAGTTACGGATTCCGGATCAACAACTACCGGCATTGCCTGCAAAGTGCAACGATGGTGATGAGGGACGGTGGGAGTGAAGAGGAGATTGTAGTTGCCCTTTTTCACGACCTCGGCTTCGTCGTCTGTCCGGATAACCACGGAGAGTTTTCAGCGACCCTGCTTGCAAATTACATTTCAGAGAAGCATTACTGGATGCTCCGGCACCATGCGGCATTTCTTAATTATCATGCTCAGACTCATCCCAACTCCAACGGTGACGAGCGTGAACAATACAGAGATCACCCATATTTTGAGTATACGGCAGATTGGGTAGAGCGCTACGACCAAACGTCAATTCAATCACATTATGATACTGCACCACTGGATTTTTTTGAGCCAATGGTTTACCGAATCTTCAACCGCCCTTCCAAGGGCACCCAACTCCATCTTGCACCATGAGTTCCTGGATTGAAATGCTGCCGGTGAAAAATGCCACCGGTCCACTGAAAGACGCCTATGAACTGGCGAAAACACCGGCTGGAACCGTTGATAATGTTATGCGGGTTCACAGTCAACGCCCGCACACGATGGTCGGACACCTCACGCTTTACCGTAGTGTACTGCACCATCCGGACAACACACTGCCGCTCTGGTTTCTAGAAGCGGTTGGTGTGTATACTAGCTTGCTAAACGAGTGTGAGTACAGTTTCACTCACCACTGTGCAAATATGCGTCGGCTGCTTAAAGACGACAAACGTGCAGACGACATCGAATCCGCTTTGCGTGATAAGTCGCCAGAAAAAGCTTTTTCAGGCAAGGAACTGGCGTTAATACGTTATACCGGCAAACTGACCTCTACCCCCGGTGAGGTGGAAGCCTCCGACGTGGAAGCCGCCAAATCATTCGGAGCTACTGACGGAGAAATCCTTGAGGTCAATCAGGTCTGTGCATATTTTTGCTACTCCAACCGCACCCTCAATGGGCTTGGAGTAACGCTATCAGGGGATGCTGTGGGCTACTATGCGAACTAAGATCCTGCACCTGTTTCATCAATATTCATGCCTTCAACAACAACCATACTATAATTATTTTTTATGGCCTACGCAGAATCAAAGACGATCGAAATTGACAAAATCCCGGTAATCGATGTTGCCCAACTGCGCTCGGGGACTCCGGAAACAGCACTCCCAGTGGCCTTGGAGATTCGTCAGGCTGCCGAAGATGTAGGGTTTTTCTATATCAGCAACCATGGGTTAGCGGAAGCCGTAATCAAACAGGCTTATTCTGCGTCCAAGGGCTTTTTCAACTTACCCAAAAAACTGAAGGATTCCGTAAAAATTAATGCGAACCATCACGGTTACCTCTCCGTTGGAGAAGCAAAGATGGAGCAGGCAGAAAGAGTTGACCTTAAAGAGAGCTTCGTCTGGGGTTTAGATCTTCCGGACGAACATCCATCTGTAACAAAGGAAAATCCATTCTTAGGACGAAACCAATGGCCGGATGAAATGCCGGAGTTTAAGCAAGCGGTTTATCCTTTTTTTGAAGCAGGTTTGCAGTGCGGGCGAGACATGATGCGGGCATTTGCCTTGGGGATGGACTTAGCTGAAGATTCGTTTCTGAAGGCGACTGATGAACCTATCGCCCGCAGTTCTATCATCCACTATCCACCGCAACCAGCAGATTTAGGAGCGGAGCAGTTTGGCGTAGCTCCCCACACTGACTACGGTTGTCTGACATTGCTGTGGCAGGATCAAGTAGGTGGACTTGAAGTACAAACCCATGAAGGAGAGTGGGTAACTGCACATCCGATTGAGAATACGCTTGTTGTCAACGTTGGTGATTTGCTGATGCGCTGGACGAACGAAGGATTTAAATCCACCCCACACCGTGTTGTCAATCGAAAAGGTCAAGAACGCTATTCAATGGTCATCGCATGGGATCCAAATTTCGATACGGTTGTGGACCCTTCCGTGGTTTGTCAAAATGGAGCGCAGCCATTGTACTCTCCAGTGAACTGTGGTGATTATGTATTGTCGCGCTTTGATTCATCTTTCAATTATCGCCAGTAAAATCAGTAATATTATACCACAAAATCATGTTGTTAAGTGTTCAACCGTCCTGTAAATGTTCCAAGCTGGATTTCTCAAAGAGGGCTACTGGCAGTGAGAGAAAATTTTTGAGTGCAGATAAGCAAACAAAATAAACTTTGATGAATCTTCAGCTATATTGAGATTTGAGACATGCATCTACATTTAAGTACTTGGCAGGAAATTGAGTCATATTTGTTACGTTCGAAGGGTATCCTTATACCTACCGGATCAACTGAGCAACACGGTCCTAATGGCCTGATCGGAACGGATGCTATCTGCTCGACAGCAATCGCCAGTCATGCTGCCTTGGGAGCCGATCTACTAGTAGGCCCTACCCTGGCACTTGGAACGGCGCAGTTTAATTTGAAATTCCCGGGAACCATTTCACTGCGCCCTTCGACGCTAATGAGTGTCGTCGAGGATTATGTCCTGTCTCTGGCAAGTCAGGGGTTCCAACGGTTTTATTTTATCAATGGACATGGAGGCAACCTTGCTCCAGTGCGTTCCGCATTTCAGGAAATCTACACTCGCTACAGCTTGAGCGTCAATGAGTCTGCAGTACCTCGCTGTCGTTTACGGAGTTGGTGGCAATATCCGCAGACAAACTCACTCCGGCAGTCGTTGTATGCAGAAAAAGAAGGTGCGCACGCCACTCCTAGTGAAGTGGCGATGGCACAATACGCTTTTCCGGAACACATCAAGGATGTGAGTCTGGGAACTTGGCACCCAGTCTCGCTGGAATATCTGCGTAATCATGCAGATGATGATCACTATGAAGCTTCAGATCATCGCAGACGACATCCTGACGGTCGGATCGGATCCGACCCCAGTCTTGCAAATCCCGAAGACGGTCAACGCTTGTTGGAAACCGCCGCCAAAGAACTTCTGTTAGACTATCAGGCATTCCTCGAAGAGGAGTGAGTGCTTCAAAATATATTACTGTTTAAGCCACTTTGCTTTGAGCTGATCGAAGAATCCACGCTCTGACTTCAAGATAATCCAGTGGTTGACGTAGTTGATCCATACCTGATCGGCTTGCGGAAACAAAACAGCAAGCGGAGTAGGATTCTTTCCACCCTCAACCGGTACTACCATCATTTTATCATACTGTTCTACCAGCTTTGCAGCTTCAAGATTACTGGTCATAGAAATGTCTGCACGTCTGGCTTAAAATGGTTGTCCTGGACTATGTTCCGTGGAAAGGAAAAACCGTTTGTCAGTAAGGATGTACGTGGGTTCACTAAAAAGTAAATTGTCAGTGAGAGAGAATTTGGCTTAGAAATAATTTGGTCCGTTCGCTTTCAGGATTTGAGAAGAACTTCTCCGGCGGTGCGTATTCGACAATGCGCCCCTCGTCCATGAACACCATTTGGTGGGCCACGGTACGAGCGAAGCCCATTTCGTGTGTAACGCAAATCATTGTCATCCCTGTTTCAGCAAGAGCGATCATAACATCCAACACCTCCTTGATCATTTCCGGATCAAGCGCGGAGGTCGGTTCATCGAACAGCATGATGCGTGGTTCCATGCAAAGCGAACGTGCAATGGCGACACGCTGCTGCTGTCCTCCGGATAGTGCACTGGGATACTTCTTCGCCTGTTCAGGAATCTGTACACGCTCCAAATATTCCATTGCTCGCCGTTCGGCTTCAGCCTTGGTAATTCCCCGAGCTCTCATTGGCCCTAGCGTGCAGTTCTCAAGAACGGTCAAGTGTGGAAAAAGGTTGAATTGTTGAAAAACCATACCGACTTCACAACGTACATCTTGGATGTGTTTGGTAGCATGGTCCAACTCGATACCGTCCACCACGATTCGACCTTTATGGTGTTCTTCCAAACGGTTGAGGCAACGGATCAGCGTGGATTTTCCAGAACCTGACGGACCACACACCACCACACGTTCGCCCTGTTTCACTGTCAGGTCGATATCGCACAGCACCTGAAAGTCACCGAACCATTTGCTGACACCTTCAATTTGAATAACCGTTTCAGTAGAAAATTTTGCGTCGGACATTAATCGAATACTCTTTTTAGGATTGATAAAGGGTCATACGTTTTCCCAGACGGCTGAACCAGAAAGCACATGCGAAAGAAATCACAAAGTATATCCCTGCAACAAACGCCCTGACCTCAAACACGCGCTGAGTTGATGTTGCTACCTCCATTGTCAGGGTGAAGGATACTGCCGCCGGTTGCGGCTAGGACAAAGGCTTTATGCTAATGCTGCGCCATTCGTCGTTCCAGTCGATCAAAGACCATAGCCAGGCTGAAACAAACCACAAAGTACATGAAACCCGTGAAGATCCATACCTCGAAGAAACGTTGCTCTGAGATGGCGATTTCCATGGCCATGAAAGTAAGTTCCTGTATCGAGATTAAAGCGACCAAGGACGAATCCTTGATCAAAATAATGAGTTGACCTGCCAGAGGTGGTACGATCCTTTGGAAAGCCTGAGGCAGAACAATGTATCTCATCACTTGGAATCGACTCAATCCAATGCTGTATCCACCATCGATTTGCCCATGGGGAATAGCTTGTATGCCGGCACGTACAATCTCGGCAATGTAGGCGGATATCATCAGGGACAGGCTGATGAGTCCGGACAAGAAATTGGTGATCAAATTTGCCGGACCGAACAAGATTTCCAGGATTTGAATGGTAGATGGCGAGGCACTACTTAGAAATTCGTCGATGCTTATGATTGGTAGAATCTGAGAACTAATAAAAAAATAGAAAAGAAACAAAAAGGGGACAGGCGGGATGTTGCGGATGAACCCTACGTATGCCCATCCCACCAAGCGGGGGAAGAGACGCTTACTGGTGCGGGCAATACCGAGCGCTACGCCGAGGACAGAGGCAAGAATTATCCCCCAGAAGGCGATGCGCAATGTGGTAAGAAAACCGAGAACCAATAAATTAGGGACAAGGAGTTGACTTTCCTCGTCATAGCGAAAGAGATAATTGGGGATCGCCGACCAGTCCCATTTGTAGACCAACACCGAATCGACTCGGTAGCCAATATATGCAATGGCGGCAACCACCAGAGCGAAAATAAACACATCCAGCAGATGAACGCGGTACTTTCGTTTGGGGACTCTCATTTCAGGTAGGCCTCCTTACGCGTCGCTCCAGGTAAGCTACTACAGCCGACAGGCTGATAGTGAGTACAAGATACATGGGGCCTATTACGAACCAAACCTCGAAACTCATGAACGTGTCACTAACTAGATTGCGTGCCTCAGTTGTTAACTCGAAAACCGCCACGAAGCTGAGGATGGCAGAATGCTTGATGAGGTTGATGAGAATTCCTGCCATTGGTGGCAACATGAGAGGCACTGCCTGAGGCAATATCACATAGCGGTAGGATTGGATACGGGACAAGCCTATACTGGATCCAGCCTCCCATTGCCCGCGCTCGACAGAGAGAATACCCGCACGAATGATTTCCGACGCGAAAGCGCCTTCGTAGAAGCTCAGGCAGATAATCCCCGCCCAGATTGGACTGTTGAAGCCGAGGATTGGTTGTAGTACGAAGTAGAAGATCGACACTTGCACAAGCAGTGGTGTGTTACGCACCACCTCGAGATAAACTCGTGCGAGCACCCTGCCTGCCAGTGAATCTGACAAACGCAGGAAGGTTGTGACTAAGCCGATGATGAGGGTGAGCAGCATGCTCCATGCCGCAATCTCGAGAGTCACCAACAGGCCTTTGACCAGCGGTCCCCAAATAAGCTCCCCGTCTATGAAGCGATAAAACATTCGTGGCACTCGGTACCACTGCCAGCGGTATTCCATTGCCGCAGCACCTCGATAGGTAATCCATACCAACCCTCCCGATAGAATCAGGAACTGTACAACGTCGAACCACTTCGAGTGCCACCAAGGCAGGTGCCTATTCACAGTATGAGGAGAAAGTTGATCTTTCAACTTGAGAAAATCCAGTTTTGGTGAGGATAAATCATAGTATTAGTCAATCATTCTGGCGAACACCGTAGGTGTAACACCACCGTTCTTTAATGTTCTTATTTTGCCGTTTTAAGTAGTTCTCTGAGCAAATCATGTGACTCTCTGGTTTTGTCAGAAACCGCGGACAGCACCACGAACCTCCAGAGACTTGGTTGGCAATTTGTTCAGAGCACATTGCCTAGCCACACGTGAGTTGGCCGTCGCGGATTTGTTCCAGTGTCTGAGACATAAAACAGTTACGACAGACCCTTAATTCACTAATTTCTTCCAATCCCGATTAGTAAACCACTTGTCATGGGTTCTCTTGAGCCAACCGTCGAGCTCATGATATATGATCCAGTTGTTGAAGAAATTCATTGCGTCAAATTCGCCCTTGCGCACTGCGAAGGCAGAGGCGGACGGATCCCACGGACCGATGCCGAAGGGATTGTATAAGACATCGGGATTGTCCAGCACGTAGTAAGCTGGCTTCGGCTCCGAGGTTAGAAAGCCATGTGCGTTACCGTTCAGCACGTCCTGGAGAGCCTGCGCATCGTCATCGAACTGGCGTAACGTTGCTTTTGGGAACAATCGCTCCACGGTTTCGCCAGGCGCTGTTCCACGCTTGATAGTAAGGATGACCTTAGAATTATTCCAATCCTCCATCGTCTTCAAGCCAGATTCCTCAGCCTTTTTCTTATTGGCTGCCATCCCGACGGCGAGATAGGCATAGGGGCGAGAAAAGTTGACGGTTAGATTCCGCTTGGGTTTCATCACCATCCCCGTGACGATGACATCGAACTTCTTGGAAAGGAGCGCAGGAATAATACCGTCCCAGGCTGTAGGTACAAACTCAGCATCCACACCCATATCTTCAGCCAGCTTGCGCCCTACATCTATCTCAAATCCGATAATATCACCATTTTTAGCACGCATGGCCCACGGGACAAAAGTGCTGAGTCCGATGATGATCTTGCCTCGTTTTTGTATATCTTCGATTGTGCCGGCGTACACACCCTGGGCTGCGAGTAGCATAATTATGAGTGACGTAAGCGCAGAAGTTATGATTTTTTTTAGTTTATTCATTGGATAATACCTCCTAAGTTATTAAAGATAAGTGTTAATCTTAACTTGAGTACACGACTGACAGAAAACTACTTTCGTCAATCCGAATCGATGCTACAATAAAGACAAAAACCTGTCAAGGACAATTTAATTACATCGGGAAATAAATTGTCGGACTGATATACTCGTGCAAAACCTTCATTGCCCGATTAGTGAATTCCTTAACTACTTATTTTCGGAAATTTTTTCGTATTTCTCTAGGTTTAACTCCAAAATTTATTCGTCCTCAGGTACGATTACAGGCAAAATATCTGTATTCCCACCCCATCCTCCAAACTTTTGGGGTTTCCTTTGATTGCCCCCCGAAATCTAACTTCTCAGCTAATCTTAAAAAGCCCGACAGACTCTACTTGCTGGTGCTTGCCCGTGCAGTCACCTCTACCTCTACCTCAATAAGTGGGTCGAAGAACCCGCTGACGTTAATAAATCCGAGAGCAGGACGGATCTCAGAGAAGACTTCACAATGGGCCCGGGCGGCTTCTTCCCAGCGAGAGATATCAAGCATAAAAATGTGGGTTTTAATGACATCTTTAAAGCCTAGCTCTGCCTGCTCCAACGATTCCCCGATAATTTTTAACGCAGCACGCGTCTGTTGATAGACATCCTCTGGATATAGGATGCTGCCGTCGGGCGCAGCCGGTGAAGTCGGACTTGTTACAAACAAATCCCCGTGTCGCACTGCCCGAGAATAGCCACCAATTGCCTCCCAGGGTCTGCCGCTTGAAATGTTCATTCGCTCCATGATGTCCTCCAGAATGTTTTAGCAGGGTATAGACAGGGCAATATCGATTGTACTGTGCGGACTTGAAAGCTCTGTCCAAATATCCTGCGTTAGGAATATATAGGAAAATCAAGATCAGTCAAGTCTAAATTCAGTTTGAAAAGAAATTCCTCAAGTTCATTCGTCTCCTCCCTCCCAACCGAGCCAGTGTACAGCAATTAATCAGTTACCCAAGCTGTACTCATGCTATTACGCTCAGAGACTCCCATAAGGGTGCGGTTGGCGTTGGGGCAGGGCTGATAAACTACTATATGGACACCTAACATAATGGGCATCCGAGCTATTTTTATGTGGTTCGGATAGAAAAGCTTAATTTCGTTCTTGCTCTTATGAAAAAACAACAATTCTCACAGATGTTACATACTCTGTTGAATCGTTTGTCTGTGCTGGGAAGAGTTTCATATAATTGAATTTTTGTTCAGCTAGAGTCATCCGTTTGAAAAGAAAGTCTTCTTTATTCAGGGAGTTAACCTGTATGTATAATTGTGTTGTTAAAATATTTCAGCCTTTCATCCCAAAGCCATTGGTAACCAGTTTTTCTACATGCTGAAAATGTCCTCGCTGGTGTCCGTGATCAGCTTGACTGAACTCACCCGCAGGGCCGACGAACTGGTTGTGAGTCAGTACCGGCCCCTGGAAATTTACACCTTCCTTGTTCTGGAGTATTTCGTGCTAATCCTCTGCATCTCCTCCGCAATGCGCTGGATGGAGAATCGGCTTCGATCTGTGGAGTGATAATCATGATTACCGTCTCCTGCTTACTTCATCAGAAAATAGAAAAGAATATTTCGTCTTCAGTAAAAATAAATTTTTAAGATAAATATTGTTTTGTATTGAGATAATTTTATTATGTATGTACATATACTGGTAAAAACATTGTGAAAATAATTCATGATTTAACATTATTTGAATTATTGTCGCAAGGAAAAGTTACTAAAACACTCTACATTTATCCCCTTAAATCAAAGGAGGCAACTGACTCAAAAACCTAAAAACAACAGTACTACAACTTAAATCATGGCTAAACATTTGCCAATCATTATACATTTCAATCCATACAAGAGGTCTTAATGAAACTCAAAAAAATTATTTCTTTAATTCCGGCACTTTTCATGTTTTTTGGAATTGCCTGGGCAGACACAATTAAAATCGGCTTCAATGTCCCATTGACGGGATTTGCCGCAGCAGATGGGGAATCGGCTCTCAATGGAGCTAAACTCGCAGTGAATCAAGCAAACGCAAGTGGTGGCATCAACGGCAAACAGATAGAGTTAGTGGTTTATGACGACCAGGCATCCCCAAAGGAAGCTGTTCCGATTGCCAACCGCTTGATCGAAAAGGATGGAGTCAAAGTAGCAGTATCCGGAAGTTATTCTGGTTCTACACGAGCTGCAGCCGGAGTCTTTCAAGCCGCTGGAATTCCATATATCTCAGCCTATGCAATTCATCCGGGAATCACACGTGCCGGTAAATATGTTTTCCGTACTTCTTTCATGGGCGAGGTCCAGGGACGTGCTGGAGCATTACTAATTGGCCAAACTATGCAGCTCAAACGTGTAGTTGTCATCACTCTTAAGAACGACTTCGGTAAGTCGCTTGCCGCAGGATTCAAGGCTGAAGCAGCAAACTTTGGAATAGAGATTATTAACGAATATGAGTATTCAATTCGCGATCGACAATTTGGTCCTATTGTAGCAAAGGTTAGAGCAGACAAACCGGACGCGATTTACGCTTCAGGTTATTTTTTCACAGCAGGACCTTTAGTCAATCAACTCCGTTCTGGTGGTGTGACTGTACCTATAATTGGGCAAGAAGGCTATGATTCCGAACAGTTCATTAAAATAGCAGGAGCTGCCTCAGAAGGTGTGATCATTACTACTTCACTTGATCGTGATTCGAATTCTCCGGAAACTCGTTCCTTCATTACAGAATATGAGAAACTAACAGGAAACAAAGTCGACATGGTGGCTGCTTCAGGACATACAGCCCTGAATGTCGTAATTGCGGCTTTACGTAAAGACGGTACCAGCAATCCGGAAGCGATAAGAAATGCCATCGCACAAACACAACTCACTGCTGCCACAGGGCATATTTCATTCAACGCACTCGGAGAAGTCCGCAAGAACGTGCAGGTTCAGATTGTCAGAAATGGTGACTGGCATTACCATTCTGAAATCCGTGATCAAAAACTGCTGGCTCCACCAGAATCTTGATTTCTAATTTTTTTAGGGAAGCATGCTTAGACTGTGATGCTTCCCTTTATCCTCATTTTCCAGACTGATGCTTTATCTAGAACTCTTTCTTCAAGGTCTTCTGCAAGGCAGTATATATGCCTTGGTTGCTGTTGGTTTGACCCTAGTTTACGGATTGTTACGTATCCTGCATGTAGCCCACGCCGGCCTATACACCTTGGGCGGATACTTCGGTGTTTTGGTATACAACAGTTCCGGAAGTTTGATGTTGAGTGGAATCGTTGCCACGTTTGGAGTAGGTATTTTAGGCGTAATTATCTACCGCTTGTGTTATGAAGCTATTCTGGATCAACCTCCATTTGTCCCTTTGATTGCCTCCATAGGCCTGTTCATTACGATGGAGGAATTGTACCGAATACTTTTCGGTTCATACGGAGTGTCCTATACCAATCCCCCACTTCAACAAATGCTCCCCCTCGGCGGTCTGTATCTCCGGGAAGGAGAGTGGGTAACCATCCTTGTCAGCATAATTTTAATAGGAGGACTTGCCTGGCTTTCAAGCCGTACACGGTTAGGACTCGCCTGGAGGGCCACAGTAACTGATCCTCAGATGGCGGAATCTTTTGGCATCGACCCTATTCGAGTACGCTATTTAAATTTTTTCATTGGTTCTGCTCTGGCAGGCACAGCAGGCATGATTGTGGGTATTCTCAACAACCTTGTAGAACCGACGATGGGGAGTGTCCCAAGTTACAAAGCGCTCGCAATCATTGTACTTGGAGGTCTTGGTAGCGTTCGGGGAACACTTGTTGCGGCACTTGCGCTTGGTGTGGTGGAATCCTTTGGTACAATTTACCTTGGAAACGTGCTGAACCGAGACGCGATAGCTTTTGTTTTTTTGATCCTTGTGTTGATGGTGCGTCCGCAGGGTATGTTTCGGGGAGTCTGAAATGGGATATGAAATCAGTCTCCTCACTTTCATGGGTATCAGCATAATTGGCAGTTTAAGCCTTAATCTGATTACGGGATTTTGCGGTCAGGTGAGTTTAGGTCATGTCGCTTTTGTTGGCATTGGAGCATATACAGCAAGTATTTTGACAAAAGCTGATACG
>Ga0302127_10002211_pt1 | contig 11752 bp, 7 predicted proteins | sample CB4_SCM_MG_FD_204452 | JGI IMG/M metagenome (GOLD analysis project Ga0302127, IMG submission 204452) | Marine microbial communities from Western Arctic Ocean, Canada - CB4_SCM | ecosystem: Environmental > Aquatic > Marine > Oceanic | place: Canada: Western Arctic Ocean | collected 2017-09-24
CATTAGTGAATGTAAAACTGGAAGATCAACTAACACTTGTAGTTAGAACTACTCCATGGTGATGATTTTATATCTACCAAATTAGATTTGGCGTTCTTCCATGGCTCCAAGAAACTGTGTGAATAGGTGGCCGCTGTCATGTGGTCCAGGGGATGCTTCGGGGTGGTGTTGGATCGAAAAAGCATTATGCTCCGGTGCCGAAACGCCGCAATTTGTACCATCAAAAAGCGAACGATGAGTTTCTTTTACACCCGCGGGTAACGATTGGCTATCTACTGTAAACCCATGGTTCATCGAGGTTATTTCGACCTTTCCGGTTGCAATATCAAGAACTGGGTGATTGGCACCATGGTGGCCAAAACTCATTTTCTTTGTTTTTGCGCCAAGAGCGAGAGCCAGCAATTGGTGTCCAAGACAAATACCAAATATTGGCATTTTCGCATTAAGTAGAGCGCGGATGGTAACAAGGGCATAAGAGCCGGTTGCTACCGGGTCCCCAGGACCATTGGATAGCACCACTCCGTCAGGCTGGAGGCCAAGAATCTCATCGATGCTAGCATGAGCACTGACAATGTGAATGTCACAGCCAAGACCCACGAGTTCCCGCAGAATATTACTTTTAGATCCGTAATCAATAATCACAACCCGAAATTTCATTGTCTCCCGTTGGCTAAATCCCAAAGGCCATTTCCATGGTGTTACATTGCTGGAAAAGGGCTGTGAGACAGTGATGTCGCCTGCAAGGTCTTTACCCTCGATCCCTGGCCATTCGTTCACCAGCTGCGCCAGGTGATCAAAATCAAACTCACCAGTCGCATTGTGTGTAATTGCGGCCTTTGGCATACCTCTAGTGCGAATGAGATGCGTGAGGGCCCGGGTATCTATCTCTGAGATTGCGATAATTCCTCTTGCGGTCAGCCAATCGTTGAGTTGGTGGGTAGCGCGATAATTTGATTGAGCATGAACTCGCGCTCGAAAGACGGCGCCGAGTACACCTGAAACACCAGCAGGATTTGCTGTTTCGCTATCGTCATCATTGATACCAACAATCCCGATATGAGGAAAAGTAAATGTAATGATCTGGCCGCTGTAGGACGGGTCGGTCAGAATTTCCTGATATCCGGTCATGGCGGTATTGAAACAAAGCTCCCCGACCGCGTGTCCGTGCGCACCGAGTCCTACTCCAGGTAATACCGTGCCATCGCCTAATACGATCGCCGCAGTTGGTTTTTGTTTCAACCAGCCAGGAGGCACGTTATGTGAGGTCGCATCCTGCATACCCGCATCACTCATTTATCATATCCGAAAGAGGTGTAATTCTTGCCTAAACCCGAGGCTATGCCAGTGTGACATTTCGGTCAATCGGCGATTTATTTGAAATAATATTTAAAATCAAATACTTATAAATATGATTAGTCATTGCCCTATTCCGACGGCGTGTTCTATCGTCTATCGTCCGAGGAAATAGAGATGACATTGCGACAACAATTTGGCACTGGCCTGAATGAGGCGGTGAAATCTAAAGACAAACGGCGTATTTCGACTCTGCGCCTGATTAACGCTGCCGTGAAGGACCGCGATATTGCGGCGCGAACATCAGGGAAAGACGAAGGCGTTGGAGATGATTACATTATCGAAATTCTTGCTAAGATGGTTAAGCAGCGCGAAGAATCCGTGAAAACTTATGAAGAAGCTGACAGAATGGATCTGGTCGAGCAGGAAAGTGAAGAGATTAATATAATTAGAGAGTTTCTGCCCAAGCAACTCTCCGAAGTTGAAATGCAAAAGGCTTGTGTGGAGATCATTGAGGAAATAGATGCTGACGGTCTGAAGGACATGGGCCGGTGTATGGGTTTGCTCAAGGAGCGCTATCCTGGGCGTATGGATTTCTCGCGAGCAAGCGCTGCGGTTAAGGGTAGGCTGAACGCACGTTCCTGACAGCACGTCGATCTTTCTGTTTCACAGCTTATGAATTTTCCGAATGCGATGCTGGATAGGCCTTGTTTTTCAACCGAACTAATTGACTATACACAGCTTATGCACAAGCTAGTCACAGGATATGTGCCTAGTTTTGAAATATCCTGTCACACAAGTATGACTCCTGTGTAGCCAGCGCAGCTACCCAGGATTTATATTTAAGCAGTAAACCGGCATTATAGGCAGGCGATGCGATTCCCGGCTTCACTTCTCGATGAAATTCGTGCCCGAATTCGGGTGTCCGATATAGTTGCGCGCAAAGTGCGCTGGGATCGACGAAAAACCCAAAGCGCTCGTGGTGATTATTGGGCGTGTTGCCCGTTCCACGATGAAAAGACACCGTCCTTTCATGCCGATGACCGCAAGGGTAGGTATCATTGCTTTGGCTGCGGTGCAGGCGGCGATATTTTTACTTTTCTTACTGAAACTGAAGGGATGCCGTTTCCGGAAGCGGTCGAGATGTTGGCAAATCAGGCGGGTCTCGAAGTGCTAAAACCAGATCCGCGAGCGAGCGAGCGAGAGGAAAAACGCTCTAGCCTGTATGATGTGATGGACAAAGCGGCCCGTTTCTTTGAGCAAAGCCTGCATTCAGATCTTGGACGCAATGCGGCAAACTATCTTGCCGGTAGGGGCACTAGTGCTGCGGCAATCGCCCGCTTCCGCGTTGGTTATGCTCCTGCTGGCCGATACGCGTTAAAAGAACATATGGCTGGTGAAGGTGTGTCATGCGAACAGATGATCGAGGCCGGTTTGTTGATCTCCGGGGATGATATTGCCGTTCCGTTCGATCGCTTTCGAGATCGAATCATGTTTCCTATTCCCGATTCGAAGGGTAGGATGATTGCATTTGGAGGTAGGGCGCTGGCATCTGATGCTAAGGCAAAATACCTCAATTCTCCCGAGACGGCCTTATTTTCAAAGCGCGGTGTTCTTTACAATTATGCTGGCGCGCGCGCATCTGCCTATGACCGCGGCGAGGTAATTGTCGCTGAAGGATATATGGACGTGATCGCACTGGCTATGGCAGGATTTGAACACGCGGTCGCCCCTTTAGGGACTGCTCTGACTGAGCGTCAGGTCGAATTGCTTTGGCGCTTGGCTCCTGAGCCCATCCTTTGCTTTGATGGCGATGAAGCGGGACAACGTGCGGCTCTTCGTGCTGTTAGTACGGTTCTGCCTGATCTAAAGCCGGGCCGTTCGATTCGTTTTGCCTTCATGCCTGAGGGGCAAGATCCTGATGATTTGCTGCGCTCCGAAGGCATCGGTGCAGTTGAAGACGTAATTAATAGAGCCAGGCCGTTGATTGATGTTTTATGGGAGAGTGAGACGAGGGGAAATTTTGATACACCTGAGCGTCGGGCAGCGCTCGATGCGAGGTTGGATGAGACATTGAGCAATATTCGCGATGAGCGGGTGCGTGTCCACTATCGCGCAGAGATCAAGCAGAGATTATCTGCCTTTTGGCGCGCCAAAAACCGCCGACGCTCGGAGACGAACCAACTTTTCCCCCAGCGCGGTGGGTGGCAAGATAACCGGTTGGATCGGTCTAGCGTGGTCCGTTTACACCCGGCTATGCCAAGCAGCATGCTGCGTCGTAATGCGTTGGCGCGCGACAATGGCTGCGGACTCATGCCACGTGAATGCGTTATCCTGCTATGCGTGATCAATCATCCACGACTGATTGAGGACCATGCCGAAGAGTTGGCCTCACTTACCTTCTCATCGCCTCAGCTTGACTCTTTGGCTAAGCAAATCATAGATATCACCGCTTCGGTTGCCCCCAGTCTTGAAGAAGGCGTTATGAAGGACCAAGTGCGTCTAAAGGGGTATGCTTCGGTTCTCGCGCGGATGGAGCAGCTAGTTTCAAATGGTGGTGACTGGTTTGCAAAAGCTGATGCTTCGGTTGAAGATGCTAAAATTGGCTGGCTTCATACCGTGGCTCGGCAGAGAAAATATGTCGTCCTGGCGCGCGAATTGCGTGCGGCTGAATGTGAATTGGCTCAAGATACTAATGAAGCGACGCAGGCACGCGTTGAAGGAGCCCGAAGCGCATTTGAGTTATTTCAGGGAAATGAAGCCAATATTGAAGGTTATGGGGCCAAGCGTCTGGCTGGAGCTAAAGGCCAGTCTTTTAATGAATGGGAAAAAAACAATAAACATCGTTTGCCGTAATAAAGTATGTGTTTTCGGCACGGTTAGCGCATCGTTAAGACAACCCGCAGACATTGCCGGAATGGTCCGGTAGTTTCACGTACCTTTCTACTCACCCAATGGGACATGCTGATGGCGACGACGGCACAAACTGTAACTTCTTCTAGAGAAAATCAGGCTGAAACATCAGACAGCCCTCTGCTTGATATGTCTGATCAGGCGGTCAAGCGCATGATTAAGACGGCCAAGCAGCGCGGATATGTGACTTATGATGAGTTGAACGAGGTGCTGCCATCCGATGAAGTTTCCTCTGAAAAAATTGAAGATACGATGTCGATGCTGTCTGAGATGGGCATCAATGTTGTTGAAAACGAAGATGCCGAGGAGACTAAGGAGGCTGATGAGGCGGAGCCCCGGGAGGAAGTGCGGGCCTTACCAGTCAAGGTTGAAAAACCGGCGTCCACTCAGCTAGATCGCACGGATGACCCAGTGCGGATGTATCTGCGTGAAATGGGCTCAGTCGAGTTGCTCTCGCGTGAAGGTGAGATTGCTATAGCCAAGCGTATCGAAGCTGGCCGTGAGACGATGATCGCGGGTTTGTGTGAAAGCCCGCTTACCTTTCAGGCTATTATCATCTGGCGCGATGAGTTGAATGAGGGCGGAATTTTACTGCGCGATATTATCGACTTAGAAGCAACCTATGCGGGCCCTGATGCGAAACAGGCGCAGGTAAATACCCCGCCGGGTGAAGAAGGCGTCCCGGAAGTTGCTAACGGTGCTGTCACAAGTGGTGCCGCAGATGATGCAAATGGCGCCGCGCCCAGCTCAGTGAAAAAGTCCGATGGTAAAAATACATCCGATGTTAGCGAAGACGAAGACGAAGACGATGACGATGACGATGATGATGATGATGATGGCGAAAACAGCCTATCTCTTGCCGCAATGGAAGCTGAATTAAAACCGCAAGTTTTGGAACAGTTCGATATCATTGCTTCTAACTACAAGAAACTGCGCCGTTTGCAGGACCAAGTGGTCGATCTTAGGCTCCAGAATGCCACTCTTTCTCCGAGTCAAGTGCGCCGCTACAAGAAGCTTAAGAATGATCTTGTGGAAGAGGTGAAGTCAGTTTCGCTCAATAATAATCGTATCGACTCCTTGGTTGCCCAGCTTTATGACATCAATAAGCGTCTTTTGAGCCTTGAGGGCCAGCTGGTTCGCCTGTCTGAAAGCTACCGCGTGCCGCGCGAAGAGTTTTTAAAGCAATATCAAGGCAACGAGCTTGATCCCAACTGGCTGCGCCGCGTCGGCCGACTGACTGGTTTTGGCTGGAAAAATTTAGTTAGTTCTGAGCGAAGTTCTATCAAAGGTCTACGTGAAGATGTTCACGTCTTGGCTTCGGAAACCGGCCTTGAGATTTCCGAGTTCCGCCGTATCGTTCATATGGTGCAAAAGGGCGAGCGCGAGGCGCGCCGGGCGAAGAAAGAAATGGTCGAAGCCAATCTTCGACTCGTCATCTCGATCGCCAAGAAATACACCAATCGAGGTTTGCAGTTTCTAGATCTAATTCAGGAGGGCAATATTGGTTTGATGAAAGCGGTAGATAAGTTTGAGTATCGCCGCGGCTATAAATTCTCCACCTATGCCACTTGGTGGATCCGCCAGGCGATCACACGTTCTATCGCAGATCAGGCTCGTACTATCCGCATTCCGGTGCATATGATCGAGACTATCAACAAATTGGTGCGCACCTCACGCCAGATGCTGCACGAAATTGGGCGCGAGCCGACACCGGAGGAACTGGCAACAAAACTCGCCATGCCGCTGGAAAAAGTGCGCAAGGTGATGAAGATCGCCAAGGAGCCAATTTCACTCGAAACTCCAATTGGTGATGAGGAAGATAGCCATCTTGGAGATTTTATCGAGGATAAAAATGCAGTGCTACCAATTGATGCCGCGATCCAATCTAATTTGCGGGAGACTACGACGCGGGTGCTTGCTTCGCTTACCCCGCGCGAGGAGCGCGTGCTTAGAATGCGCTTTGGTATTGGTATGAACACTGACCACACCCTGGAAGAAGTCGGACAGCAATTCTCGGTTACAAGAGAGCGTATCCGCCAGATTGAAGCTAAGGCGCTCAGGAAGCTCAAGCATCCAAGTCGATCGAGGAAACTGAGAAGTTTCCTCGATAACTAGGTCTTTGAGCTAAAGGATACTCTGTTAAAAGTCGAAGTTCAGAGGGCTCCTTAGTGTGCCTTTACCCTTATCAGGAGCACCCATATGGCGCGCGAAGAAGCCATTTCATTTACATCTCATGGGCTAACACTCCCTGGTGTTATCCATTTTCCAGATGACTTAAGGGCCGGAGAAAAGCGTCCGGGATTTGTAGTGCTGCACGGATTTGGCTCTAATAAATCATCGCAAAGCTGTATTCAGCCGTGCAATTTTCTGACAGACTTGGGTTATGTCACTATGCGCTTTGATATGCGTGGTTGCGGTGATGCACAAGGTGAGTTTGGGCGCATCATCTGCCTTGAGCAGGTGGAGGATACTAAAGCTGCCCACGCCTATCTGGCCTCGCGTTCCGAGGTTGAAGAGGCCCGTGTCGGAGCGCTGGGCTCAAGTTTTGGAGCCGCCGTTTCAGTCTATACTGCAGGTGTATATGAGCCAATTTCGGCGGTGGTTTCATCTGGCGGTTGGGGTAATGGTGAGCGCAAATTTCGAGGTCAGCATACTACGGCAGAAGCCTGGGTAAAATTCACTAGTATGCTAGTTGAGGGACGCCGTATGCGCGAGGAAACAGGCAAGTCGCTGATGGTCCCGCGCTATGATATTGTGCCAATACCAAAGCACCTACGCACCAATCTCGCCTCCAATGCCGTGGAGATGTTTCCTTCTGAGACTGCCCAGTCGATGTTCGATTTTTGTGCTGATGATGTGGTTGGAAATATATCGCCTCGTCCACTTTTATTGCTTCACGCCTCGGTAGATTCAGTTACCCCGACCGAGCAGTCGATTGAGCTTTTTAAGCGTGCAGGTCAGCCGACTGACCTGCACCTGACTGCTGACACTGATCACTTCATGTTTGCTGACAAGAATGTGCGAGTTCGACAGATCCTCACCGGATGGCTGGAAGAGTGTTTTCCGGTACGGTAAGGAATGCTGATTAATATGCACTCAGCTTTCGCTATCAGATGCTTTCTAACGGTTTTTAAACTTGGGATAAAAAAGAAAGGTGATTACTCCAGTGCCTCGACAATCCTGATTTCACGATCGGCGGCATCTCCCAGTACCTCAAGCGCATGCTGATATTCCGTGCTGTCGTGGGCGGAGATAGCTGCACTGACACTTGGAAATTCAATGATGACAACTCGTTGCATCAGCCCTCCCTCATAGATCATAGATGGCATGCCGCGCACGATGAATTTGCCACCATTGGCATTGATTGCCGGCCCAGCCAGCAATGCATATTCGGTAAGTTTTTCCTGATCATAGACATCTCGATACATCCCCACCCAAAATCCTTTTGCCATATCAGCGTTCCTTTTTAATAAAATTTCATGCAGAATTATCACCATAGTGTTGGATACATCAAAGACAAGAGATCTCGCACGGGTAGAAAGCGCTTGAGAAGAAATTTAAGGATGCAGCTGAGCTGCTTATCAGTTTAGAAAAATGGTAACTGTTCCTTTCTGACTGCGTTATTCAATCTCAAAGGTCACCTCTATGCTAACCGAAACACTCTGTTCACCGGCCGCAATTGGAACCGAGGACGAAGAGGCTGCCCTTTCCATCATCTGCACTGGGCGACCAATATTTCTTTGCTCAACAACGCGTATGATGGAGCCAAGTTCGATCCCTAGTCCTTCAGCGTAGAGTTGTGCTCGGCGCCGCGCATCCCCACCTGCTAGTTTGCGCGCCTTGTCACGTAGCTTTTCTGGCTCGGAGAACGAAAAAGACAAGCGCTGAATTGTATTTGATCCGCCGGTAACTACTGCATCTAGAATATCACCAAACCTTGCTAAATCTCGAATTATCACATGAACAGTGTTGTTGATCTGATAGCCAGTGATCTTTGGTGGAAGTTTTTGGTTTGGATCGTAAAAATGGCGTGGCTCCAAGTTAAACCCGCTGGTCTGAATATCCTTAGAGGTAATTTCTTGTGTATCAAGAATTCGCATGACCTCGCTCATTTTCACCGTATTTTCGCGTAGGGCATCGCGTGCTGTATTGCCCTCCGAGATAACGCCAAGATCAATATTGGCGATATCAGGTGCGGCTGATATTTCTCCTATTCCGGTGAGAGTCATTACCCGCTTCGCATTTTCGGCGTAGCTTGGTATTGATGAGAATAAAATAAGCGCGCTAGCAACGATAATGATCGATTTCATGTTAGCCTCCTAGTAGAATCGTGTGATGTTCTCGTCTTATTGTGGCAAAGACACGGCAGTGGTGTTAGAATCTCACTTGCGCGCTGCAGGTGACCTCGTGCATATCACCTCATTCAAATGTCTTCTGCTGGGCCCGTAGCTCAACTGGTTAGAGCCGGCCGCTCATAACGGTCTGGTTGCAGGTTCGAGTCCTGCCGGGCCCACCAAATAGTCTATTCAGATGGCTGGAATATGCGTAGCGTATGTCTCATCAAGTTAGGTATCCTATTGCTAGCTGTACTATGATGCTTTTACCGAGCTCTGGTATCGCCAATTTAAACAGAGTTGTTAACTTAATCCCATAGCCAGATTATAATAGGTTTCAACAGGAGAGTGATTGCTCCAGCAATTGCGCTACGTGAATTGGCACGCGGCCAGTACCGTCGGCAATTTGCTGCCGACAAGAAGTCCCATCAGCAACAATAACCGTATTGGAAGAAGCATTTCGAACTTTAGGTAGTAGGTTAAGCTCTCCCATTGCGATGGATGCACCATAATTTTCAGTGCCGTAGCCAAATGCTCCAGCCATACCGCAGCAACTGGTTTCGATCAGCTCCACATCCGCACCGGGGATGAGGTGAATAGCTTTCATCACCGAATCCATCGTATCAAATGCCTTTTGATGACAGTGACCGTGGAGGAGTATTTTCTCATCCTTCTTTAACAACGGTAAATCAAGACGGCCAGCGTCGGCTTCACGTGTGAGATATTCTTCAAACAACATGGCATGCTGTCCAATCACGTTGGCGGTTTTCTTGTCGATCAGAGAGGTGAACTCATCGCGTAGTGTGAAAAGGCAGCTCGGCTCTAACCCGATGACCGGAATGCCATGCGTGACGTAGCCAAGGATTGCATTTGCAAGGCGTTGAGCCTCGAACGTTGCCTGATCAACTAGTCCGGTTGCAAGGAAGGTGCGCCCACAACACAGCGGCCGCCCGTGATCGTTGGGCGTGGCGATGGTGACTTTGCGTCCGGCAGCGGTGAGCACGTTTATAGCTGATTGAAGAATTTCCGGATTGAAATAGGTGTTGAATGTATCGGCGAGTAAGACCACGTCTGGTGTGCCGTCTTCGCAGGAGTCTTGCGAAATATCAAATGGCCGGCCAGACCAGCATGGTAGCTTTCTGCGTGCGCTGAACCCAGTCAAAGGCTGCATTAAATGCGCAAGTCCGGGTAACTTTGCCGGAAGATTGGCAATCCATGCCGCCCGTGCAGCATATGGTGCATAACGGGGTAAATAGCCTACTAAACGGTCATGGAAAGAAAGCTTTCCTGCGGATGCATGTGCGTGAAGCACCTCGATTTTCATCCGCGCCATATCAACCCCGGTTGGGCATTCTTGCCGGCAAGCCTTACAGGAGACGCACAGTTTTAGCGTCTCCATCATATCGTCGCTGGTCAGAGCATCCGGCCCAAGCTGGCCAGTCATAGCTAGGCGCAGACTATTAGCCCGCCCACGCGTGGTATCACGCTCGTTGCCTGTCAGACGGAACGATGGGCACATAACGCCGCCCTCGGTTTTTCGGCAAGCACCGTTATTGTTGCACATTTCGATGGCACCGAGAAAACCGCCTGCAGCGCCTGGCCAGGATGACCAGTCAAGCGCACTCTCCATATCAATACCCTGATATTCCGGCGGGTAACGCATCAATGAGCGATCATCCATACGCGGTGCGTTGACGATTTTCCCCGGATTGAGCAGATTGTCCGGATCGAAACTCGTCTTGAGGTCTTTAAAGGCTCGTATGATGTTCCTACCAAACATGCGCTCATGGAATTCTGAACGTACAATTCCATCGCCATGTTCGCCTGAATGAGAGCCTTTATAGGAGGCAACCATCTCAAAGGTTTCCTCGGCAATCATGCGCATTTTGGTTATATCCTCAGCACTTTTCATATTGAGAATAGGCCGGACATGAAGACAGCCAACTGAAGCATGTGCATACCATGTACCCTTGGTGCCGTGGCGCGAGAATATCTCGGTGAGGCGCTCGGTATAATCAGCCAGATCTTCAAGCTCAACCGCGCAATCTTCCACAAATGAGACTGGTTTGCCAGCATCCTTCATTGACATCATGATATTGAGGCCAGATGCGCGCATATGAGAAATACGCGCTTGTAGGTTCGCTTCGGTGATATTGACCACGCCGCCCTGTTTGTCGTCACTTCGGCGCCAGTCATATCCAAGATCACCAATTAGCTGGCTAAGTGTGTCTAGGCGCTGAAGGCATGCCTCATGTGAAGATTCAGAAAATTCAACAAGTAAAAGAGCTTCAGGATTTCCACGGACAAATTCTTCAATTGTATTGCGGAATATCGGGATCCGGCGGCCTAGCGCAATCATTGTCGCATCGACAAGCTCAACCCCGATTGGTTGTAAGGCAACAATGTGTTGCGTAGCTTCCATGGCGCTTCGAAACGAGCTAAAATGACAGACTCCGAGGACCTTGTGTATCGGCAAATCTGAAAGTTTCAGCGTGATCTGGCGGCTGAGCGCTAGTGTTCCCTCAGATCCGACCAGTAGAGACGAGAAATTTACCGGGTTATTGGAGCTGATGAGGGCATCCAGATTGTAACCCCCAACTCGACGTTGGACTTTTGGAAAACGTGCCTTGATTTCTTCTTCCGTGCTCGCTCCAAGTTCAAGAAGATCGTGGAATAGGGGGGGGATTAATTGATCTGATTTTGATAAGTAATGTTTCCCAAAATGCATCTGAGTGCCGTTTGCGAGGGTAGCGTCGATAGCTTCTACATTATCGCGCATCATGCCGTAGCGGATCGAGCGCGCACCGCAGGAATTATTGCCCGCCATGCCGCCAATGGTTGCTCGCGAGGCTGTTGAAACATCTACTGGAAACCATAGACCGTGCGACTTTAACTCTCGGTTTAGGTCATCCAGCACGACGCCAGGTTCAACGATCGCCTGTTTAGTGTCGGGGCTAATTTCAACTATACCATTTAACCATTTGGAATAGTCGATGACCAGGGCTTCGTTGACTGTCTGACCACTCTGAGATGTGCCTCCGCCGCGCGCTAGAACTGGCACACCTTCCTCGCTGGCGATTTCTAATGTGGTAACTATATCATCCTGTGTTCTGGCAACCACCACCCCGACCGGCCACATTTGATAGATGGACGCATCGGTTGCATAGCGGCCGCGTGAAAACCCATCACTCAGATATTCGCCTTTGATCTCC
>Ga0302127_10002215_pt1 | contig 11741 bp, 10 predicted proteins | sample CB4_SCM_MG_FD_204452 | JGI IMG/M metagenome (GOLD analysis project Ga0302127, IMG submission 204452) | Marine microbial communities from Western Arctic Ocean, Canada - CB4_SCM | ecosystem: Environmental > Aquatic > Marine > Oceanic | place: Canada: Western Arctic Ocean | collected 2017-09-24
CAGCAGCAATTGCGGCTGCGCCTCCATTTTGAATTTTTCAGTGACGGCGAACAGCTGGGCGAGCAGCCGGGCCAGTGAAATGTCGCTGAGCGGCAAACCGAGGATCGGCTCGGCAATAGATCGGGCGGCCTGGGCGAATTCTTCCGCCGACTGATCTGCAGGCACGTATCCGGCGCGTATATGAACATCTGCGACGCGTTTGTAATCGCCGGTGAGAAACCCGTGCAGCATCTCCGCCAGATACTGCCGGGTATTGCGGTCCAGTCGGCCCATAATGCCGAAATCGACCACATGAATCACGCCATCATCGTCGATAAAGATGTTTCCCGGATGCAGATCCGCGTGAAAGAAACCATCGCGGAAGACCTGCAGGAAAAACGCCTTGGCGAAGTTTGCGACGATGACTTCGTGATCCAGCCCGTCATCCGCCGCCGCGTTCCGCTCGTTCATTGGGGTCGCATCGATCCACGCCGTCGTCATGACGCGTCGCCCGGTGCGAAGCCAGTCGACATCGGGCACCGAAAAGGACGGCTCGTCTGCGAAATTGTGGCGCAGTTCGTCCGCCGCGGCGGCTTCGAACCTTAGATCCATCTCAATTTCGACCGACCGGATGATAGTGTCCACTGCATCAACGGGCCGCAGGCGACGAAGATCCGGCCGCAGTTTTTCAATCCACTGCGCCGTCCACCTTGCGAGATCGAGATCGCGGGCGAACGCGGCTTCGATCCCCGGTCGCAGCACCTTGACCGCGACATCGCGCCCGTCCGGCGTGGCCGCTCTATGGACCTGAGCGATGGATGCCGCTGCAACCGCGTTATCGTCAAAGGAATCGAACAGTTCAGTTAGCGGATTTCCCAGCTCCAGTTCGATCGCCGCGCGGGCTTCCAATCCGCTGAACGGCGGCAGGCGGTCCTGAAGCGACGTCAGATCGTCCGCCAGTTCGTCGCCGACCAGGTCCGGTCTGACCGACAGGGCCTGGCCAAGCTTCACAAAAGCCGGGCCCAGGGCGGTCATCGCCGCGGACAATCGTTCCCCGGGCCGTTTGGCGCGGATTCCCGGTTTCTGCGGGGCGATCAGCAGTATCCGCAGCAGGCGGAGACCAAGCCGCGGGACACCCAGACGTTCAAGTGGAAACAGCGCGTCATGACGCGCCAGCGTTCGGGCCGCGGCGATTATCCGGCGGAAATGTCGCAGACCTGCAAACATGTTTCAGACACGCCAGCCCGAATGCATCCAGACGATGCCGCCGGTCATCGGGGTCTGGCGGATATTGCCGAATCCGGCCAGGAGTATTTCGGCCGACAAGTCGTCCGGCGCCGGAAACTTGCGGATGCTTTCCGCCAGGTAGGCATAGGAATCCCGGTCGCCGGCGAACTGATGGCCGAGCCACGGCAGCACCTTGAAGGAATAGGCGTCATAGATTGATTTAAGCTGCGGCAGCACTGCGGGGCTGAATTCCAGACAGATGAAATGCCCGCCCGGTTTCAGAACCCGGTGCATTTCCACCAGCGCATCGGTGCGTCGGGTGACGTTCCGCAACCCGAATGCGATGGTGCATGAATCCATACTGAATTGTTGGACCGGCAGCGTCGCGGCGTCACCGCAAATCCGTCCTGGACCGTGCACATCGCCGCGGTCAAACGACCGGTCGAGCCCGGCAAGCAGCATTTCCTGATTGATGTCGCAGATCAGGGCATCACCGCCACCGCGTTTGAGAAATCCCGTCGCGATGTCACCGGTTCCCCCCGCGACATCGAGAAGCATCATGCCGGCGCGCGGCGCGAGACGATCCAGCAGGGCCGATTTCCAAACCCGGTGCAGGCCGCCCGACATCAAGTCGTTCATCAGGTCGTAACGCCGGGCCACCGAGTCAAAGACCCCGCGGACGAGCGACGGATGATCGGCCGGGTCTACCCGGCGGAAACCGAAATCGATCTCTTCGCCGGTCTCTGCGGGGCGCTTATCAGGGCTTGATTCCATGTGTTTGAGGATAGCGCGCGCGCGCGCTTCCGGCTACCTTCTCGGCATGCCTGAACTACCGGAAGTCGAAACAGTCCGCCGCGGCCTTGCCGAGGCGATGGAAGGTCGCCGGATTGAGCGGGTCGAGGTCCGGCGCCACGACCTGCGCATTCCGGTACCGGACGATTTCGCGGATCGCCTGCAGGGCCGTACACTGGAGAAGCTGGGACGCCGCGCAAAATATCTGGTCGGAGAATTCGACGACGGTACCGTACTTCTCGCCCATCTCGGGATGTCGGGGCGGATGGTTATCGAAACGCCCGATCAGCGGGCGGCGGCCCCCGGGGGTTTTGCGCACGATCCTGGCGGTCACCATGCGCACGAACATATTGTTTTTCATGTCGGAAATGGCACGCTTATCCGGTTTTCCGACCCACGGCGTTTCGGTTTGATGACGCTGACAGACCGGGCCGGATTCCCCGATCATAAATTGATCCGCCATCTTGGGCCGGAACCGACCGGCCCGGAATTCACCGGCCCGGTGCTGGCAGCCCGATTGGAAGGAAAAAACACACCGATAAAGGCCGCTCTGCTGGATCAAACCGTAGTCGCCGGGGTTGGCAATATCTATGCGTGCGAAGCGCTCTACGAAGCCGGCCTGTCACCCCGCCGCAAGGCGTCGACCGTCCAGGGTGTTCGTGCTGACCGGTTGGCGCGCGCTGTTCGCAAAGTGTTGGCGGAAGCGATTGCCGCCGGTGGCTCATCCCTGCGCGACCATGTAACGCCGACCGGCGAACTGGGCTATTTCCAGCATAGTTTCAAGGTTTACGGTCGCACGGGGGAACCCTGTCCGGGGTGCGATTGTGGCCAGGCAGTCAGGCGTATTGTGCAGTCCGGTAGATCGACGTTTTATTGCGCCCGGCGGCAAAGGTAGGTGGAAATTTCTGTTTCCGGCAAGCGTCGTTGTGTGTCTTGCTCCTTCGTCGCGGCGTTTCTATTGGTCGTGATGTTAGCCGCGCCATCGGGCACGTCCGCGGCTGAATTCTTCCACGCCATTGACGATCTGCCGCTTGCGCCAGGAATGACCGAAGCGGTCGATCAGGGCGTTGAGTTCGATAGTCCGGCGGGCCGGATCGTGACCGCGGAGGCGCAGGGCGAAGGCGATATCGAGGCGGTCAGGACGTTCTATCGCAAAGCATTGCCGCCGCTTGGCTGGGAACCCTTGCCCAACGACATGTACCGGCGCGAAGGGGAGATTCTTACGCTGCAGTTCGTCAGAACCGGACGCCGTATCTCCGTTCAGGTGCGTTTGGTTCCCTCAGGGTCAAAAAAACATCGCTAACCCCGCAGAAACCCTTGACGCCACTGCACTTCCTTCGTAAAAACAGCCCCCGTTTCAAAGGAAATCCGATGGCGAATACATCATCCGCGAAAAAGCGGGTCCGGCGTGATGAACGCAAGACCGCAACCAACATCAGCCGGCGCAGCCGCATCCGTACCTTTATCAAAAAGGTCGAGACGGCGATCGAGACCGGCGATAAGGATGCCGCGAATGACGCGCTCAAGGCCGCGCAGCCTGAGCTGATGCGCGGCGTAACGCGCGGCGTTGTCAATAAAAATGCCGTTTCGCGCAAAATCTCTCGTCTTTCGCGCCGCATTAAAGCGATCTGAATTTTCCCCTATCGGCGGATAGTTCTTTAGACTCAATAGCTTCTGCTAATCTCTACTGAGGCCGGCTTCATGCCGGCCTTTTGCATTTGTGCAAATTCCTGCAAACCGGTGCTCACGGCGGGCTTCCGAGTTCGTCCACAGGTTATGCACCGTTCTGTCCTGTTCCATTCTGTCAACCCCATATATTTCCCCGAATCGTAAATATTTTCACGTGCAGGCATGATCGAAGCGTTGCGCCATCGGATCGTCACGGTTAAAGTTGTTTCTTGGTTCGACAGGGCCGCCCGTAAAGAAGTAGAATTCAACGGCGTTTTTATTGTTCTTTTGTTGTAATAGACTGTTTGATTTTGGTGATTTATTTGAAATCTATTGTAGTATTAATTTATTCACAAATGTCATCAATTGATCGCGGGACTAAAATAAGACGTCGTTAAAGGGGCAGTCTATGAGTCAATCATCCGATACTGGTGTACCCGCTGCGGGGCAGGCAAATAGTGCTGGTTACACTGGGAGTGCTGGTTACACTGGGGATGTTGACGTCGCGGACGCTTGGGCGAATGTGAAGAACAATCCCGGCGCCGTGCTTGTCGATGTACGAACGCAACCGGAATGGAATTTCGTCGGCGTGCCCGATTTGTCGGAAGCAGGCAAGACGCCCGTTCTCGTAGAATGGCAGATGTTTCCGACGATGGGGGTTAATCCATCGTTCGTCGAGGCGGTAAGCGCCGCCGCGCCCGATAAAACCATGCCGATATATTTTCTGTGCCGCTCCGGTGCGCGATCTCAATCCGCGGCAATGGCGATGACGCAGGCCGGCTATAGCACCTGCTACAACATCAGCGGTGGGTTCGAAGGCCGCCACGACGGCGATCAGCACCGCGGCTCCATCGATGGCTGGAAAGCCAGCGGTCTTCCCTGGGTACAGGGCTGATCACATGGCTGGCAAAGGACTTAGTCAAGATATCAATGCCCGTTGGACGCGTGTCCGGGGTGTTTTGCGCGCCGAAGTCGGCGATTCCGCCTATAAAAGCTGGCTGAAACCGCTAAATCTCGTCGAGTATGCGGACGGTAAGGTCAAGCTGTCTGTGCCGACCCGTTTCATGCGCGACTGGGTGGCGAACCATTATGGAGAGCGCATCTGTGCGCTCTGGTCCGATGGCAATTCGCCAGTGTCGGATGTCGAAATCTTCGTTCTGGCCGACAATAACGAGGCGTCGACCAGTGCGGCGAGCAAGCCGGCTGCCGAGACGGCGGTCAAGGCGGGCGGCGGGGCCCGGGTGTCTCCCGACCGGGTAGACGGTGATGTTAGCGGCGCTCTCGATTCCCGGTTTAAGTTTGACAATTTCGTTGTGGGCAAGCCGAACGAACTGGCCTATGCCGCCGCGCGTCGCGTCGCGGATTCGCCGACGGCTACTTATAATCCGCTGTTTCTCTATGGCGGCGTCGGGCTTGGCAAAACCCATCTCATGCATGCAATCGCATGGCATATCCGGGAACACCAGCCGGATCGCAAAGTCGCCTATTTGTCGGCAGAGAAGTTCATGTACCACTTCATCCGGGCATTGCGATTCCAGGATACCATGGCCTTCAAGGAGCGGTTCCGGTCGGTCGACGTTCTGATGATCGACGATGTTCAGTTCATCAACGGGAAGGAATCCACGCAGGAAGAATTCTTCCATACTTTCAATGATCTGGTCGACAATAACCGTCAGGTCGTTGTCTCGGCGGACAAATCGCCATCGGACCTGGAAGGAATGGAGGAGAGACTGCGGTCACGGCTCGGCTGGGGCCTGGTCGCCGACATCCACGCGACGACCTATGAATTGCGCCTTGGCATCCTGCACGCCAAGAAAGACGAGATGGACGTCGTTGTCCCCGACAAGGTGCTGGAATTCCTGGCTCACAAGATAACCTCCAGCGTGCGCGAGCTGGAAGGCGCGCTGAACCGGGTTGCCGCGCATTCATCGCTGATCGGGCGCGACATAACGCTGGAGAGCTGTCAGGAAGTGCTGCACGATCTCCTGCGCGCGAGCGACCGGCGTATCACGATTGAAGAAATCCAGAAACGCGTCGCGGAACATTTCAACATCAGGATGGTGGATATGCATTCTGCGCGCCGGTCGCGGGCCATTGCCCGCCCGCGTCAGGTGGCGATGTATCTGTCGAAGCAGCTGACCTCACGGTCGCTGCCGGAAATTGGCCGCAAGTTCGGAGGCCGCGACCATACGACGGTGATGCACGCCGTCAAAAAGGTCGAGGAGCTGCGCACGAGCGATATGAATTTCGCCGAGGATGTCGACCTTTTGAGGCGCATGCTGGAAGGCTGACAACGGGCAGCTTACGGCCCGCGAACCTCCTGAGTGCAGCGCTTGCCGCCCGTTGAGGCCGGTTTGATTCGCGACACATTGCCGGTTTTCCGACGCGTGCCATAAACCCCTGATAACGCTGACCTTTTGAGGCCCCGTTGAGGCTCCCCGAATCTGTGAGTTTTCTTGGGATTTCAAGGGCTTGTGGTATAATTTGTGGCCTTTCCAAGGCTTCTGCGCCGTTCTCCGCGCGCCCTGCGGCCGCATTGTGCGACAAGAAGCTGTTCTGATGGCCCTAACCAGCGTGAAAGCCGATTTCAAGTCATGCAATTTACAATCGAGCGCAGCACTCTTCTAAGGTCCCTCACTCACGTACAGGGGGTCGTCGAGCGGCGTACGACGATCCCGATCCTGTCCAATGCCCTGCTCCAGGCGAGTGGCGGCAAACTGGGACTTACGGCGACCGATATGGACCTTGCGATTATTGAGGGCATGCAGGCGGAAGTCACGCAGGATGGATCTACGACGGTTCCCGCGCATACGTTGTACGATATTGTCCGCAAACTGCCGGAAGGCTCGCAGGTCGAAATTGGTTCGGGAGGCGAGCAGGGGCAGCTTGAAATTCGCTCGGGCCGGTCAAAACTCAGCCTGACCACTCTGCCGAGTGAAGACTTTCCCGTGATGTCGGACGGGGATCTTCCCCATCGGTTCACGATTTCCGCCGCCATGTTGCGCCGATTGATCGATCGCACACGGTTCGCCATGTCGACCGAAGAAACCCGTTATTACCTGAACGGGCTTTATTTGCACGCTGCCGATACAGATGGATTGCCCGTACTGCGTATCGTTGCCACCGATGGGCACCGTCTTGCCCGTGTTGAGGTTGCGCTGCCCGACGATGCGGCCGGCATGCCCGGCGTCATCGTGCCCCGCAAGGCGGTGGGCGAGGTGCGCAAGCTGATCGATGAAGTCGAAGACGATGTAGAAATCGCGTTGTCGGAGACCAAAATCCGGTTTGCGTTCGGTGACGCGGTCCTGACGTCGAAGCTGATCGACGGCACATTCCCCGATTACAATCGCGTCATACCGTTTGGGAATGACAAGACCCTGGAGGTCAAGCGGTCCGAATTCGTCAAGGCGGTCGATCTGGTCTCGACGATTTCGACCGAGAAGTCGCGAGCGATAAAACTGACTCTCGACAACGGCAATCTTGTGCTGACGGCGACAAGCCCCGAAGCCGGCAGCGCCCGTGAAGAGCTTGACGTCGATTACAATGACGGGCCGCTCGAAATCGGCTTTAACTCGAAATATCTGCTCGACATCACACAGCAGATAGAGGGCGATGCCGCCATGTTCCATCTTTCCGACGGCGCGTCGCCGACCCTGGTGCAGGATATGGGCGATACCAGTGCGCTATATGTCCTGATGCCGATGCGCGTCTGACGCCGCCGGACCGGTTGTTGAATAACGCTCTGGCAAACTTTTCAGACTATACCGCTTCGCAGGAACGCAGCGCGGTTGTCAGCCTCTCTCTGACGGATTTTCGGTGCTATGAGGGTTTGCGGCTCGAGGCGGATATACGTCCGGCGATTCTGACTGGGCCCAACGGTGCCGGCAAGACAAACCTGCTCGAGGCGATCTCTTTTCTGGCCCCGGGGCGCGGATTACGGCGCGCGCGCATGCCGGATGTGACTCGGACCGGCGCGCGCGAAGATTTGTCCGGCGGGCTCCGGTGGGCAGTTGCCGCAACGCTGGAAACTGCCACCGGACCGGTGGAGATCGGAACGGGTTTCGAGGCCACTGGCGGCGGTGATGAAGGCGGCCGCCGCATCGTCCGGCTGAACGGTGCGCCGGCGCGCAGTCAGTCTGTGCTCGGCGAAGTGTTTGCGGCGGTTTGGCTGGTGCCGGAGATGGATCGGCTGTTTATGGATGGGGCGTCGGGACGGCGTCATTTTCTCGACCGGCTCGTCGCCGTCTTCGATCCCGCCCACGCGACCCGGTTGAACGAATACGAGCAGGCAATGCGCGAACGTACGCGCCTCCTGCGCGACGACAAGATCGGCGTGAGGTCGGCCGATACAGGCTGGGTTGCGGCGCTGGAACAGCGCATGGCCGAGAGCGGAGTCGCGCTTGCGGCGGCGCGACGCGCCTTTGTGCAGCGCCTTGCAGCAGCGTGCGAACTTGGAATCGGACCGTTTCCCGCAGCATCCGTCGCGCTTGCCGGCGATGTCGAACAATGGCTCGACGACCGTTCCGCGCTAGAGGCGGAAGATCGTTTTCGCGAAGCGCTCGCCGTCTCCCGGGCGGCCGACCGAGAGGCAGGACGGACGCTCCTGGGTCCGCATCGCTCCGATATTGAGGTGATTCATTTACAAAAGAACCGGCCGGCGGCGACTTGCTCGACAGGCGAACAGAAGGCGCTACTGATCAGCATCGTGCTCGCTCATGCCCGCCTGGTATCGCTGGACCGTGGCGCGGCGCCGCTACTGCTATTGGACGAGATCGCGGCGCATTTGGATGCCGACCGGCGCGCTGCCCTTTTCGATGAAATTTGCGCCGTCGGCGCGCAGGCCTGGCTGACCGGTACGGACCGGGAACTTTTTCAGGCATTCGGAGACCGGGCACAGCATTTCCTGGTTGAAAGCGCCACCGTGCGCAGGGTTTGAGGACAAGCATGACACCACCTGCCGATATACCTACCTCCGAGGCCGCCGAAGACGCATACGGCGCGGATTCCATTCAGGTCCTTCGCGGTCTTGAAGCCGTTCGCAAGCGGCCTGGCATGTATATTGGAGACACCGATGACGGCTCCGGCCTCCACCATATGGTGTATGAGGTTGTCGATAACGCTATCGACGAAGCGCTTGCCGGGCATTGCACCGAAGTTACCGTCACCCTGAACGGCGATGGTTCGGCGACGATCACGGATGACGGCCGCGGAATTCCGGTCGAAATACACGGCGAAGAGGGTGTCTCGGCAGCCGAAGTCATCATGACCCAGCTCCACGCCGGCGGGAAATTCGACCAGAACTCCTACAAGGTGTCGGGCGGGCTTCATGGCGTCGGCGTTTCAGTCGTGAACGCCCTGTCGGAATGGCTCGAACTTCGTATATTCCGGGGCGGCAAGGAACACGTCATGCGGTTTCATGACGGCGAAGCCGACGGCCCGCTGGAAATCGTTGGCGATGCGAATGGCAGGAAGGGGACGTCGGTCACCTTTATGCCCTCGACAGAAACGTTCACGATGATCGACTTTACTTTCTCTACCCTCGAACACCGGCTGCGGGAGCTGGCGTTCCTGAATTCCGGTGTACGTCTGGTTCTGACCGATGCGCGGGGCGTCGAGCCCAACGTCGTCGTTCTGGAATATGAAGGCGGCATTGAGGCTTTCGTGCAGCATCTCGACCGAAGCAAAACGCCGTTGATCGAAAGTCCGATCGTTATCGCCGGCGAACAGGATGGCCTTACCGTCGATTTGGCGCTCGAATGGTCGGACAGCTATCACGAAACGATGTTGTGTTTCACCAACACCATCCCGCAATCCGATGGCGGCACTCATCTCGCGGGATTTCGCGCGGCCCTGACGCGCACCGTAAATGGCTACGCCAATGACAGCGGAATCGCCAAAAAGGCAAAAGTGGCGCTGTCGGGCGACGATGCGCGTGAAGGCCTGACCTGCGTGCTGTCGGTCAAAGTACCCGATCCTAAATTCTCATCTCAGACCAAGGACAAACTGGTGTCGTCCGAAGTCCGCCCGATCGTCGAAAGCATTACGGCGGCCAAGATCGGACAATGGTTTGAGGAACATCCGAACGAGGCCAAGCGCATCGTCGGGAAGGTGATCGAGGCCGCGGTTGCTCGCGAAGCCGCTCGCAAGGCCCGCGATCTGACCCGCCGCAAGGGTGCGCTCGACATTTCGTCTTTGCCTGGCAAGCTGGCCGACTGCCAGGAACGCGATCCGTCCAAATCCGAATTGTTCATCGTCGAGGGAGATTCGGCGGGCGGTTCTGCCAAGCAAGCGCGGAACCGGAGGAACCAGGCCGTCCTGCCACTACGCGGCAAGATCCTGAATGTCGAACGCGCGCGATTTGACAAGGTCATTTCCTCGGCGGAGCTCGGGACGCTGATAACTGCACTTGGTGCGGGCATCGGGGCGGAAGACTTCAACATCGAAAAGACGCGTTATCACAAGATCATCATCATGACCGACGCCGACGTCGACGGCAGTCATATCCGCACATTGCTGCTGACATTCTTTTACCGGCAAATGCCTGAAATTATAGAGCGCGGTTATCTCTATATCGCTCAGCCACCCCTCTATCGGGCCAAAAAAGGGGAAAGCGAGCAGTATCTGAAGGACGACCCCGAAATGGAGGAATACCTGATAGACGCAGGCCTCCGAGACGCCGTCCTTACGATCAGCGACGGGGCCCAGATTGCGGGTCAGGATCTGGTCGACCGGGTCAAACAGGCGCAGCGGGCAAAGCGCTTGCTGGAGCCGATGTCGGCCAAGCTGACCAACGCAGAGGTTGCCGAACAGGCTGCCGTGCTGGGTGCGTTCAACCAGATACTACTCGATTCAGACGAACAATCCCGGCTTGTGGCCGAGGCGCTAGCACGGCGGTTGGATGGTCTTGCCGAACCAGCCGACCGCGGCTGGGAAGCGGAAATTATAGACGGCGGCGGAATAGCCTTTGTCCGTACCCGCCGTGGCGTAACTGAACGCCAGGTCATTGACGGCGCCTTGCTGCGTTCAAGCGAAGCGCGTCGGCTCGATGAAATGGCGCCGGATTTACAGACGCTCTATGCGCGTCCGGCAACATTGACCGCGAAAGACTTCGAGAAAAGAATAACCGGACCGGTCGAAATGTTCGATACGGTTATGGGGCTCGGCCGCAAGGGGATCAGCTTTCAGCGGTATAAAGGTCTCGGTGAAATGAACCCTGAGCAGCTCTGGGAAACCACGCTGGACCCGAATGTCCGGACCCTGTTGCGCGTTCGCATTGATCACGCCGACCAGGCTGAGGAAGTCTTTTCCACCCTGATGGGCGACGTCGTCGAACCGCGCCGCGAATTCATTCAGGACAACGCGCTGAAAGTCGTCAATCTCGACGTTTGACCGTCAACCCATCCCGGCGATTCGGTCGAAGCCGGAGCCGAAAGCGGCACAGATCGCGACATCTTTCAATTCGGGGGCGAGATGACGGTAAAAACGGCGGGCGACCTTGTTGCGTTTGAGGACCGACCAAAAAATCCATCGCCCGTCCTGATCCCTGACGAAGCGCGAAACGCCTGCCATCAGCGCCGTCCCCAGGCCGCATCGGCGATGTTCTTCGTGAACGTAAAGATCGGCCAGGTACACACCGCGCGTCGCGCTATCGGTATCGTAGCCCCAGTAATAGACAGCATACCCAGCCAATGCGCCGTCGCGCTCGGCGACAACGGCGTAAAACGCGGGATGATCGCCGAATCCGTCGCGCAGGAACGCCTCGGCCGAAAATCGCGATGGCCGGCCGCCGTCGGACAGGCTCAATGCGCGCGCCATTGCGGCGATGGCATCAGCGTCTTCGGGCCGTGCGGGGCGAACGCTGGTCACGGGTTTGTCGTTGAGCATGCCGCCTTGATCTCGCCACATTGATACAAATTTTAATCTACTACATATAGCGCTATGGCCGACGAAAAACCAAAAACACCGAGACCGCCGAAAAAGGGGTCGGCAAAAAAGCCGCCCGCCAAAAAGCCGTCATCGACTAAGCGAAAACGCGGCACTGCAGTATCGGGCGGCAAATCGGCCGACGCTAAACG
>Ga0302127_10002217_pt1 | contig 11737 bp, 9 predicted proteins | sample CB4_SCM_MG_FD_204452 | JGI IMG/M metagenome (GOLD analysis project Ga0302127, IMG submission 204452) | Marine microbial communities from Western Arctic Ocean, Canada - CB4_SCM | ecosystem: Environmental > Aquatic > Marine > Oceanic | place: Canada: Western Arctic Ocean | collected 2017-09-24
CAAGAACGCTGCCATCTTGGGCATTGATAGGGCCAGTAAAGGGATGGAAGCTACCATCGATAATGGCCGCTTTCTTCTCCGCAACTAAATCTTTGATATCTCCGGAGACGTCACCCGCGATTGGAGCTAGATCAACAACACCATCGGCCATCGATCCCCACCAAGCACCGCCAGCATAGGTGCCAGCACCTGCCTGTTGAATGATCTCGATATATCGGTTGCACCAATCCCACACAGGGGCTGTGAGGAATGCATTTGGAGCAAATGCGCTCATATCCGAGTTATATGAAACCCAACGAACTCCAGCAGCTTCCGCTTTATCGCCGGCAGCTGTTGAGTCTTGATGCATTGCAATGACATCAGCACCTGCATCGATTAGTGCTTGAGCGGAGTCGCCTTCAACTGCTGGGTCAAACCATGTGCTAGTCCAGTTCACTTCAACTGTCGCAGTTGGGTTTACGCTTCTAACACCAAGGGTAAAGGCATTAATTCCTCGTATTACCTCTGGTATCGGGAAAGCGGCAACATAGCCGATTTGTCCCGAAGTGGTTGCAGAGCCGGCCACGATTCCTGAAAGGTAACGAGGTTCGTACATGCGCCCGAAGGTATTTCCGAAGTTTGATCCGTTGTTCTTGTAGCCAGAGACATGGTCAAAGACGACGTCTGGGTATTCGGTTGCCAAGGTTTCCATAGCATCCATGTAGCCAAACGAAGTTCCGATAATCGCGTTATACCCCTGGTCTATGAAGTCTTTAGCGAAATTCGCAAAGTCTGCTGTTCCTTCTGGAACAGATTCAACGTAGGCTGTCTCCGCTCCAGTCGCTTTTTCAGCGCATTTACGACCTTCGTCGTGAGCCCAAGTCCACCCCGCATCACCGGGGGGTCCTACATAAAGAAACGCAGCTTTAACATCGCTGGTCGGAGCTTCCATTGAGCTAGGTACCACAATTTTTCCGGCGATAATATCTGTTTTGTAAGCTTCTAATTCTGTCACGATATCGTCGAGGTAACCACCAGTAGTAGAGTACCCAACGCCATCATCGGATAAGCCGAAAGCAGTCTGTCCAGGAGTGAAAGTTCCATCAACCTGAGACTTGATCACTAGGTAAACAGCAGTGTCAACTCGCTTGAGCATGGAGGTGAGTACGTATTCCTGTACGGAAGCGTCAACGGTGTTGTACTGGTCAGAGTCAACGCCGATACCCCAAACTTTTGAACCTGAGCTTTCGCTGATTTCTTTTGCAGCTTCAAAAAGTCCAGCTCCGGCACCGCCGGCAGCATGGTAGATAATATCTGCTCCATCGTTGTACATCGCTAGAGCAATTTCTTTTGCTCGGTCTGGAGCGTTGAACCCGTCAAAATCTGGGAATTCTGTGATGTATTGGGGAATGATCTTGATGTCAGGATTTACAGCTTTTGCTCCCGCTGTATATCCGGCTTCGAACTTCTCAATAAGACCGAAGCAACAGACGCCACCGATGAATCCAATAGTTCCTGTTTCGCTCTTGAGCGCCGCAGCTGCTCCAACTAGGAACGACCCTTCGTGTTCGGCGAAGGTCAAGCCTGCCGCATTTTCTGCCAATGGAGACATGGTGTCAAAGTCCATCATCGCATCATCAATAACAGCAAAGTTCGTATCTGGGTTATTCGCAGCAACGGTTGCAGCATCTGTGGCGAATAAGAATCCAACAGCTATAACTATAGGGTTGTTGTCAGCTTGTAATTGCAGCAGTTCAGCACGGTTAGAGCCATCATCGTTTGGAGAAGCTTCTGTGAACTCTATCCCCAGCTCGGTTTTTGCTCTTTCAATAGCAGCTGCTGCTGAATCATTAAATGACTGGTCACCTCGGCCGCCGATGTCATAGACAAGGCCGGCAGTAACATCATCGCTAGCTGAACTTGAACTTCCTGCATCGTCGTCATCGCCACCGCAACCAGCAGCAAACATACCGAAGATCGCCAAAAGGGCGACAATCAGCTTCCATTTTTTTAACATTTTCCCTCCAAGAATGAGAATACAAATTCCAGCCGGTTCGCCCGGCTTCGTTGGCCAACCTAGTCGGCATTCAGATGTCGTGCTTGATCAAAGTGGACAATCATGGATATTTTCACTTATTTCGGGGGAGCGGTAATTTGACCGTGATAATAATGATCATTATTATCACGGTCGTATATTGAGTTAGGAGATCCTATGGAATCAACGGATGAACGTCTAACCATGGCAGCAGCAGAGGTTTTTGCAGAACGAGGATACGATGGTGCCGGTGTAGCAGAGATTGCGCGTCGAGCGGGAGTTACGACCGGAGCAATCTATAGTCGCTATCGAGGGAAATCTGAACTTCTATTTGATGTGCTTGATTCAACAGTGGGTGAGCATCTGGAGAGCATTCTTTCTAGCTCGGAACATAACTCGCCAACGGACTTGCTCTCAACGCTAGGGTCCCATCTCCTTGATCAGCATGGAGATCAAGACCCACTCTTTCTTGAAGCAGTTGTGGCTAGCCGCCGAGATGGTGAGCTGTCTGAAATGCTGAGTCGTAAACTAGAAGATGTAGGTATGAGATTAGCAAAAATTATCGAAGAAGCTAAAAGTGATGGTCAAATTGACAGCTCGATTGATACTGCATCCATAGTTACATTTGCGCAGGCTATAAGTCTTGGATTTACGATCTTTCGAACACTTGATACACCCACACCCGAACCCGATGAATGGCAGGTCGTCATTGACCGAGTTATTTCATCAGCGTTACCAACGATGGTAGGAGACAAATAATGACTACAGCAGAATTCCGTAATGACCAAGAGATCCTTGATAGGGCTTCGCTTGACGATATTGATGCGATATCCGCTTTCAACGCTGACCCTGATGAAGTCATGCATGCAGTTGAAGATCAGGCAGAAGCAATATTTACCTGGGATTATGAAAAAGGGTCCCGCCCGCGTTTGGATAAACTTTATGAAAAAGCAAAGGTTTCTCAATGGAACGCTCAAACCGATCTTGACTGGAGCATTGAGGTTGACCCTACCCGAGCATTTAATATCTTTACGGAATCATCTCCGGTCAATACTGGGCATTGGAAGGAGCATCCTGATTCCCCCGCTCGAAACTGGGGAGACAAAGAATGGGAACAATTTAGTCTTGAATCTTTCGGCTGGAGGATTTCACAATTCAAACATGGTGAACAAGGCGCACTCCTTTGCACGGCAAAGATTGTCGAAACCGTTCCCTGGATTGATGCCAAATATTACGCTGCTACCCAGGTTGTAGATGAAGCCCGCCATGTTGAAGTGTTCGAGAAATATCTGGATGAAAAAGTTGGTGTTCGTTACCCTGTTAATCCTCATTTACAACTTCTGCTCGATGACATAATCAATGACAGTCGTTGGGATATGACCTATCTCGGAATGCAAATAATGGTCGAAGGCTTAGCGCTGGCAGCTTTTGGAATGATGCATCAAGTCACCACAGAGCCTCTTTTGAAGAAACTATTACGTTACGTGATGAGCGATGAGGCACGTCATGTTGCGTTCGGGGTTCTAAGTCTCCAAGAGGTCTATGCAGATATGACATCGGCAGAAGTTCTAGAGCGCCAGGAGTTTGCCTTCGAAGCTGGAGTTCGGATGAGGGATCGTCTATTACAGCAAGAAGTTTGGGATCGTATGGGTTGTGACGTCAAGAAAGCGGTCCAGCATGGATTGAATATTCCCGATGAAGATGATATTTTTAATCAAATGCTATTCTCAAAAATTGTACCAAATTGCAAAAAACTCGGCTTGCTTGATGCTGGTGATGGTTGGCTCCGAGACCGCTTTACGGAAATAGGTGTTATTGAATTTGAGCACCTCGAAGACACAGGTCAAGAATACGAAGCATTCTCTCTCGACGAAGATGCCCTAGACCCTGTGTAGGTCATTGATATGGGAATGAACCGAAAACTCAAGCGCGCAGCAGCAAAGAAGGCTGCGAAACAAGCGAAAAAAGATGGAAACGCTCAGACATCACATCATCACCACGTGCATGGGCCAGATTGTAATCACTAGCTACCTATAACAAAGCGACAAAGTACCGTGTGCTAGCGATATGAATAATCTTCCTGGAAGATGGAGCTCCAAGATAATATTTACGAATTGCGTCCCAGATTTGGTTTACGTCCATGATTGGCTTTCTTCCGACGCGCATTCACCTTTTTCTTCTGTGTTCTCTTCGACATAAAACCCTCCGATTTCCCCTTCTACCATACAAGAAGCTTCAACAACTAGCGACTAGTGACGATACCCTTCGACAAGTATGGAAAAATTCGGATTTGTAGGCCTTCCTAATGCTGGTAAGTCTTCTTTATATAACGCTCTAACTGGCGGCTCGGCTCTTGCCGCTCCTTACGCGTTTGCTACGACAGATCCAAATGTGGGTGTTGCAAAGGTTCCGGACCATCGCCTTGATCTTCTAGCAGAGATGAGCAGGTCAAATAATATTGTCCACACGAGTGTTCAATTTACTGATATTGGAGGACTAGTCGAGGGAGCAAGCCAAGGTGAAGGGCTCGGAAACCAATTCCTAGCCAACATCAGGGAAGTCGACGCAATCGTTTACGTCCTTCGAGCATTTCTCGACCCCGATGTCCCAGGAGAACCAGACCCGTTAGAGCAACTAAGCATTCTTGAGATAGAACTAACGTTGGCAGATCTTGAATCAGTAGAGAAACAGGCTGCAAAGAAAATTAAGGCAGCTCGACTAGAGAAAGCACTTGCTGCAGAAGCAGAAGCTCTGGAAAGAGCAATAGATTCTCTTTCTGCGGGGACGCCTTTATACCGAAGTGATCTACCTAAAGAGCAGCTTGAATTGTTAAAACCTTATTTCCTACTTACAGCGAAACCTGTTATAGCAATGGTGAATATCGGAGAAGATCAACTCTCGGACCCTACTCACGTCATGCAACCCGTTGTTGAGGAGTTAGAAGGTATGGCCGAAGTCATCAGCGCTTGCATCCAACTTGAAGCTGAAGCTTCGGAGCTCTCTCCCGACGAAAGAACCGACCTCTTAGAAGGCTTCGGCTTAGGAAAGGGAGCTCTTCCGAGGTTTATCCAACAGGCTTATCACATTCTCGGGTTACGAACTTTCTTAACTACGGGTGAGAAAGAGAGTCGAGCTTGGACTTTCCGCGAAGGGTCAACAGCTCCGCAGGCAGCAGGCAGAATTCACACAGATTTCCAAAGAGGATTCATACGCGCTGAGACAATTAATTGGGAGGTCTTATTGGATTGTGGCGGTTGGACCGAAGCGCGGGAAGTTGGAAAAATCAGAGTTGAAGGGAAAGATTACATAGTGAAGGACGGAGATGTCATGGATTTCCGTTTCAATGTCTGACGTTCGCTTTAGAGAATTAACATAGCTAACGTGATCAAGACAGGATGACGAACGAATTACCATCGATATCGTCTGAACCTAAAGCCGGAGGCCATATGAAGAAAGCAGCATTGGTGCTTGTCGGAACCCCGATTGGGAATCTCGACGACATTTCTCTCCGTTCTATCCGGGAGTTAAAAAACGCTGATGCGATCTGCTGTGAGGATTCGCGTCGAACAGGAAAGTTACTAGCACACCTCCAATGCACGCCACGCCCGCCTTTACTAGTCGTAAATGAGCACTCGGAGAAACGACGATGCCAGGAGATCATCGACAGGATCCAAAATGGTGAACGACTGGTAATGGTAACTGACGCCGGAATGCCCGGTATCGCTGACCCTGGCGAATATATAGTGAAAAAGGTTGCAGAGTCGGGACTTGCCGTCGAGGTCATTCCCGGCCCTTCTGCAGGTATTACCGCCTTAGTCGGAAGTGGATTATCTCCCAGAAGGTTTGCCTTTGAAGGATTCTTACCAAGAAAAGGGGGATCTCGAACAACTCGACTTCAGGAGATCTCAACCGACCGACGAACGATCATTCTATTCGAATCCCCCCGTCGGCTTCAGAAGACATTAGCTGACCTATCGAAATATTTCGGTCCAAACCGGCGAGCAGTTATTGCCCGAGAGTTAACGAAAATCTATGAGGAATATCATCGTGGAACGCTAGTGCAGCTACTAGACGAATTTTCTGATACTGACCCTAAGGGAGAAATCGTCATTGTTATAGAAGGGGGAGAGGAGAAGGCACAATCTTCCGATGATGAGATCCTTCAGGCTTTAAAAGTAGCGGTGCAAGACGGACTCTCCACACGTGATGCTGTTAGGGAAGTTTCTAGCACTCTTGATATCTCAAAACGTAAAGTATATGAACTCCACATTTCGACGATGAGAAATGAACTAAGGTAACGGACCTTCCAGTAGGTAGGGTAACCTAGCTAAATATGACTACTCCAGTGCTCGTCGCAGTCGCGTGGCCTTATGCATCGGGATCCCGACATCTTGGGCACCTTGCTGGCGCCTATTTGCCCTCTGACGTCTTTGCGCGTCAACAGCGAATGATTGGCAATGAAGTGCTCATGGTTAGTGGTTCTGACACACATGGAACTCCAATAACAGTCCGAGCTGATGCGGAGGGTGTTACGCCACAAGATATTGTTAATCGCTACCACTCCGAGTTTTTAGAACAGTGGGAACTGCTAGGAATTTCTTGGGATCTCTTCACAACTACAGGTACTTCAAATCATTCGGATGTGACCCAAGAGATGTTTCTTGCCCAGCTCAGAAATGGATACATAGACCGTCGTACAAGTGAACAGCTCTTTGATCCCGAGGCACAGAGATTCCTCCCTGATCGATATGTGGAGGGAACATGCCCACATTGTGGTTTCGAAGAAGCTCGAGGAGACCAGTGCGACTTGTGTGGTAAAACCTATGATGCAACGGAGTTGATACAACCGCTTTCTAAGATGTCTTCCGCTACACCAATCCAACGAGAAACCGAACATTTCTACTTTCGGTATTCTGATTTCAACCACTCACTTGAATCTTTTCTTAAGAGTAAAGAAGGATGGAGGAATCATGTGATGAATTTTTCGCTGGGATGGCTCAAAGAGGAAGGTCTGCATGATCGAGCCATAACTCGTGATTTAGATTGGGGAGTGTCATTACCAGTGGATGACCTTGGAGAAGGAAAAAGAATATATGTCTGGTACGACGCTGTTATCGGGTATCTTTCCGCATCAAAAGAATGGGCGGAACAAACTGGAGACATGGATCGATGGAAACATTGGTGGCATAACCCCAATGCACGCCATGTCTACTTCATAGGGAAAGATAATATTCCTTTTCATGCGCTGTTTTGGCCGGCACAACTAATGGCAGTTGGTGACGAAATCGGAGGAGAAAAGCTCCATTTACCCGATGATATTCCAGCGAATCAATATGTCACTTTTAAAGGAGGAAAAGCATCAGCGAGTCGTGGGGTGGGGATGACGATTGGGCAAGGGCTTCAGCGTTTTCAAGCCGATTCACTTAGATATGCTCTTGCAGCGAACTTCCCTGAACAAGCCGATACCGAAATCTCTGAAGAAGAGATAGTTCGACGCATCAACGATGAACTAGTTGCTAATTGGGGAAACCTAGTAAATAGAGTGCTGTCGATGATACACAAAACATGTGAGGGAGTCCTTGCAGGGCCGTCAGGCTACTCCCCAGAAGATACAGATTTACTAATGTTGATTGACAGCTCACTTGAAGAATCAGCAAGCCTTTTTGAATCTGTAGAGTTACGGGCAGCCTTACGAACAGCAATGGAATCAGCACAAGCAACTAATAGGTATCTAAATGCGACAGAACCATGGAAGCTGTCTAAAACAGATCCTGAGCGAGCTCGCACGGTTCTATACGTCGCTCTTAGTGCAATCAATGGAATAAGGGTGATGCTCAGCCCGTTTTTACCATTCTCTTCGAAAAAACTAGATAATCTCCTTGGGGAAACGACTGGATGGAAACGAGCTGATTTGCCTCCAGGGTTGCCTATTCCGAAACCGGAACCCCTCTTCCAAAAAGTTGAAATTGAAGAAGTGAATGAATGATGCATTTCGGGGAAACTCCCCACATCTGTGGATCGACAATCATTGTCACATTGGCTTTGACGGTGATGGCGGGGAAGAAATAAAGGAAGCGCTCGCTGCTGGGGTTAAAAAATTTATCAACGTTGGGACGGACCTAACAACTTCGCATAAAGCTGTAGCTGTAGCTGAAGCATTTCCTAAGATCGTATTCGCTACGGCTGGTATCCATCCCCATGAGGCATCACAAGGGCTTAGTGGAATTGCCGAGCTCCTCGACCGCCCCGAAATCATAGCGGTTGGAGAATGTGGCCTGGACTATCACTACAACCATTCTCCACCTGAAATCCAGAGAAAAATTTTTGCCGAACAGATCGCCCTTGCCCACGAGCACGATCTGCCACTGGTCATACATGCAAGAGAAGCCTGGAATGAAATCTTCGCAATTCTTGAAACAGAAAGCGCACCCTCAAAGACTGTCTTTCACTGCTTTACTGGAGGTCCTAACGAAGCAGAAAAAGCACTTTCAATCGGAGCGTTGCTCTCATTTTCGGGGATCGTTACATTCAAAAATGCGCAGGAAACTCGTGAAGCAATGCTCCTTGTTCCACTTGATCAACTCATGATAGAAACGGATTCCCCATATCTTGCCCCTGTTCCACTTCGGGGCCAAAAGAACTCACCTAAAAACCTGCCTCTTATCGCAGCACATATAGCAAAAGAGCGAGGATTAGCTTTAGAAACTGTCTCAGAACAAGTATGGGCAACGACACATGATTTCTATGGGATACCACCTGAATGACAATCTGACACCCGGTTCCATTTTTTCTTACTATCGGGTGAGAAGCGGTGTGTTGTAAATTCCCCTTAGATAGACACATAATGTAAGAACGCAGCGGTTAGGCGGAGGTTGAACGCTGGAAGATCAGACGGGGTACCGAATACTGCATGCACTGAGATACCCAATGGCCGGTATTTTTATTATTTTTCTTTCAGTAGCTTCAGTGGTCGTATCTTTAACAGGACCTAGTGAACCTCAATCAATCGAGGCTGCTCGAAGTCAAGAGATCTTTGATGGCTTAGGCCTATCTACAACCAAAGATTTTATGGAAAGGAGCGAAGAGAATGCTCTCCCGGGTCAAAGGGCGCCAGAAAATACGGGATTAGCTTCAACGCCCCAAGGTACACCGCAGGCTCTTAACCCTATGCCAACTAAGAAAACCGAGGATCAGAAGACACCAGAGATGATTGTCACTTCAAGTTCATTTATCCCAAACTTTGTCGCAAGGGGTATTACGGTCGAGTCTGCTGAAAGCTTCACTCCAAATCAAATAAATCGGGTACCGACTACACCATCTCCACCGTCGACTGATCCTCCGACTGATCCTCCGACTGATCCTCCGACTGATCCTCCGACTGATCCTCCGACTGATCCTCCGACTGATCCTCCGACTGATCCTCCGACTGACCCGAGCCCTTCCATACCTAATGAGACTTTCATTCCAAATGTAGAACGCTGGCGAGAGACCGTAGCCGCTGCTATAGCCGCATATGGTGGACCTTCGGATGAGGTGGATCTTTTTCTCACCATCATGCATCGTGAAAGCAGAGGCCAACCTGATGCTACGAATCCGACCAGTGGAGCTGCCGGACTCATGCAACATATGCCACAGTATTGGGACCAAAGAGCGATTAATGCCGGTTATTCAGGAGAGAGCCCATATGACCCAGTGGCAAATATTAATGTTAGCGCTTGGTTGTTGTATCAAGCCGCTGGCGGGGGTTGGGGTCATTGGTCAACTTATTAAAGAATAGCCAGCTTTGGCTATCAGGCCTTAAATTTAGAAGCGGCAACGACTTCGAGATCAGCGTATCTAACCGTTCAAGGAAAGCTTAATTTTACAATGGTCATGGGTAGCAAAGAAATCCACTCCATCCTAAAACGTCATTCGATTACACCGTCCCGTTCGTTGGGACAAAATTTTGTGACAGATCCAAATACCATTCGCAAGATTGTGCATCTCGCGGATATTAATTCGTCTGACCATGTCCTTGAAATTGGTCCTGGGCTTGGCTCTCTAACATGTGAACTCGCAAATGCGACACAGGTTGTTGTCATAGAATTTGACCGTTACTTAATTCCTGCATTACGTGAAACTCTTGAAGGTTGCGACATGCTAGGAAGAACAGAGATCGTAGAAGCTGATGCGATGAAGATTCGCTGGAAAGATTTTTTCTCTACAAGAGACGCAAATTGGAAGATGATTTCAAACCTTCCTTATAACATTGCTTCTCCATTACTCCTAGATGTTCTAGATAGCGCCCATCAAGTTAAAGAAATTATTGTGATGGTCCAACGAGAAGTAGGGGAACGATTTACAGCGAGAATGGGAACCCCTGCGTACGGGATCCCATCGGTAAAAGCACAATATTGGTCTGACGTTTCTATAGTCGGACGTATACCACCTCAAGTTTTTTTCCCAGTTCCGAAAGTCGAATCTGTTCTTTTGCAATTCAAAAGACGAGCTTCTGTCGAGCCAGTAGATTTGGAGATGCTCTGGCGGTTGGTCCGAACAGGTTTTGGGCAGCGCAGGAAAATGCTTCGGAAGTCTCTTAGGGACGTTGTCCGTCCTTTGGGGTTTGAAATAGCTGGACTTGATTCAACAATGCGCCCGCAGGATCTTACCGTCCAAGATTGGGTAGCGTTAGCAAATGCCTGCAAGTCGTAGCATGACCATAAAAGGTGACGAGTTGGTTCTATGGAATTAATTTCTCCGGCAAAGTTAACACTTTCGCTCAAAATTATCGGACGTAGAGAAGACGGGTTTCACCTTCTGGAAGCCGAGATGGTCACGATTGATTTTGTCGATATTGTCACAGTCCAAGATGGGTCCAGAAAAGTAATCTATGAAGGGCAGTACCCTATAGATCCAGAACCAGAAGGCGACATAGTTTTACGAACCATGGAGTTTCTAAAATATGACGCGACAGTAACTATTAAAAAAAACATTCCTCCGGGTGGAGGCTTAGGTGGAGGTTCCGGAAATGCTGCAACGATTTTGCGCATGATGAACTTTGATGATGCGGAAAGAACTGTGGAACTTGGGGCTGACGTGCCATTTAATCTACGTGGGGGTAGAGCATTAGTCAGAGGAATCGGTGAGATACTCACCCCCTTCCCATTTGAAGAGAAGGAATTTACTCTTGTAATTCCCCCCTTCGGATGCTCGACCGTTGCTGTGTATGAGAGATGGGATGCCCTAGGAGGGCCGGTAAATCCATGCGGGAATGATTTAGAAGCCGCTGCACTTGATTTAGAGCCCAGATTGGCTACATGGAGAAACAAATTGGAGAAGCATACCGGCCAGCAACCAAAACTTGCTGGAAGCGGATCTACGTGGTTCGTAGAAGGAACTTACCCAGGGGAAGGATTCGTTACAGCTCGAAGCCTCCCCGCGTCAGAGTAAGCCTTTGCTATCTGATAAACCAACGATGTTTAGACGAACGCAACAGCGGTTCGCATTTGACCGTGTTTTGTATTTACTTGCCGCGCTGACGTTGAGCCCGAGTGCGTTTTAGCATCTTGCGATGTTTTTTCTTCCGCATTCTCTTGCGTCTTTTTTTAATAAGTGAACCCATAAGCGATCCAAGGTACAGGGAAAAAGGCAGAAATGGACTTTATTTGACGGTTTCATATCTTCAAGTACCCTATGATGACAAGCCATTCATGTATGTCTTTGGGATGCAAAAGGAAATCATTC
>Ga0302127_10002219_pt1 | contig 11730 bp, 9 predicted proteins | sample CB4_SCM_MG_FD_204452 | JGI IMG/M metagenome (GOLD analysis project Ga0302127, IMG submission 204452) | Marine microbial communities from Western Arctic Ocean, Canada - CB4_SCM | ecosystem: Environmental > Aquatic > Marine > Oceanic | place: Canada: Western Arctic Ocean | collected 2017-09-24
CATGCAATGGCATCATTGGGTCCGGTATTCTTGCTCATTCCGATGTTGCGCCAGAACGAAAAATTGATCCCGGAGAGCGTTTCCCGTGGAAGGCCCTGTTTGAAGCAGGTATAGGTGTTTGGTTGCCTTCACCTGGCAATATGATATTTGAACAAGAAGAGGACGCATGTGGACGACAAATTGAGGCCATGCAGCAGAAATTACAGGCAATTGGTTATTGCATAGACGTTACTGGATGGTTAGATCCGGTGAGCGTAAATGTCATTACCGCATTTCAGCGTCATTGGCGTCCTGAACGGGTGGATGGAAGAGCCGACCGGGCAACTCTTCTCCAGATTGAGCGAATTTTTGCGCTTGTTAACGTTGGGCATTGATCAATCTCGACGCTAAGCTTTAACCATAGTATATTCAATGAACCAGACGGCTGGATGGTCGCTGTTGATGGGGTGTTTGCGACGTTCGCGTCAATCGCTACCATTAATGGAGGAAAGTCCGGGCTCCATGGAGAAACGATGCCGGGTAACGCTCGGCGGGGGTGACCCCAGGGAAAGTGCCACAGAAAGCAAACCGCCCGTTCATGTAATATGCATGTGGGTAAGGGTGAAAGGGTGCGGTAAGAGCGCACCGCATGGTCGGTAACGGGCATGGCATGGTAAACCCCATCGGGAGCAAGACCAAATAGGGGCGGTGCGGGGCAACCCAAGCGTTCTTCACGCTACTGCCCGGGTAGGTTGCATGAGCCGTGTGGTAACGCACGGCCAAGATGAATGGCCGTCACGAAAGCACTGCTTTCGGACAGAACCCGGCTTATAGGCCGTCTGGTATTTTACTAATGTTTTGTGGTTATTCCACAGACGAGCATTTGTGTTCGCGCTATGGCAGGTTTGTCGAAAGATGACTATCTGACTCCAAACAGTGATATGGACGGTATAGATGGCCCAAAAAGAAATCTTGAAGTTCGACAGAGACGGTCGTGTAATAGTGGGCGGAGGACTGATAGCGCATGCCAATATTACTGATGAAATTGTATTTGTTGGCTTGAGCGACAAGTTTCAGATGTGGAATCCGCAAGCCTTCGATGTCCATCTTGCCATTGCTTGCGAAAGGGTGCGAAAGCATAGATTACTGCTAGGTGCGAGGGGGCAGTATGCCAGAGCGGGAGAGGTGTCTTGAAGGTGGACCGTAGCATAAATTCTATTGGCGTACCGACACGCCATGTACCGGTTATGCTTCCGGATGTTCTTGAGGCATTGGCGCCGCGTCGAGGTCACTCCATTGTAGATGGAACATTTGGGGGTGGTGGTTACTCTCGTGCTCTCTTGGAAGCTGCAAAATGCAAGGTTTTTGCTATTGATAGAGATATGGATGCTATAAATTTGGGTGAGAGTCTCGTGCGCCGTTTTTCCCCCAGGTTGACCCTCATCGATGGCTGCTTTGGCGATATGGAACAACTTCTGCTTGCGCACGATCAGTCCAGCGTTGACGGAATAGTGCTTGATATTGGAGTTTCTAGTCAGCAAATTGATCAGCCAGAGCGTGGTTTCTCGTTTCAATATGATGGGCCACTAGATATGCGTATGGGTCAGTCGGGACCAAGCGCAGCTGAATATGTCAATCAGCTTTCCGAGGCTGATCTGTCTCGGGTGATAGCGTTCTATGGCGAGGAGCGTAGAGCACGAGCGATTGCACGCGCCATCGTAAAGACACGAGTGCAAGAGCCGTTCACAACCACTGGAGGCCTAGCTCAGGTCGTTGCAAGGGCTGTCGGGCCGCAGGCTTTGAGAGGAGGCTCACGTATTCATCCCGCTACTAAGACATTTCAGGCGATTAGAATATTGGTCAACGATGAACTAGGTGAGTTGGTCCGTGCTCTAGTGGCAGCAGAGAGGCTGCTGCATGATGGTGGACGACTTGTCGTAGTCTCGTTTCATTCTCTTGAAGACCGCATTGTCAAACGATTCTTGAGCGAGCGAGCGGGTTTGTCTCAGTCGACCTCACGTCATCGACCAAGTGGTCCTGAAGCGCCAGATTCTAGTTTGAAGTTGGTAGGACCAGCCGTACGCCGCCCTCGTGCTCACGAAATAGAAACCAATCCTAGGGCACGATCTGCCAAATTACGTGTCGCGCAACGAACAAATGCTTCGATATGGCCGATTGATATGGATGTTGAAGGCAGGAAGGCATTGGGTGTGCCTTATTTGGGTGTATCGCTTTTGGGCGATCTGGAGCGAGGCGTGGCCTAGTTTGACTAAATTATGCGGACGGTGATCCGTGCGGGGTAGAGTTTTGGGGGCGCTATGGCGCGTTTTTTCAGAGTAATATTGGTCGCGGTCACGATTGTGGTGGCCATCATGCTTTATGCAGTGAAATATAATACTGGCCAATTAGCTATAGAGATTATAATTTTGGATGAGCAGATTGCCATAGAACGCGAATCCATCGGGGTTCTGCGCGCGGAATGGAGTAAGCTTAATCAGCCGGCTAGATTGCAGCATCTTGCTGGTGAAAAGCTCACACTTTTGCCAGTTAAAACTTCGCAGATTAAAACGTACCCACAAATACCTAAACTCACGGCGGAAGAAGCTATGGCCGATCTCGTGAATCGCTCTCTTACAACGCTGTCCAAGATACAGACCGGGGAGCGGTAGCCCCCTTGGATATTCGAAAAGTTCGTGCATTGGCGCAACAATTCATCACGCTTGATGATGTCATAATACTAGCCTGTAGAAGGCTTGTTTGAGTTTCATGCGTAGTTATCCAAACATTCCCATAGATGGCGGGGATACCGCAGCGTGGCCTAGTGCATCTCTCGGTCAGGAAGATGCGGTGAAGCGGCGGGTGCGCGTTGTGTCGTTGATTTTATTGGTCGGGTTTTTTTTGGTGAGCGCCCGGCTGGTTGATCTAGCTTTGCTACGGGGAGATGACAACGTTCTAGCCATGGTTGTGAGTGCGCCATCGCGTGCACGAGCTGACATTCTTGACCGCAACGGCATTGTCGTTGCCTCAGATCTCCAATTCCCATCTCTTTATGTGGAGCCTCATCAAATTGTTGATATCGGAGACACGATCGATCAACTATTGATCGTGATGCCGGGTCTGACCCGCAATGATTTACTGGAGGAATTAACCTCCGAGTCCGATTTCCGCTGGCTTAAAAGGTTGATAACACCGGGTGATAAAGCGCGTATTCATAATCTAGGCCTTCCTGGCATTAATTTTAGAAATGAGACCGGGAGAGTCTATCCGATGGGACGTACGCTTTCTCAGGTTATCGGCCATGTGAATATTGATAATGTGGGGCAAGCAGGAATTGAAAGATATCTTGATACCAGAACTCGAACTCCTCGAGGTCAGATGTCGGGGGATGTAGTGGTCAAACCATCGCCAGTGACGTTGGCTCTCGATGTTCGGGTTGCCCATGCGTTGCGTGATGAGCTGGAATTGGCGATGGAAAAATTCAGCGCTAAGGCGGCAGCGGCGGTTGTGCTTGATGCCGATACTGGTGAGGTGATTGGGCTTTCGTCTTTACCTGATTACGAGCCGACTAATCCGGAAGAATCTCATAGAGAAGACCGGATAAATCGGATTTCAAAGGGCCTCTTTGAACTTGGCTCGACGTTTAAGATTTTCACCATTGCAATGGCGCTCGATGAGGGCGTGGCAACCCTAGATTCCAGATACGATGCGCGCAAACCATTCAAGGTTTTCGGTGAGAAAATAAAAGATCATCACGCGCAAAACAAGATACTTTCAGTTCCGGAAATATTTATTCATTCGTCCAATATCGGAGCAGCGAAGATTGCGATCGATGCTGGAATGGAGACCCAGCGGTCGTTTCTTCGCCGTATTGGTATGCTTGATAGGGTCATGACCGAGATTCCGGAAACGGGAAAGCCTAGAATCCCAGATCCGTGGAAACCTATCAGCACGGTGACTATTTCTTATGGTTACGGTTTGTCGGTAACGCTGCTGCACGCCGCATCGGCTGCCGCTGCAATGGTCAATGGCGGCTATTTTAATTCTCCTACGTTTTTTAAGCGTTCTCGCGCCGAGGCTAAGATCTACGCAAAACGGGTTCTGAAAGCAGAGACAAGCTTGAAAATGCGATACTTGATGCGCTTGAATGTACAACAGGGGACCGCAAAAAGATCAGCCGTTCCAGGTTATCGAGTTGGAGGTAAAACCGGGACTGCGGAAAAATGGGTTTCAGGAAGATATGATAGTAATAGGAATCGTAATACCTTCATCGCGGCGTTTCCAATTGATGATCCTCGCTACATTGTAGTAGCCCTTCTTGATGAACCAAAGGGCATCGCAGAAACTCACGGATTTTCTGCTTCGGGCTTCAATGTCGCACCAACAGTGGCCGGTATCATCAACCGGATTGCGCCGATGCTTGGGGTGGTTCCAGATCAGGGGTTGGAAGATGACGATGCGGAAGTTCTCTTGGCTGCCACTAATTAGTAGAGTGATGCTTCGGTGATGCGGCTTGGGAAATTGCTCGCCGCTGCTGGAGTGTCATTGCCGCCGGCTGTGAGCGCTACTTCAATCACAGATGTTTGTGTAGATAGCCGGGAGGTAAGGCCTGGCGATATTTTTATAGCGCTAAGCGGTCACCAAAAAGATGGAGCAGCCTTTGTTGGGGATGCAATATCCAACGGTGCTGTCTGTGTGATCGCGGTGAAGGGCTCAAACTTTGATGGTACTGCCGACGTTCCTATTATTCAGGTTGATGATCCACGCCTCGTTCTTGCCAAGATAGCAGCAGCATTTTACCCAGCTCAACCCCGCGATATTGTTGCGGTGACGGGAACGAACGGAAAGTCTTCGGTAGCCTCATTTACCGAGCAGATCTGGCGCCATCTTGGTCATCGTGCCGGAAGTGTAGGCACACTCGGAATTTCAGGTCTTAACCAGACTATCAGTTCGACTCTTACATCGCCCGATCCGGTCAGTTTACACAGGCTGCTAAGCGCGTTTGACAGCGAGGCTGTGGATCGGATTGCGATGGAGGCATCTAGCCATGGCCTAGATCAGAGGAGGATCGATGGTGTGCGCTTACGGGCGGGTGCTTTTACCAATCTGAGCCGAGATCATCTCGACTACCATGACACAATTGATGCTTATTTTGATGCCAAACTCAGATTATTCAAAAATCTTCTCCCAGCAGGAGCGTTGGCGGTGGTGAATGTAGATGATCCAGCTAGCAAGAGGGTCATATCGGTTGCGCGCAAAGCTGGCCTTGGCATCATCACGGTTGGCCGGGCGGGGAAGGATATCTGCCTTCTTAGTCTTGAGACGCACGATGATCATCTAAAGATTTCTGTTCGGGTGTCAGGGAAGATAAAATCTATCAAAATTCCACTTGTTGGATCGTTTCAGGCTGAAAACGGGTTGATCGCGGCAGCGCTTGCAGCAAGCTCGTGTGATGTTGCCCTTGAATCGGCAGTTGATGCTCTTGAGTATATCAAAGGAGCATGCGGACGCCTCGAACTTGTCGGTAATTTGAATAGTCGAGCGCGGGTGTTTGTTGATTATGCCCATACGCCAGATGCGCTCCGCGTTGCCCTTTGCGCTTTAAGACCCCACACGCGCGGACGCATCATTGTTGTGTTTGGTGCGGGCGGGGACCGTGACAAGGGTAAGCGGGAGTTGATGGGGGCGCAAGCTATCGCGCATAGCGATGAGGTCATTATCACCGATGATAATCCGCGAGGTGAGGATCCAGCACTTATTCGTGCAGCGATTATGTTGGGTGCGCCGGGGGCATGTGAAATTGCCGATAGGCAAGAGGCCATTTCGGTAGGGATTGGCCGGCTTGGTGTCGGGGATGTGCTGTTGGTTGCGGGCAAGGGTCATGAGCAGGGCCAGATTGTCGGAAAAAAATCATTACCGTTTTCCGATCATGATGAAATTAAATCATTACTTGGACATGGTGGAGACGGTGGCAAATAGTGAACAGAACGTCTTGTGGACGATTGATGAGATCTTAGCAGCAACTGGAGGCTCGCTAGAGAATTCTAGCGTAAGCGATGATTTCCGCGGTATTTCAATGGATAGCCGAACAATTAGTGCAGGCGAAATCTTCTTTGCTATCAAAGGCGATAATTTTGACGGTCATTCCTTTGTAGATGATGCGATCGCGGCTGGCGCGCGGCTGGCGGTCGTTGCCAATAAATTTCAATCTGGTGTGAGTGATATGCCTTTGTTGCGGGTTGGTGATCCGCTGGAGGCTATGCGAGCTTTGGCTGCAGCAGCGCGAGTACGATCTTCCGCTCGTATTATAGCCGTTACTGGAAGTGTGGGAAAGACCGGCACCAAAGACGGCCTTACGGTTTGTTTGAGAGATAGCGGTCTTACTCATGCGTCACCGGCGTCATTCAATAATCATTGGGGAGTTCCATTTACGCTTGCTAATTTACCAGTACGTGCGGCCTATGGTATTTTTGAGATTGGAATGAACCATGCTGGTGAAATTACGCCGCTGACCCTTCTGGTGCGGCCTCATATCGCAATCGTGACTACAATTGCACTAGTCCATATCGGCTATCTCGGGTCGATTGAGGCGATTGCCGATGCTAAGGCAGAGATATTTGAGGGCTTGGAGACCGGCGGTTTCGCAGTGCTAAATAGAGATAATGAGCAATTTGAGCGCCTTGAGGCTGCAGCACGCAGTGTAGGTGGTAATATCATAACTTTTGGAACTGATGATAAAGCTGACGCGCGGCTTCTATATGTTGAAGAATCGGCGATAGGAAGCCATATTGAAGCTGATATTCTGGGTCAACGGACGTCATATTATGTTCCTGAACCAGGTAGACATCTTGCCATGAATTCACTGGCAATTTTGGCGGCTGCTAGGTTGGCTAATGTTGAGCTTGATGTAGCTGCTCGCGCACTTGCGAATTGGCACTCGGCAAAAGGGCGCGGTACACAGATTACTCTTTATGCCGATCGTGGGCCATTTCTTTTGATAGATGAAAGCTATAACGCAAATCCGGTATCCGTTCGAGCCGCATTGGGTGTTTTAGGATATGCTGGCATGGGCAATACATCTGATTGTAGATCTGGCGGTCGACGTGTTGCGGTGCTTGGCGATATGCTTGAACTAGGCGAGTTGGCGCAAGATGCCCATGGCGCACTTGCTGATATTATTGAGAAGGAGAACATTGATAGGGTCTATTGCTGTGGTCGGTGGATGAAGTTTTTATTTGACAGGTTGCGGCCCTCACGTCGTGGCGGATACTTTGAGGATGCTCACTCCCTTGCCCAAATTCTCTGTGAGGAAGTTGGACCTGGGGATGCTATCATGGTCAAAGGTTCATTTGCGATCGGAATGGGTGGTGTGGTTGAGGCCCTTAAACAACGTTTTTCATTAACACAAAAACCCGGAGGATGAGGCGGTATGCTCGAATGGCTGGCGTCTGAAAGCCTGAGCGGGGGCCCAACGCTCAATCTGTTTCGTTACATCACATTTCGTACTGGTGGTGCGATGATTACGGCAATGTTGATCGTGTTTTTGCTCGGTCCGTGGATCATTTCGCATCTAAAAATTAGGCAGGGGGGAGGCCAGCCTATACGTGAGGATGGGCCGGAGCGACATATCATAGAAAAGCAGGGGACGCCCACAATGGGTGGGTTAATGATCTTGCTTGGGGTGTGCGTTGCTGTGCTGGTGTGGGCAAATCTAAACAATTTGTACGTTTGGTTAGTACTATTTGTTACCCTTTCATTTGGCATGATTGGGTTTTATGACGATTATTTAAAGATTAAGCGCTCAACTAGTGGTGGGTTTTCAGGCCGGATCCGTCTGGGTATTGAATTTGGCATCGCCGGTGTTGCTGTGTGGGGATTTATGAGTATTGGGGCAGAACCTCTAGCTAATTCTCTGGCTCTACCGTTTGTAAAAGGACTTTTGATCAATTTGGGATGGTTTTTCCTTCCCTTTGGTGCGGTCGTAATCGTTGGTGCTGGTAATGCGGTCAATCTTACCGATGGGCTTGATGGACTGGCTATTGTTCCAGTGATGATCGCTGCAGCTAGTTTCGGGTTTATCACCTACCTGGTTGGTAATGCGGTCTTTGCCGATTATCTGCAGGTACATTTTGTCCCAGGTACCGGCGAACTTGCGGTCATTTGTGGAGCTATCATTGGAGCTGGACTAGGATTTTTGTGGTTCAATGCGCCGCCGGCGATGATCTTTATGGGAGATACCGGGTCGCTTGCGCTGGGCGGCGCGATTGGGGCTATCGCCGTTGCCGCCAAGCATGAGCTGGTTCTTGCCATTATTGGCGGGTTGTTCGTTTTAGAGGCCGTATCGGTGATTGTTCAGGTGGCAAGCTTCAAGCTCACTGGAAAGAGGGTCTTTCGTATGGCACCTTTGCACCATCATTTTGAAGAAAAAGGCTGGAAGGAGGCGACTATCGTAATCCGCTTTTGGATTATAGCCGTGGTTCTAGCAATGGCTGGTCTTTCGACATTGAAACTCAGATGAGGCGCTCAGATGATCCCGCTAACACATATGAAGGGATGCACCCTTTATGTTTATGGGCTGGGGCATACGGGTCAAACAGCTGTTGCGGCGCTCCTGGCGGGCGGTGCCCAAGTCTGGGCTTTTGACGATCTTAAAGAAGCGCGTGAAGTTGGCATAGGCAAGGGTGCTCGGATTGCATCGCCTGACGAGATTGATTGGTCCTGTATTGATGCGGTTGTCCTGAGTCCGGGAATCCCGTTCACCCATCCAGAGCCTCATGATGTTGTCAACCGTGCCTCAGAACGCGCAATCCCTGTTATTGGCGATACAGAGCTCTTTATCAATGAAATTGCAATTTACGGTGATTTTGCTCGATTGGTCGGAGTGACGGGAACAAATGGCAAATCGACCACCACTGCGCTGATCGGCCATCTTCTGAGCCATGCGGGGATTGAAAATCAGGTTGGGGGGAATATCGGTAGTCAGGCTGTCTTGGAACTTTCACTGCCCATTAACCCTGTCGTGTATGTGATTGAGCTGTCGTCTTATCAGATTGATTTGACCCCACACCTAAAGCCAGATGTTGCCGTGTTCTTGAATGTATCTCCAGACCATCTTGGTCGGCATGGTGGCATGGAGGGATATATTGATGCCAAAGCTGGAATTTTTTTGAGGCAAAGTGCGGGCGATGTTTTAGTGCTGGGACAGGATGATGTGGCATCGCGTGCGTTATCAGCTCGTGTTTCTCCAAAGGCGGATTTTATCCCGATTTCCCAGAATAAATCTGTCGCGGGCGGAGTGTGGGTCGATGGGATGCGGTTGATTGATGGGCGTGGTGACAATCAATTAGAATATGCAGATCTATCCAATATTTCTTCTCTAAGGGGTGAACATAATTTCCAAAATGCTGCTGCAGCCTCTGCAGTCCTCATGGGGCTTGGTATAACCACCGAACGATTTTCTGGTGGATTTAAAAGTTTTTTAGGCCTTGCCCACCGTATGGAGCAGATTGCACGGGCAGGCGCGGTTTTATTTGTTAATGATAGCAAGGCAACCAATGCCGAAGCTACGGAAAGGGCGTTGAGCTCATACCAAAGTATTCACTGGATCGCGGGTGGGCAGGCCAAGGGTGGGGGCATTGCCTCGTTGTCTCATGTCTTTGGGCGTATTGAGAAAGCCTATCTGATTGGCGAGGCGGCTGAAGCTTTTGCTGCCACGCTCCAAGCTCACGATGTTATGTTTGAAATCCATGATGGTCTTGATGCAGCGGTTGACGCTGCGGCTCGCGGTGCTTTTGAAAGCTCTGGCATGGAGCCTGCGGTGTTGCTGTCACCAGCAGCGGCTTCTTTTGATCACTTTAAGAATTTTGAGATGAGGGGGGATGCGTTCCGGGCAGCGGTGATGCAGTGGTTAGACAAACTCCATCTGGCTCACGGAGAGCGATGATGGATTTCAATCGTACTGACGTTAGCGCTGTTTCTGAATGGTGGTGGACCGTCGATAAGTTCCTGTTTGCCGCAGTTATGGTGCTTATGTTCACCGGATTTATTCTTACTCTTGCGGCCGGTCCATCCGTAGCCTTACGTTTTGATAAGCCGTTATCTTCTGTCCTGGTTCGTCAATTAATCTTTATTGGGCCGGCTCTTTGTTTGCTGATCGGTATTTCCCTTCTTGATTCGCGCAATATCCGCAGACTGGCGTTAGTGGTCTTTGCTGCTAGCATCGCATTGATGATATTTGCTATCCTGTTCGAACAGCCTAGGAACGGAGCTACACGTTGGCTATGGATTGGGCCGATTTCGTTGCAGCCATCAGAGTTTGCCAAACCTGCATTCGTCATACTATCAGCGTGGTTTTTTGTGCAAGGTACCAAGCGGGCGGACCAACCAGGCCATCTGATGGCAATAGTGTTATTCTCTCTTTTCGCTGCCCTTCTGTTGTTGCAGCCCGATTTAGGCCAAACTATTCTGGTAACGCTGGTTTGGTGTGCAATGTTTTTCATGGCTGGAATGGCTTGGTTTTGGCTCGTTGGATTTGGGGTTGTCTCAATATTTGGATTAATTGGTGCTTATGTTGCTATGCCGCATGTGACGGAACGGGTTAATACGTTTCTTTATCCAGGCTCAGGAGATAGGTACCAGGTAGATAAATCGCTGGAGGCGATATTGAGCGGCGGTTGGCTTGGTCGGGGGCCGGGAGAAGGCATCGTCATCCTCAAACTGCCAGATGCTCATACAGATTTTGTGTTCGCTGTTGTCGCGGAGGAATTCGGGATCATCGCCTGTCTTATATTGGTGATGATATTTGCATTCATTGTTTTGCGTGGTTTGAAATGGGCGGCTAATGAGAGTGATCCATTTGTTCGCCTTGCAACGGCAGGGCTGTCTGTTCTGATTGGTGTTCAAGCAGGGATCCATATGGCGGTTAATTTGGGACTTGCTCCGGCCAAGGGAATGACCTTGCCGCTAATTTCCTACGGAGGCTCGTCGTTGATGTCGGTCGCGATTTCTATCGGTATGATTTTGGCTCTGACCCGCCGCCGACCTGGGACCAGTATACAGTTTTCGAGCGGGCAATTTGGAGTTGAAGCTTGAGAGCAGTGCTTGATGAAATTCAGGTTGTCATCTCGGCCGGCGGGACTGGTGGACATCTGTTTCCTGCACGTGCGCTTGGTGAGGAGCTAGCCCGGCGCGGTGTCCAGGTTGAGCTGATGACCGATCATCGAGCCCAAAGTCTTGGTGACGGTTTTCCGGCCCGGCATATCCACCTTATTGTTTCAGCAACACCTGTTGGGCGCTCGGTGTTGCGGTTGGTTGGCGCATGTCTAACATTGGTACGTGGTATCGCAATGTCCATCGGACTTTTAAAGTCTATAGCGCCACGGGTGGTGATCGGTTTTGGCGGTTATCCGACAGTTCCACCTCTGATTGCAGCGCGGCTCTTAGGGCAAACTACCGTCATCCATGAGCAAAACGCGGTGATGGGCCGGGCAAATCGTCTGATTGCCCGATTTTCCGATGCCGTAGCTCTGTCGACGCCGTACCCTAAAAATGCCGTAGAGAAAATTTTAAAAAAGTCGGTAGTCAGTGGTAATCCGGTCCGTGATACGGTGATTGCTGCCAGCAAGACAGTTTATCAGCCGCCTGACAGGTGTGGACCATTCAGATTTTTGGTGTTTGGCGGTAGTCAGGGCGCGCATGTATTCGCGCAGCTTGTGCCCGAAGCTCTGGGGCGTCTTGAGAAGGACTTGCGCTCCC
>Ga0302127_10002220_pt1 | contig 11725 bp, 15 predicted proteins | sample CB4_SCM_MG_FD_204452 | JGI IMG/M metagenome (GOLD analysis project Ga0302127, IMG submission 204452) | Marine microbial communities from Western Arctic Ocean, Canada - CB4_SCM | ecosystem: Environmental > Aquatic > Marine > Oceanic | place: Canada: Western Arctic Ocean | collected 2017-09-24
TCAATATTCTCCAAAATGATCAATGAAATCAGTGAATGCTAGTTTACTCTGTTGAATTCTCTAAATATTTTGTGGGGATATCTCAGACTCTGAGTTTTAAAGTAGACCCATCTTGTAGCGCACGAAGCTACATCTATAATGAAATCGCTACTACTCTCAATCAAGACTCAGATAGAGAAGCAGTTGAAACATTTTTGGAGCAACATAACATTAATTATCGAAGCGGTAACAACATTCAATCATTGGTTGGAACTTATAATTGGGAAAATTCTAACCGCAATATTGTTTCCCAATCCGCAGAAGTAACGATCTATGTCAGACCCGGTCCACGAGGAACTTTTGAGAGGTTCAGAGTTGAATAGAAAACTTTTTTTAAATTTTTTAAAATCTCATTAAGTGTGTCGGTGCAGGTACAATAATTATTAAGTGCGATCAAAAGGCCTCCCCGGTCTGATATATCAGTGCCACTTCGATATAATTCAGGGGGGGGCTGAAGGGTTAAGTAAATTATTTATGCCCTAGCTTTTGCCCTAGCTATCTAAGGTGCAAGATTATTATTTATTAGTATCAACAGTTTAGAGTGAGGTTCGATTCCGGCCCCGGGCACCAACTATTTATCTAAGCTCCTCTAGATACTTCTAATCAATTAAGGCAATGCGTAAACGATGATGCTGTTGGCTCGCGGACGCCCCATCTGGGGAATCGAAAAAGTCATCATGCCTGTTCCTGTGGCTACGGCTAGGAATTGTTTCCCATCTACGCCGTAAGAAATATTGCCACCGGCGATGCTTGCCCCCGTGTAGATTGTACGCAGTAATTCTCCACTAGCCGCATCGAACAACAACAGACTGCCATCCTGGGTCCCGCTGACTATAAGCCCTCCCGCAGTTGCGGTGATTGCACTCACTTGTGGTAGTGGCGTTTGAAATCTCCAGCGTACGGCACCGGATTCCACATCAATTGCTGTAATCCAGCCTGTTGCTTCTCCCACTCCTGGTGTGGATCCGCCCATGTAGAGCTGGCCTGGTACATGTTCCACTTCTGCAGCAGCAGTAAAACGACTGCAATAGTCAATCGCGGATATCACAAGAATTTTTTCATCTCGATGGTAGGCTGGACTGCTCCAAAGCACGCCGCCAGTAACCCCGGGGCAAGCCACAACGCCTTCACGGGTTACCGGGACGTCATAGTTCATGATTGTCGTCACCGGCGTTTCATACAGAGCATCTTTGCTCTCTTTATCGAGGGTCCGCAGTATGCCGTCTTTGCCGACTGTTGCAACCAGGTCTCTCGACACGTTGTCGATTCCCGCCTTTAAGACAGGTGTTACCTGCGTGAGATCCCAGTCATGGTCATCATTGGGAACGATCGACTTGTACCATTTCAACTCGCCGGTACGGATATCCAATGCCACGATGCAGTTGGTATAGAGGTTGTCTCCTGGGCGCAGATAGGCAGGCAAATCCGGCGCTGGATTAGTCACTGCAACATAGACTTCTTCAAGTTCAAGGTCGAAACTCAAGGGTGTCCAGATTGCGCCACCTCCAAGCTTGATATCTTCCGGGTTACCCCAGCTGGGCCCGCCACCCGCTGCCGCCTCAGGCACTGTATAGAATTTCCATAACAGGTCGCCGTCTTCGAGAGAAAACGCACCGAGCCAGCCGGAGATGGCATTTTCACTTCCTGCTGGGCCAATAAGAATCATGTCTTCGAATATTGATGGCGGCATGGTGAAGGTCTCACCCAGCCAAGGATCGGCCACCTGCCTTGCCCATAATAGATTACCGTTGGCAGAATCCAGGGCGAACAAATAACCATCGGGCGTTCCTCTAACCACATAGCCGTCCTTGATGGCGACGCCGCGATTATTCGGCCACACGGTCCGGTCCTTCGGCACCCAGGTATGAGACCAGATCTCTTGGCAGGTGGCAGCATTTAATGCAGCAGTGCGCTGTGCATCGGTCACATACATGATGCCCTGGTAAACGATAGGGCCCGTATGGAGAGGCATATTACTGTTTAACTGATAGGCACAGACTTGCTGCAACTGATCCACATTCGTAATGTTGATCTCATCAAGGGTGGAGTAACGCACGCCTTGGTAACTCTTGTTGTGATGCAGCCAGTCCTCGATGTTATCGCCAGCATCTATGAGCGCCTGCATGTCGGGGCCTTCACCGGTAGGCTCCAAACCGAAATCGCCTTCTATAAAAGTGGCAGCAATATCCAGCTGTTCATCGCCTCGCGCGATGGGAATGCTGGCCAGGTAGTCATAGTCATTCCGCAGTTCTTCGGTTCCCTGAAGGACATTATTGGTTCCTAATGTGAACGCCAGAATATCCAGGTTCTCTGTTTCGGTGAGCGTTCCTCCCTCCCGCGGCGGCATGGTTGTGGCGATGCGGTTAAACAGCTCGGCAACGTTCGCCCCGAACATAGACCAGGTACGGCGGAATGTAGCGCCTGCAAGAGGCGGCGCTGCACCGCCTTCCAGCTGTGTGCCATGACAAAAGCCACACTGTTCCTGATAAAGGGTTGCACCGCGTTCGAACTGATCCTCGGAAAAAGTGCCAGTGCCAGGTGTTTCGGCAGCCCATAGTGGCAAAGATAGGCTTAGGCTCAAAAGTGCGGCCAAAAATACCTGTTTTCTAACTTTTACTTTACCTGAGCGCTGTGAAGGGAATGGAAGCACGTTGATATTTATTTGCTCCACGTGAGCAGATTCATCAAGCACTGTATATGGTTCCATTCCATTCTAGGCTTTCGAGCGCCATTTCCCCCTCACTTCTAATCTGAGTGCCGTCGGAAATATTAATCAGTAAAAAAGTTTTAGCAATGTGCGCATTTGGGGGAGTTTCCCATGTACCTTCACCTTGCCCTACCACGGTCGTGCCATCGTCCAAAAATGCTTGTGAAACCCATTTAATCTTACCACCTTCATTTAAACTAGATGGAGGAGTTGGGCCGAAAATAAGCGTACCGAATACAGTGCCAAAGCCATCGGCCGTTCCTTCCCAATTTTGATGAATCGTTACATCCCCCGTTTCGTTTGAAGTATAAGTATTTCCCGCTAATTTTAATGAATACTTTCCTAATTCTTCTGACATTTAGATCTCCATAATTAACATATTAAAGAGTGTAATATAGTAATTTTTATTACACATGGGAGGAGCATCTTAGCAAGATATATAGTCATATGCATCGTGCTGAAAGACTGAATTTAGTGTCAGGAAACACTTCAAAAAAACCGCTTACCTAAAAATATCAAACCGTTCGTCCACCATAGTATGTATAGGGGTGCGATGGAACCTACTTGGACAAGTGGTGGGTACCTCGGGGGTGGGTATATAAACCGAGCGGTCTATAAAAACAAGTGGTGAGATCTAACGCCATAAGACACTGAGTTACAAATAAGGACAATCAGCTACAATTTTGTTTCCTAGTTTAGACGATTAAACGTGATAAGGTTCCTAAATCTTGTGCGTGCAAGGACCAATATATGATTAAGCGTTATCTAATGTTGTTATTTGTTCTGCTCGGTTTATCTTCGTGCGAGAGCGCAGCCGGGCCATCCTTTGAAAAGATGAGTGAAACCGAACTCGCCACTTACAATGCCTCTCTGCACACCGATGAACAATTTGTTTGCCGAGAAGCTATTAGAGGTTTTATAGGAGGTAGATATCAAGTTCTACCGAAACTCTGCTTAACTGTTCGGGAGTTGAGATCATCCGAGCTTCACAAGGAGGAGGCGATAGCCTGGCGGCCCCTCTGTAGGTTCTCTCCGGGCTGCGGCAACTTCTGAGAAAAGCGGCCTAAAAGTGGGAGGGGTAAAAGTAAATCTTTAAGAGAACAACCTCGAATCAATGATGATGAACTAGATGCCTATAGGCTTCCTTCCTCGTATATGCTCTGTGCCAGGGGGGAACATACCAGTGAGAAATGCTTTTTCTTCTAGATAACGAATCTCTGTTAGTGAGGCGCTGGTATCACGTCTAGCTTGTCTAGACTCTCTTCCATGAACAGTATGCACCTTTCTATGAATATGCCTGTCATGAAGGCAACTACGGCATGGTGAATATTCTACGCGGGGCACGGGTACAGGAAGCGCTCGCAGAAGAAGCAACAAATCAAGAGAAATCAGTTGGGACAGTCAGTTCAATAATTTAGGTCAGAGTAAAATACAGTAGTTTCAAGGTCCGCTATTGGCCGGAACCAGAAGAGCAATAAGAATTGTTAATTCCACCTAATGCAAGTATTAGATAAAGAACCGCAGCAATAAAGATTAGCCAAAGAGCCACATGTACATTAAGCGCCCAGGCATCAGTGTGAAGCCACCCGCCAAAAGCAGTGCGCCAATATACATACCAATCATATGGCGTTTGTGTGCTTTTATATTACCGCGCCTTGCCGCCATATAGGCTAAGGGCACAGTGCGGAGGACTAACAAACTAAGTAAATGAAGGTAACCAAAATGATTTAACAGTATAGGGCCGACTTGAGCCTCCATAAAGAGGGTCACGGTAGCGGTAAATAGCATTAATCCCATGTAGAGTTTGCCAAGCAACTGATGGGCTGGGGTGCCCTTGCGATTAATCAGTAAGTACGTACCCAAGACAAAGGCCGGCGCTAAAGTGCCAAGATGCAAATAGGTGAGTTGCATATAGCTCATCGTAAATCCTTTTAGGTTGTTCTATTTTGAGGATATTCTGGCACCATCAGGGGTTCGACTTCCCCGGAGCGATGGAGGTTCAAACTTTGTAATCCTCTTCGAGGATTCCCTTTTGTTTCAGAGTCTTTGTAAGATTTTCTAGTCGAACTAATGCTACAACCCCGACCATTCCGAAAACAAAACCCATTACTGCTAAACCTTCCGCAATATTCCCCTTTTTATAGAGTTCGGAAACCTAATCTTAGCAGAATCGTTTGAGCGTATTAGTATGTATATACATAGTGGGATTCCTACCTGTGTATCGAGGGGGGTATATAAACCGAGCGGTCTATATCCATCCCAGGCTCGTTTCTATGATTTTACTCGCCCCATGAGCTGCACATTCACCGTGTGCAATCAGGAGGCATTCGGCATTCCAGCCAAGAACAGTCTCCAGTGCGGCGCGCGTTCGTTTGCGCTTTGTAAAACTTGCTCGCCATTCTCGCGGCGTGCTGCCTTTCTCTCCCACCAGGCCGTCCAGGCGCATCAACATGCCTTTCCAACCAGTCATCTGTGACTCGGGGTGTCGCTGGATGAGATCGCAGAAAATAGCGGTACTCGAAGGTCGATGGAAAAAGACGACTTCTTCCATAGCGAATGAGCCATGGAAGATAACCTGGTCGATTTCTGTATCCCAGGCAGCTTCAGGATCGTCTCCTAGCTCTGTGTCAAAATCGAGCGTCGGTATTCTGCGCACGAGGCCCGGTGGCGCATACATGCGCGCCTCTGGCCAGCGATCTTTCCATTCCTGCAGAAACAAATGATGTATCTTGTTCGGTGAAACGATGTGCCTGACTGGTCCGATGGCCTGCACTTCATTGAATAATTCTTCACTTAGCCTGACCGGCGACCAGACCCATACACTGCCATCAGCGAGTTTCGCCAGCGCCATGCGCGTGGGGTAGGGGATGCCATAGAAGGAGACTATGGGGCCATTTGCTACGAAGAGTGATGTGCCGAATTGTTCTAACATACGGTCTTACCCTTGATCGCCGTGGCGCTGCAACGGAGTCTGGTGTGCTTACTCATAGCCTTGCACTGAGTGCATTGCACGCGCCCACCGAGAATTGTATACGTACCGGAAACTCCTTTTTTATAGATTGAAGAAACTTCCTTCTATACTGTCCAAAAACTTCGGTTTATCAGAATCGTTTATGATCTGATGGTTAAATATAGCCGTATATAATGCCATGACAATTAACAACATATATTTTTCACATTCAACCGCACTTTCCTGCGGCATAATTCTATTCGCCCTATTATGTGCACCTCTCAGCACCTCGGAGTCTGACGAATTGGACACCCTATTTCTTACTAGTTTTAATGCTGACAGTCCTGACTTTGGCTGGTACGTGCAAAATGATAACGTCATGGGAGGAAGAAGCGAAGGAGGATTTGATATTTCTTCGGGGCAGCTGATTTTTTCTGGCAATACCAACACGAACGGCGGCGGTTTCAGCTCCATCCGCACACAACCTTTAAAACTAGACTTGTCCGCTTATACTGGAATAAGAGTAAAGGTTAAGGCAGACGGACGTCGGTACACTTGGCAATTGCAAACGGATGCTCGATGGCGTGGTCGGCGAGTTAATTATTGGGCTGATTTCGAAACTTTGGCTGACGAAACGAACGTAATCGATATCCCATTCACGAATTTTTCCCCTCAGTTTAGAGGGTTCAGGCTCGACGGTCTTGAACTCGATACCAGTCAGATTACTGAATTCGGTTTATACCAGTACGACAAAACAGATGGTCCTTTTGAACTTCACTTAATAAGGGTCGAGGCATATATAGAAAACAAACAGCCATGAACCTATGCAACAGAAAAGCAGAGTAGGATTGTTGTTCTTAGTTTGTTCATTAAATATTCTCAAGTCATATGGGTAAGCTTTTCTGTTTTTGAACATAAGGATACCCAAGGCTGTGCGTTACTCGTATAAAACTCCACCGCTGGTTCTAGCCAAGAGTTATCGTCCATAGTTGTGTAGCTCATTCCAATTCCGATACCTCCCTCTAGCTCCACGGATATTCTCGTTCCGCACGCGGGGCAAAAATTTCGTGTTATATCGTTGCCACTGTCCGCCTTGGTTCTATAACTTTTTAGTTCGCCATCTATTTTTACAGAGCCTTCCGGTACAATAACGCCAGTTATAAATGGAGAGCCAGCAATTGTTTGGCAATCTTCACAATGACAATTTACGACGGTAACAGGCTCTTTCGAGCAAACATAACGCACAGAACCACAATGACATCCGCCTTCAAAGGAAACAGGCATACAAAAGCTCCTTAATTTATGACCAGTCTTGCTAGTCTATTACATAAACATCTATTGACAGATTTCTTTGACCAGTATTAACTACTATATTGGTTAAAGATAAGCGATGCATTTTATTTCAATTTTATAGTCGGGTGATACTAGTGCCGTAATCCCAATTAAAGTTTGTGACACTTCTGGTTTGCATCCATAGATAAACTCTCTCGCTTGAAATATCTCACCAACATTATTCATGCACTCTTCAACATCAGTAACGAACCAAGTTTCATCAATGACATTCTCAAGAGAAGCTCCGAATTTTTTAAGGACGTTTTGGATATTGTCATAGCAATTTTCCATTTGTTCTTTAATGTTTTCAGGGATCTCCCCGTCTTTTCCATCTCCAAGCTGACCGGCAAGAGTTAAAATATTCCCAACTTGGACACCTTGAGAGAAGAAATCTGAATAAGGACCATCCCTGAATAATTTCTTTTCTATATTCATAAATTATCTCCAAATAGAATAAATATCTGCATTAACAAAAACCGAAAACAATGCAGAATTACTGATGTTAGTAGTTCATTCATTCTAGAAAATTATTCTCTAAAGGTTCTACATAAGCACCAATTATTTGCTTAAGCCCGCTGCTTCTTTCTCTTGCGCCGCTAGGACATCCAAAAACAAGGTCTCTACGGCTTTGAGCTCTGCCCTATAGCCCTCGGGATCGATATAGGGATTTGGCGATTGTCCCCGGCGTTCATATTTATCGATCATATTGTACATTGCTGGGTGTGAAGCAAGGGGAATATCAACAGCGAGTGAATTCAGCACTGAAAAGCCTCGCTTGTACTGATCAGCAATAGTTGGATTTGCCGTGTTGTTTACAAACTGAAAGCCGGGATTGCTTCCCATGCTACCGACAATCACAACATTATAAATTTCACCATTCTCTTCGACGGCCATCGTCCATGTTGTGCAGCCCGGTGTATGGCCTGGAGTGAGCCGTGCAACAAGCGTTGAATCACCAAGCGTCACCCTTTCGCCATCCTCAAGAACACGGTCAATGGGGTGGGGTTTGCCATTCGGTTGAATGCGCTGTAACCCAGGAACATCTTCAGCCATAGTCATTACAGCTGCTCCGGTTAGCTCTTTGACCGCCGCATCGCCTTGCATATGATCACCATGCGCATGACTACCGAGAATGATTTCGATATCTTCAAGATCGAATCCTAAATCCTTGACAGAGGTAAGAAGGTTTTCGACACCATCTTCCCAATTCGTATTGATCAGAATATGGCCTTCGGATGTCGCAACTAAGAAAGATGCAAGGCTTTCTGAGCCAACATAATAAAGGTTACCGGCAATTCGATGGGGTGGAAACTGTTTCCGCTGCTGTTCTGCAGATCCTACGTTACGGCGAAACATTTCTTGCTGACGTTCGAGTATCGACGTCTGAGCAGTCACATCTTGGAGAAATATCAACACGCTGAAGGCGAGGCTAAATAAAGTCAATTTTTTTAATTTCATTCTTTACACGCTCGTTACTGTTTACATTCAAACTTGGAAGATACTAGATTTAACATCAGCAAGCACACCAAAAAAGAAACTTTCCGCACAAATAAATACTCTTAGTAGGGGGCATTGTTATGATTCTAGACTATCAGGAAACTGGATAAAATTGGGCTTTTAAAGGCACTCTGCTAAAATCTTAAGTCCGTTTAATGTGAATATATTTCAAATTTATTCATGAAAGAGGCTTTTAATTGATAGCAAATATTTTACTTAATTATGATCTAAACCTTTCATTTTGACGTTATGGAACAGATAATGCTAAACATAAAATAACATAATTAAGTTATAAATATTGAATAATTAAAAGCTGATAAAAATGCCTAAAAAAAATAGTGACACCATTAGTAATCTAAAAGAAGAATGGAAGTATTTTTCAAGGATAAATAAAACCACTCAAATTGAGGCAAGTCGCCAGATGGGTTGGTCCGATTCTTTCTTTGGCTCTATTTTGCGCGGAGATAGTAATCTTTCTCTTGAAAATTTAATTAAAATTTCAAATTTTTTAAAAATAGCTCCACATCGAATTAACCCCGAGCATCGAAACTCAAATATAACTAGCTACGCAATTCATGAAACGACTTCCGGTAAAACCCCTCCAGCTCTGGTTCGGAATTTTGCATTTGGCACCATCAATATATGGGCGGATAAGGCGGTCCCAGTTTTTGCTGAAAGTGAAAATAAATCACATCGCATACAATATTTTTCAAAAGGGCTAACGCTCGTTTGCTCTGCGAAGGATTTTCCTAGTGTTGACGACAATTTCCTAAATATTATCACTCCTTACTGGCTAGTTTTACAGCCAAACAAAGAAACTATCTGTATCACCTCTAAGGCAAAACCAAATATTCAAGGTGCCAAAGTGCTTCGGGTAATTGGTCTACACATGGTTTAACCCTTTTCTGCTTTTTGTCGTAAATGATAATCGTTCCCGATAAAGCTTTACAATATCCTCTTAAATAGTTTATTTTATAACTAGTAATACTATCTTTAGTAAAATTCATAATTAAATTAATAATTTCACTTTAATCCTATTATATTGAATTTATGGGGGTTACATATTTTTTGATTAATAATGGCTTAAATTTAAAATAGTAATACTAATTATATGTGGATTTAGAATAGCTCTATAGCTTCTACCCTAAGAAGATGGGTTGTCAGAACGCAAAATTAGCGCTTACATTCTGAGCAGCTAATATAAGAGGAGTTTCAAGGTTATGAATTATGGCTACTAAAGAAATAAATTATAGTATCGGCGCATCTGAAAGCTTTCGCAAAAATATGCGAAAAATATTAAAACAAAAAAAATATACACTGGCTCGATTTGCTGAGTTAGTAGATATGGATATAAGCAAAATTCAGAGATTTCAGGACCAGAAACAAAATGGAGCAATATCTTTAAACGATGCCGAAAAAATAGCGAGCGCTTTAGGAACAACTTTGGGCTGCATGTGCGATAACATTTATAACGACTACATGTTAAAAAATACGAATTTATTACGGGAATTCTTTACAACTGGCGCTAGTCAATGGCGAGAGTTTCAGGCCTTATCTGAAAAAAAGCATAACATGGAAACAGAGATCGTCGATTACATGGAAGAAATTCTTAGCAATGTAAATACTGTGAATCGCGTTGATTGAGATTGAGCATGCCATGGCTTAAAAAATATAACGACATTCAATAATAAACTAACCTAATTTAGCTTAGTTTAGCGGCTAAAAGTATTATGCCCATTTCATCACGCACTTTGTCCTCTCTACTTTAAATTTTCGCTTAAGCGACTGTTATCTTTATGTTTGACCACGCCTCAATAAAGAAGTCGAATAGATACCGACTTTCGAATTATATTCATTTCATGATTTTATTTGACCTATTTTAAGCATTAATTATCAAAATAATCACCTTATGAATTGTTAGGTGATGGATGTCTGGTAATAATACTTATTCTGAATCATTCCTAATTGACATTTTCGAGGACTAAAAACATGAAGAAAACAATTTCGCTACTTTCCTTCCTAATACTTTGCTTAGGGTCTGTTTTAACGCACGCACAAGACCTTGAGGTGCCCTCCGGTGCTTTAGTTCGTATGACAAGCTGCATCATTACTGACGACCGATTCAGTTTTAATGACGTTGTGGAAAGGGCCAGAGAATTAGATTTTGATGACAACGCCCCGAACATGATTTTCTTTAGACGACCAATTTATACTACATCTCAATACCAAGAAGATTGGGATTTTCAAATTGCTGCCTACTATTCAAGTTACACCGAAATGGTAGATCGCCGTGTTAGCAGTGGCAACGGTTCCTACGGTCGGCTTCCTATTTCTTGTGGCAATCCCATGGTTGTTAGAAATATCGCCGTCAACCCAGGCGATGGATTAGCACCCGAGACTGCGATGCTAACACGCCAGTGTTCTCTCAATGAGGGGGCGTCTACTAGAGGTGCTTACAATAGGCTTCGTACTGCAGCAGAAAATGTATCAGCTGCAGGGAATAACACATTGCTTCAAATGTGGTTGCCAGGAGTGGGAGGACCACTGAATATAAACTTCGACTTTATTTTGGCTCAAGTCGGGCCAACTAGACAGGAGTTAACTGAGCGTATGGATATGCAGAGAGATGGTTTCAGGCCGCTCCGAGGCAATTCCGCACCTGCTTTCTCATGTGACAGACCATCAATGTGGGCAACTAGTCGTGTTTACCAAGCCGCGAATTAACAAAAATAAAAACTAAGGATTTTAGTTATGAAGATTAGATTAATTACTTTTGCTTTTTTAGCTTTTAGTGTCTCACCTCTGTTCGCACAGACAAACAATATAGTCGAGCGAAGTTTTGCGTGTAGCATCAATGATGGTTATACAATGAGGGATGTCGTAGAAGTCGCGCGGAACTTTGGTTGGCCTGAGGATTCTTCGCCATCAGTAGTCATTTTTAGGTCAGCAGTAGCTGTGGCAGGAGAATTTCAAAATAATTGGGATTTCGTTTTTGCTTCCTACTATCCAAGTTATGCTGACATGGTAGAGAAGCGTGGTGTCTTCTTAACTCGGCCCGGTGGTAGAACTGGATTTAGCTTGTCTGACGTGGCGACATGTGGTGATAGGATACGGATATCTAATATGCAGTTTGCTAGTGAAGGTGATGGGAACCCTGCGGAGTTTTCATTGGCAGCCCAATATGTATGTGAACTTAATGG
>Ga0302127_10002226_pt1 | contig 11695 bp, 10 predicted proteins | sample CB4_SCM_MG_FD_204452 | JGI IMG/M metagenome (GOLD analysis project Ga0302127, IMG submission 204452) | Marine microbial communities from Western Arctic Ocean, Canada - CB4_SCM | ecosystem: Environmental > Aquatic > Marine > Oceanic | place: Canada: Western Arctic Ocean | collected 2017-09-24
GGAATGTCTCCTTGGCGAGCAGCGATTCTTCCAGGACGGGACAGAACACGATGAGCGACGAAACGAGGGACCAAGAGTTGGTAGAAGTCTCTGTGCGCGCCCTGTCATCAAGCGGTGCGGGCGTAGCAGATCTTCCCGAAGGACAGGTGGTGTTCGTCCCCCGGACCGCGCCCGGCGACCGCGTGCGTATCCGGCTCGGCAAGATGAAGAAGCGCTGGGGAAAGGCGACCATCGAGGAAATGTTAGAGCAGTCGCCGAATCGCGTGAAGCCGGCATGTGCTCTCTTCGATGAATGCGGTGGTTGCTCGCTTCAGCACATTCCATACGAGACGCAGCTCGAGTGGAAAGCTCAATGGGTTCGAGACGCCCTCGAGCGGATTGCACACATCCAGGTGGAGACCCCAGATGTGACGCCGTCTCCGGCCCCGCTCGGATACCGGAACAGGGTGACCTACACCCTTCGCAGGCTCCGAGGCGGACGGATCGTCGCCGGCTTCCATGCGCTCGGACGTCCCGCACACGTCATTGAAGTCAAACATGAGTGCATGCTGCCCGAGCCCGAACTCAAGGGCGCTTGGATTCAATTGCGCGCCGTTTGGGGCATGGGGGCGCGCCTCTTGCCCGGCGCCGGACGGCTACGCCTGACCCTACGCAAGTCTTCGGGCGGCGTCGTCCTCCTCGTGGAGGGTGGTGAAGCCGGGTGGCGGGCCAAGGCGCTCGCGGAAGCCGCAACGCAACTCGTCGCAATCTGGCACCGGCCCTCAGGCAACGAGCCCGCGGTACGTATCACGGGCGACCAAGTATTCGAGGCTTGGGAGGACGAGTCCGTGCCGGTGGCCGCCGGGGCATTTCTACAGGTCAACCGAGCAGTCGCGAAAGAGATGCAGCAGTACGTCGGTGTCCAAGTCGGCGAAGCTGATTCCGTGGTCGATGCTTATTGTGGCGTCGGTGCGTACGCCCGGGTGCTCGCCCGACGCGGAGCCTCTGTAACCGGGATCGAACTGGACCCTGAAGCCTGCGAAGCGGCGCGATTCGAGGCCCCCGCGACGCTCCAGATCGTAGAGGGAAGCGTAGAGGAATGTCTCGCCGAGACACTGCCAACCGAGGTGTTGATTCTCAATCCACCACGGACCGGACTGGACGAGTCTATTCCCGCCGTGATTCAAGCGAGCCCTCCGACGCGGGTGATCTACGTGAGCTGTGACCCAGCGACGTTGGCCCGAGACATCGATCGTCTGTCGCCGGCCTTGAAGCTGGTCCGAATCCAAGCGTTCGACCTTTTCCCTCAGACCGCCCACATCGAGACCGTCGCGGTCTTGGAAGCGGCGTCCGACGAATGATCTACCACGTCTCGATCGGTGACCGGAGCTTCGTGGTCGACCTAGGAGCTGAAGGAGTACAGGTCGATGGCTCACCCGTTCGAGTCGATATGGCGCACGTCGACGGCACCGACGTCAGAAACCTGCTTCTGGACGACGCATCGCATCGCCTGGTGGCGCGAAATGACGGGAAGGGTCGATGGAGTCTTCATCTGCGCGGGCGGCGATTCGAAGCCGAAGTCCTGGACGAGAGAACCCGATCGATCCGCGAAATGACGGGCGCAGGGGCGGGTCCGACCGGCCCGTTACCTGTGAAGGCTCCGATGCCCGGCCTCATGGTGAAGGTGGAAGTTGAGGTGGGCGACATCGTAGAGGCAGGCCAAGGCGTCGCCATCGTGGAGGCCATGAAGATGGAGAACGAACTGAAGGCCCAGGGCCGGGGAAGGGTCGACGCCATCCACGTGGCCGAGGGAGACACAGTCGAAAAGGACCAAGTCTTGGTGGATTTCACATCGCTGGAGGAGGAGCCCGTCAGTGAGTGACCCGAAAGACCCGCGATTCACTACCGACAGTGGCCTAGACGTCGAACGGCTATACGGGGACGAGACGGCACGAGGTGCGCCCGGCTCTTTTCCGTTCACAAGAGGCATCTACCCCAACATGTACCGTGGGCGTGTATGGACCATGCGCCAGTACGCCGGCTTCGGGACGGCTGATGCGACCAACGAGCGCTTCAGGTACTTGCTGGATCAAGGACAGACTGGGCTCTCTGTAGCGTTCGATCTGCCAACACAAATGGGGTACGACTCGGACGCGTCCATAGCCCAGGGCGAGGTTGGCCGCGTCGGTGTCGCGATCGACTCGCTGGACGACATGAGGCGGTTGTTCAGTCGGATCGATCTGGGCGAGGTGTCCACGTCCATGACGATCAATTCAACCGCGGCTGTACTCTTGGCCTTCTACGTGGCGCTGGGCGACGAGCAAGGCGTGTCGCGTGACCGGCTTTCAGGGACCGTCCAGAACGACGTACTCAAGGAGTACATCGCTCGGGGGACGTACATCTATCCGGTCGATCATTCGCTTCGGCTCGTCTCTGACATCATCGCCTTTTGTTCGAAAGATGTCCCAAAGTGGAATACGATCTCAATCTCAGGCTACCACATCCGGGAAGCGGGATCGACCGCTCCTCAGGAAGTGGCCTTCACATTTGCGAACGGCCTGGAGTACGTGTCACGGGCTCTGGAAGCGGGGCTCGACATAGAGTCCTTCGCACCTCGCCTGTCTTTCTTCTTCGCGGCACATAACGACCTCTTCGAAGAAGTGGCCAAATTTCGAGCCGCCCGCCGTCTTTGGGCGACACTCCTCCGAGAACGTTACGGCGCCTCGGACAAATCCAGCCGACTGCGTTTTCACACGCAAACGGGAGGGTCGACGCTGACCGCTCAGCAACCGCACAACAATGTGGTTCGGGTCACAGTCCAGGCGCTCGCTGCTGCGTTGGGGGGCACTCAGTCTCTGCACACCAACGGCTTCGACGAAGCATTAGCGCTTCCTACGCAGGAGTCGGCCAAGCTCGCGCTCCGGACGCAGCAGATCCTCTCTTCCGAGTCTGGTATCACACGCACGGCCGATCCGCTCGGGGGCTCCCACTACGTGGAAGCTCTGACGGATGAAATCGAGCGTATCGCGCTGGAGTATCTCGAGAAGATCGACGAATTGGGCGGCGCGTCGAAGGCGATCGACTACATGCAGGAAGAAATCCACCAAGCCGCCTACGCGCACCAGATGGACATTGAGTCGGGCGAGCGGGCGGTGGTCGGAGTCAACGTGCATGCGGAAGACGAGGGCAGCCCTCATATCGGAAAGCCGGACTACGGAGTGCTAGAGGAAGGCCAGCTCGGTCGACTGTCTACGCACAAGTCGGCGAGGGACGTCGGAGAGGTCTCTGCCCGACTCGACGCGATCGGTAACGCTGCGCGGGGGAGCGACAACCTGATGCCACATATCATCGAGGCCGTCAAAGCCGGTGTGACTCTAGGTGAGGTCAGCAACCAGCTTAGGTCTGCCTGGGGCACATACGACGGCTGACGCTCGACCCACGACGGTTCATCGGCGCGTCGCTGACAGGATAGGCCGCCAACGTTAGTTTTTTGCGCTCTATCAAGCCCTATCTTGGCCCGCACATCCCATGCCCACGTACGACTACAGTTGCCCGAACGGACACCGTTTCGAAGTGTTCCAACGCATGTCTGACGAACCCGTGTCCGAGTGTGCGGAGTGCGGTGCTGGCGCAGAGCGCGTGATTTCCGGCGGCGTGGGCTTTCTCTTCAAGGGGGACGGGTTCTACATCACCGAGTCCCGCTCGGATGACTACAAGGAGAAGGCGTCAGCGGATTCGCCTTCAGACTCGTCTTCGGCCTCGGGCGACTCGACTAAGAAGGCCGCCGTGCCCAAGAAAGACGCGGCTCCACCCACGCCTTCGAAAGACTGAAGCAATGGAGCACGAAGAGATCAGAGCTGGGTTAGCGGTAGCCCTCGAGACCATGGGCGTTTCAGGCGCTAAGATCCAGCTTGTGCGCCCCAAGGACCCTTCGCACGGCGACGTGGCCTGCAATGTGGCCATGACGCTCGCGGGTCAGCTGAAAAAGGCACCCCGGCAGATTGCGGAAGACATCGTCGCGGTGTTGGACGTGGGTGCCATGGGTGTGGAGGCAGCAGAGATTGCCGGTCCCGGATTTCTGAACTTCAGGCTGTCCGCCGGTGCTGTCGCATCCATCCTCGGAGAGATCCTGGCCAAGGATCGTGACTTCGGCCGTACGGAAACCGGTGCTGGGCAATCAGTGATGGTGGAGTTCGTCTCGGCAAACCCGACCGGCCCACTACACCTTGGTCACGCCCGACAAGCGGCACTCGGCGACGCGGTCGCTGAGCTCCTCGATTGGACCGGATGGACCGTCCACCGGGAGTACTACTACAACGACGGTGGTCTCCAGATGGAGCGCCTCGCGGAAAGTGTGCGAGCCCGCTATCTGCAGCACCTCGGACACGAGGCGGAAATCCCTGAGGGCGGTTATCACGGCGACTACGTCATCGACGTTGCCCGGAGTCTCGTCGACGACCATGGCGATCGCTTCATAGCCGACGCTTCTCCGGAAGCCATGGATACCATCAGAAGCATGGCGGTGAAGATCGTCCGTGCGGACCAAGACCGTGACCTAGGTCAGTTCCGGGTACACTTCGATGAGTACTACCTAGAGTCCTCTCTCTACGACGAGGGTCGGGTCGACGGGACCATCCAGGCGCTGAAAGATACCGGGCTCACCTACGAACTCGATGGTGCCACGTGGCTCAAGACGACCGAATTCGGAGATCAGAAAGACCGGGTGATGGTGCGTAGCAATGGTCTGCCCACGTACTTCCTTCCCGATACCGCCTACCACAAACACAAGTGGGAGCGAGGGTATCACCGGGTGATCAACGTGCAGGGTGCGGATCACCACGGCACAGTGGATCGAGTGCAGAGTGGTGTTCGCGCGCTGGGCATGCCCGAAGGCTTCCCGGAGTATGTCATCCACCAGATGGTGCGCGTAGAACGGGACGGTGTTCCGGTGAAATTCTCGAAACGGTCGGGTTCGGGAATGACTTTGCGGGAGCTTGTCGACGAGGTCGGCGTAGACGTCACGCGCTATTTTTTCCAAATGCGGAAGCCCGATGCGCACATGCTCTTCGACATCAATGCTGCTTTGGATCAGTCGGACAAGAATCCGGTCTTCAAGGTCCAATATGCGCACGCGCGCATGTGTTCGATCTTCGCGAAAGCGGGGGTAGAGCCGGAGGACATTTCAGCGGAATCGGTCGATCTCTCCGTTCTGAGCCACGATCTCGAGCGTGAACTCCTGAAACAACTGGGGGAATTCACCAAGACGCTCGAAAGAGGTGCTGCCACGGCGTCGGCGCATGGAGTAACCGAATACCTCGAAAAGACCTCTGGTGCGGCCAACGCCTGGTATCATGCAGGCAATCCGAGTCGGAACCCGGAGTTGGCTGTGTTGGTCGATGATCCCGAACTGCGCAACGCTCGTCTCGCGCTCGCTAGAGCAGTCCAAATCGTTCTTCGGAACGGCCTTTCGGTTTTGGGCATCGATGCGCCCCAGCGCCTCGATCGTCCTTCCGACAACTCTTCTTCCTGAAGAAATTCCGGTGCCACAATGTCGATTCTTTGTGTAGGTAGCGTAGCCCTCGACTCCGTCGAGACACCCTTTGCCAAGGCCGAGCGGGTGCTCGGCGGCTCCGCGACATTCTTCACGTCAGCCGCGACCCTGTTTAGCCCGGTCCAAGTGGTTGGAGTGGTCGGTGACGACTACCCCCTCGCTAAGCTGGACTTTCTTTCCAAGAGAGGTGCGGACCTTTCCGGCATCGAACAACGCCCGGGGGAGAGCTTCTTCTGGGCAGGGAAGTACCACTTTGACCTGAACACGCGTGACACGTTGGAAACTCGGCTCGGCGTCTTCGCAGATTTTCAGCCGAAGATCCCGGACGCGTTCAAGTCCTCAAAATACGTCTTCCTCGGCAACATCGATCCAGACCTACAGCACGACGTTCTCGACCAAGTCGACACCCCGGATGTCGTAGCCTGCGACACGATGAACTACTGGATCGAGGGCAACCGTGAGTCGCTGAATTCCCTGCTCGAGCGGGTGAACATCCTCATTGTGAACGACGAAGAGGCTCGTCAGCTCGCCGACGAACCAAACCTCCTTAAGGCCTCGCGGTGGATTCGCGACCGCGGTCCCGACATCGTCGTCATAAAGAAGGGTGAACACGGAGCGATTCTGTTCGCGGACGACTGGCTCTTCTTTGTACCGGGATATCCGCTCGAAGAGGTATTCGATCCCACCGGCGCAGGCGACGCCTTCGCCGGCGGCTTCATGGGATCCCTAGCTCAGGCAGGGAACCTCGAAGCAACCTCGCTTCGGCGAGCCATGGTGTTCGGCTCTGTGATGGGGTCGTTTGCAGTAGAGCGCTTCAGCGTGGAACGACTCATTGACCTGTCTCGTCCTCTTGTGGACAAGAGGTTGCAGGAGTTCCATGAAATGACCGCCTTCGAAACTCACATGGGGATTGAGCAACGTGTCTGACCGCATGAGCTACCGTGACGCCGGTGTGGACCTCGACGCGGCAGAACGAGCTAAAGACGGACTCAAGGATCTGGTCGCGTCGACGCGGGACCGGTTCACGCTGTCCGAGCTCGGTGCTTTCGGGGGCTTGTACCAAGTTCCGGACGACCTCAAAGGCCCCGTCCTGGTATCGAGTGCGGACGGCGTGGGGACGAAGCTCAAGCTCGGCTTCGCGTCCAATCGGCATGACACCGTAGGTCAGTGCTTGGTGAACCACTGTGTGAACGACATTCTGGTCCAGGGCGCCAGACCGCTCTTCTTCCTGGACTACCTAGCGACCGGAGAAATGGACGAAGCGGTCGTAAATGACGTCGTCCGCGGCGTCGCCATAGCCTGCCGCGAAAATTCCTGCGCGCTTCTGGGCGGAGAAACTGCTCAGATGCCTGAATTCTACGCCGCCGACGAGTACGACCTCGCAGGCTTCATCGTGGGCGCAGTAGAGCGGGACGCGATCATCGACGGATCGCAGATTAGGGCCGGTCAGACTCTGGTGGGAATCGAGTCTTCGGGCATGCATACGAACGGGTACACACTGGCCCGAAAGATCGTCTTCGACCGCATGGGTCTAGGGGTTGAGGACGAGTACCCGGGAACGGGTCACTCCGTGGGCGAGGAAATGCTCGCAATCCACAGAAGTTATGCACCGCTTTTCTTGCCCCTTCTCGCAGATGGCGTGTCCATACGCGGCCTCGCCCATGTGACAGGGGGAGGCATCCCCGGGAACCTCCCGCGTGTTTTACCAGAAGGGCTCGGCGCTCGCGTCGATCGCTCTAGCTGGGAGGTGCCAGCAACGTTCCAGACGCTACAGGACGCGGGGAACGTCACCAGGGACGAAATGGATCGTGTGTTCAACATGGGAATCGGTATGATCGCCGTTGTCGACGAAGACGGGGCCGACGCCATTCGGGGGGCAGCGGATACCGCGGGCCTCGCGTCCTACGTCATCGGGCAGATCGAAGACGGCGAAGGGGTGTCCTACTCCTGATGTTTATTCGGGCTGCGCTCTGTTGTTTGGTGGTGTTTGTGGCCGGAGTCGCACCAGTAGGTGCCCAGGACATCGGCTTTCTCCAAGGTCAATGTGCTGCATCAGCGCCCGGAACCGCGTCTGGATGCGCTGAGGCGGCGGTGGCAGCGCGCGCGCTTATGGGCCACATCGGACTGTTGAGCGCCCTCGGCTCCTCTGTGCCCGGCGCGGCATCGACTCTCGGTCGCCGACTCGGCAATACCCCGCGTGTCTCAGTCAGCCTGCGTGGAGCTGGACTTCAGCTCCGCATGCCTGATCTCACGGATCGACAAAACCAGCCCGCTGGTGAGGTAAACATTTTCGTCCCCACCCTCCACGGAAACGTTGCCCTAGGCCTCTTCGACGGGTTCCGGCTCATGCCAACCGTGGGAGGCTTTCTCTCCGTCGACTTCGTGGGTCAAACGAGCGTCGCATTCCTTCCCCGGAGCGAAGGCTTTTCCGGCAAGGTTTCGTCTCTCGGACTCGGCGCTCGAATCGGCATCCTCACGGAATCGTTCACGCTGCCCGGTATCTCGCTCTCAGTCATGCGTAATTTCCATGGCACGGTGAGCTTCGCGAACGCGACGCTTGGGGACCCTGCCCAGGTCGACCTGGATCCGGGCACGACTTCGTATCGCCTGACCGTAGGGAAGGACCTGTTGGCCGTCGGATTGGTGGCGGGAGTCGGTTGGGACTCTTACTCCGCTAATGCATCGATCCTCCTGAATTCCGGGACCGGATTGATAGCGTCCACTGCGGACGTCGGAGCGGGTCGCAAAATTCTGTTCGGGGGTGCCGCACTGAACTTCCTCATCCTGCAGCTTTCCGCAGAGGTTGGATGGGCTCAAGGGTTCGAGGCGGCCACGGGATACACAGGGGCGCCATTCGACCCGACGAAGGGAACGATCTTCGCAGGTTTGTCCGCGAGGCTCACGATCTGACATGAACGACGACGCTCTCTCTCGCGAGGACCACGCCCACCTCGAGTGGTCGCGTATGTTGGCGCGGCGCGGCTGGGGCCGAGTCCACCCCAATCCACTCGTGGGCTGTGTGGTGGTCCGAGACGGACGCGTCGTCGGAGAAGGTTTCCACAAAGAATTTGGTGGCCCTCATGCGGAGATCGCGGCGCTTGAGGCAGCTCGCTCACAAGCGGAGGGGGCCACGGTCTACGTGAGCCTCGAGCCGTGTAATCACGAAGGGAAAACGCCCCCCTGCGCGAAGGCCCTGATTCAGGCTGGTGTCTCGAGGGTCGTGTTCGGAGTCGCGGAACCGGGTGAAACCGCCGGTGGCGGGACCGAGACCCTTCGAGCAGCCGGGATCAAGGTCGACGGCCCCGTGTGGAGTGCCGAGGTCGGCCGGTCAGAGAATCCCGCCTTCTTCCACGCCCGCGCGTCCGACACGCCCTACGTCGCATTGAAGCTGGCTATGAGCATGGATGCCCGCATCGGGACCAACGGCCCTGGGCCGACTCGAATCACCGGGATCGAGGCAGAGTGCGAAGTACACCGCCTGCGGACCGGCTTCGACGGGGTCTTGATCGGAGCGGGCACCCTGCGGTCTGACGATCCGCGTCTCACGGTGCGCATGGCACCTCTCGGACGAAAAGCTGTCCGGCGGCTGGTGCTCGATCCGTCCGCACAGCTTACGAAGTCCGCTGCGCTGTTCGACGACGCCGCGGAGACTCCGGTGCACGTGTTCACGAGTAGGGCCACGTCCGAACTCGACATCGAGCGACTTGAAGAGGCTGGCGCACAGGTACACCCCGTGCCGGTCGACTCCGAGGGTCGCCTCGACCTTAGCGCGGTTCTCCGTATCGCCGGCGACATCGGCATCGAGTCGATCCTGTGCGAAGGCGGATCGACGCTCGCGGGAAGTCTTCTCCGGGAAAGTCTCGTACAGAGGTTGTACCTGTTCGTGGCACCTATGACGTTGGGCCCGGAAGCTGTTCCGGCCTTCTCGGACGAGGTGCATCCATTGGACTGGGAGCACTTCTCACCAGCCTTCGCCCCGGAAGTGCACGGGCACGACACGCTCATCGTTCTGGACCGAGAGGAGTCCTGATGTTCACCGGAATCGTTGAAGCCATGGGCGAAATCACGGCTACTGAAGACCGCGAGACGACGCGCACTTTCAGGGTCCGGGCGCCGGGGCTCGCTCCATCCCTGTCGCGGGGGGCTTCGATATCGATCGACGGCGTTTGCTTCACCGCCGTCGCCATCGACGGGGATGACTTCACCGTTGATGCGATCGGGACGACGCTGGAGCGAACCGTGGCCGCGTCCTATGCAATCGGCACGAGGGTCAACCTCGAGCGGCCCATGCAACTCGGCGCACGCCTGGACGGGCACTTGGTCCAGGGACACGTGGACGGCGTCGGCCACCTCGTTGAATCGATTAAGTCCGGCGAATTCTGGCTGATGGACTTCTCGATTCCCGAGGATGTTCTCGGGCTCACCATAAAACACGGATCCATCACGCTCAACGGGGTAAGCCTCACCGTGAGCGAATTGCCCGCGCCTGGTGTGTGCCGGATCGGTGTGATTCCGTTCACTCACGAACACACCAACCTCGGCATTCTCGAAGCGGGAGACCGCATCAACATCGAGGGTGATATGATCGGCAAATACGTCGGCAGAGTCCTCGCTTCTCGTGACGACTGACCGATTGGAGATACGGCTATGAAGTTCGATCGCGTCGAAGATGCCATTGAAGACGTCCGTCAGGGCAAGATGATCATCGTCGCGGACGACGAGGATCGTGAGAACGAAGGTGACATCGTCATGGCAGCCAGTATGGTCACGCCTGAACACGTCAACTTCATGCTCAAGAACGCCCGGGGGCTCATCTGTGTCGCTATGACCCCGGAGCGTGCAGACCGGCTCGACTTGCCACCGATGGCCGACCGGAACACCGACCCAAAGGGCACCGCGTTCACGATTGCGGTCGATGCCCACCCGAAGTTCGGGGTCACAACCGGTATCAGCGCGTACGATCGCGCCAAAACCATCGAGGTCCTCGCAGACGACCACTCCGTGCCGTCGGACCTGACTCGCCCTGGACACATGTTCCCGTTGCGGGCCAAGGCGGGTGGTGTGCTTCGGCGCGTCGGACAAACCGAGGCGTCGGTAGACCTCGCCAAACTCGCCGGCCTACCGCCCGTAGGTGTGATCTGTGAAATACTCTCAGATGACGGGACGATGGCGCGCCGCCCTCAACTCGAAGTCTTCGCGAAAGAGCATGGGCTCAAGTTCGTCACGGTCGCGCAGTTAGTGGCTCACCGCCTGACGCGCACCCGAATCGTGGAGCGCATCGCGGAGGTCGACCTGCCGACGCGCCTAGGCGACTTCCGAGTCGTCGCCTACGAAAGTGTCTTGGACAAGCGCGAGCACCTCGCGCTCATCAAGGGTGATATCGACAAGAAGGCCAACGTCTTGGTTCGGATGCACTCGGAGTGCATGACCGGCGACGTATTCGGTTCCATGCGTTGTGATTGCGGAGAACAGCTCGCAGCGGCCATGGAGCAGATCGAAGAAGAGGGGCAGGGCGCCATCGTATACCTGCGGCAGGAAGGGCGCGGCATCGGGCTGGCGAACAAGCTCAAAGCGTACCAGCTCCAGGACGAGGGACTCGACACGGTCGAAGCCAACCAGAAGTTGGGCTTTAAGCCGGATCTTCGTGATTACGGCATCGGCGCCCAGATTCTGCTGGACCTCGGACTGCACTCGATTCGCCTTCTTACAAACAATCCGAAGAAGATCGTCGGCCTGGATGGTTATGACATCGAGGTTACGGGGCGAGAGCCTTTGCGCATCGTGCCGGGGAAGCACAATGAGAAGTACCTCGATACGAAGCGTACCAAAATGGGGCATATCATTTGAGCACTGATGGATCACACGTCGATAGTTCCAAAGGTGCCTTCGACGCCTCTGGCCGCCGGATCGCTCTCCTTGTGAGCCGATTTAACTCCGAGATCACGGACCGTCTATTGCACGGGGCGGTTGAGTGCCTCACCGAGCACGGAGCAGCGGAATCGGACATCGACGTCGTGTTCGTGCCGGGAGCTTGGGAGCTTCCGCAGACTGCTGCGAAGGTGGTACGCCATAGGCGTCACGATGCGGTAGTGGCCCTCGGGTGTGTCATTCGAGGCGATACTCCACACTTCGACTATGTGTGCAGCGAAGCCTCTGCGGGCCTCG
>Ga0302127_10002227_pt1 | contig 11695 bp, 11 predicted proteins | sample CB4_SCM_MG_FD_204452 | JGI IMG/M metagenome (GOLD analysis project Ga0302127, IMG submission 204452) | Marine microbial communities from Western Arctic Ocean, Canada - CB4_SCM | ecosystem: Environmental > Aquatic > Marine > Oceanic | place: Canada: Western Arctic Ocean | collected 2017-09-24
GATTGTATCACATGCGGTATGTAGCTTCTGCCGTTCGTCTTTGGGAGACAAGTGATTCATTTCTTCAAAGGCTCGATTATCCCGACCCGTTTTTTATGCGCCGTGAACACCGAGCTGCTGCAACGCAGATTGCGGCAGTCCACGTTGGGCACCTATTATGAAAAGGGCGCAATGCATGCGCGGCGGTAATACATCCCCTTTCTCTCTTCGATTTCTATTCTTTCTCAATGACGAGCCAACGCTGGTGTGTCTTTTGGTTTCTTGGCGTAAAAAACTTAGTGAACCACCTATACTCGCTATACTCGATTTGTTTGTTGTAGGTTGTGTTTACAAAAGCTGACAGTCTCGCTGTTGCTACCACGCCCGTTTTATTTCGATTGCGACTAGTGGATTAACCATAGCGGCCGTTGCGATGTGTACCGCGTGAGCACCGGCCGCCAAATAATCTCGGACATCCTCTACCGTGCTCACTCCACCGACGCCAATGAGCCGAATATCTAAATCATGTTTGGCGATCATGTCATTCAAGGATTTGGTTTGAGCGACAGAAGCCTGTAGCGTTGCTTTACCACAGATACCTCGTGGCTGTCCGTCGAAGATCAACGCGCCAGCTTGGTCAAGAACTTGAGTGGCGATACTATTGGTCATCGCGAGGGCGTCCACGTACCCGTTCAGATGTTGGATTAGTTCCAGGGATTCGCCTTCATTATTTAAGCGACCGATTTTTCCGATCAGCGGTATGTCGCCAATTGCGTCGCGGATGATTTTAACCACGGTAGTGCAATCTGCCGGGTTTTGAAATAGTTGTCCATCGCAGGTAGAAACATTGGGACACGAGAAGTTGGCTTCGATACAGTCCGCTCCGCTTTCAACGGCCAGTCGAGCACACAATGCATAATCTTGTGCGAGCCGCTCGAGCGTCCAGTCAGGTTCGACTGTTCCAACGATGGAAACGGAAAGTACTTTACCGCTTGGTAGTTGTTGCCGAGTCTCCGCAATGTCGGCTTGCCAATCGTGAGGATCCTGAGAGGGCATGCCGTAGGAGACAGCCCAACTCCCGTCCATCGTAGGCGCTTGCGACACAGATTGCTCCCCGCCAAATAACGCTGTCGTATCGACGGGAACTAAGTTTGGCAGCGGATAGCATTCACGGAATCCACTACGCACAGTTTTATACGTAAGGACATCAAAACCAAGACTGGCGTAATACAAGCACCATTTCCCATTAAGCAATGGTCCAGCCGGAACACCTAATGGCGAATTGACTTCCAACCCACAAAACGAAAATTGCCCGGCATTGGAAGATTCGGAAAAAACGGTTGGTACGCACAGACTAACAGGCGCTGGGACATGTTCATAATTCCAGCGGTACGACTTCTGGCGATCATACGTTTGCACAGTGAGTATTCCAGCGAGAGTTAGTCGAGTCGTTTTACACGGAGGTTTTTGAAGTAAACAACACTCTTAGGATCATGCGCTTGTAGGCAAAAAGTTCCCTCGGTCAATTTACGCCCTGGTTGATTTGGATTGGGAAGTTTTCCAGTCGGTTCGGTGTAATCTACCTGTAGTTTTCCATCAAGCCAAATCTTAATCTGCTTACCTTGTACGACGATGCGAGTTTCATACCAGATGTTGTCTTTTACTGGCGGATCCGAAATATCAACAATTCCATATAGGCCACCCGATTTCTTTGGATCTCCATGAGTCACGTTAACCTGAACTTCGTAACCCTTTGAAGGCCAACCTTCATCTTGAAAGGTAGTGTGAAAGTAGATTCCAGCATTACTACCAGGGGTAGTCATCACATCCACTTTCAATTCGAAGTTCTTAAACGGTTGTTTGGCTTCGTAAAACAGGTGACTGCGTGGTCCAGCACAAACGAGCTTGCCATCTTTGACCGACCAAGAATCTACATTTTCACTGGCTTTCCAGCCCTTAAGGTTTTTTCCATTAAACAGCGATGTGAACCCAGGTTCCGCCGCTGTTAGTCCAGGGATCGTCACCAAAAGAGCAGTTAAGACAGTTAGGACAACAACATGAAAGGATTTGAGGTTCGAAATTCGATTTACAAACATAATACAGGTTCTTTCTCTTTTAAGGGGTTAATGGTGATTTACTGGTCAATCGTAGGTGTCGTATTAGCGACGAGCGCATTCGTGTTTTAGTGGCAACCAAGCACCGTTTTCAGCGGAGCTAGCAACGCACTGTTGGATAAAGTACATTCCTTCGACTCCGTCGTAAACATTGGGAAACACAGTATGCCGTCGTTCGTATTCTCGATTCATCGCTCTATCTATCATAGCATCATACGCTGAGCGATATACGTTCGCAAACGCTTCAAAAAATGCTTCCGGGTGTCCACTCGGTAAACGACAGGCACTGGCCCCGGCTTCGTTCATAAACGGCGCATTGGGATCGCGAGTGTAAATTTTGAGCGGCTGTCCGTTTGCTCGAACAACCAATTGATTGGGTTCTTCTTGTCGCCATTGAATCGCACCAAGTGTTCCATCAATTTCGATGGACAGATCGTTTTCGCGACCGTGACTAATCTGTGAGGCTGTTACGGTCCCTAGGCCACCATTGTCAAATCGAATAATAGCTGTGCCATAGTCGTCCAGTTGACGGCCTTCTTCAAAGGTTTTTAAGTGGCAGCTGATTTCGGCGGGCAACAATCCAGTCATATATCGCCCCAGATTATAAGCGTGTGTAGCGATATCACCAAAGCAACCGGCCGCACCGCTCTTAGCTGGATCGGTTCTCCAAGCGGCTTGTTTTTGTTCAGTGGTTTCCAAGCGAGTTCTTAACCAGCCCTGAATGTAGTTTGAGCGAACGGCTTGGATTTCACCTAATTCACCATTGAGTATCATTTCACGGGCTTGTCGCACTAGCGGATACCCAGTGTAGTTGTGCGAGACGGCGAACACGACGTTGGATTGATCAACCGCAGCAGCTAGTTCTTCAGCTTGGGCTAAATCAAATGTCATGGGTTTATCGCAGATCACATTGAATCCAGCCTCAACCGCAGCTTTAGCAATTTCAAAGTGGGTGAAGTTTGGAGTGGCGATAGAGATGAAGTCAATTCGTTCATCTTCTGGCAAACGCAATTCCGACTCGATCAATTCTTGATAGCTTCCATAAGCACGATCCGCAGGAATGTCATAATCTGGTGCAGATGCTTTTGCTCGTTCGGGATTAGACGAAAGCGCTCCGGCCACTAAGGCCGCGCGGTTGTCGAGAACGGCCGCTGTACAATGGACCCGCCCAATAAATGAACCTTGCCCGCCGCCGACTAATGCCATACGCAGTTTTCTGTTTAAGTCGTTGTTAGTAGCCATTTCCGCTCCTGCTAATTCCTGCTTGGTTTGATGGGGACACAGATAAATACTGTTACAGCTAATCAAGCTAGCGTATATCGCCCACAATTTGATGTGATAAAAAACTTTATTGCTTCTTTTCTATCATATCAAGCGTATTGATTAAACTCGGTCACAGCAGAACAATTACGAACGAGCATCAAATCATAGGTATTTTCCCGGACGGCTGGTAATCTACCGCCATCACCGGATTGGTCAAATATGCTAGCACTGGTTATTTTTTTGGTAGGTTTTGCATATAATAGAAGTAGTAGTATTATATAGAGAATACATGAACCAACATAATCGCGTTTCAACCGAGATAAAGTCTTGGCGGGTATTATGTTGCTTGTCAAGCACAACAGCAAATGGAATCATTATGAAGAATAGATCTTTTGTATTAGGTGTTAGTTGTGGACTGCTTTTTGGCGTCGGCATGGTGATCGGTACGATTGTCGGAATCAGCACCACCGCCCCCTCAACTGCTCCCACCGCTGGGTTTGAAATTGATGGCAAGGTCTTGCAGGCCGCGACAGGTGATAGTTCCGATAAATTTGCGATAGCGACTGGGAAGATCTCGGATTCGGCTGAGGGTGTATTTATGCTCGATGGCCTAACGGGTGACCTGCGATGCCTCGTACCCTACACTCGTACAGCTACGTTTGGCGGAATATTCACGACCAACGTGTTTAATGACCTTAAAATTCAAGCCACCAAAAATCCGCGATTTATTATGGTCACGGGCGAGGCGAATTTCTCAGGCAACGCGCGTCCCGGTAATTGTATTGTCTACATTGTTGACGCATCCACAGGAAACTACGCAGCCTATGGGGTTCCCTGGAATCGTCAAATGGAAACAACAGGCCAACCTCAGCAGGGCAAATTGCTTGGTTTAACCGCTGGGACCGCTCGTAATATAATGATTCGCGAATAGGATTTCCATTTTGATTGTTCAAGTGAACGAGCAAGCGGTTGAAACGACCACGGGTATCACGATTCTAGATCTGCTCAAACAGCTAGATCTCACCACTCGACATATTGCTGTTGAAGTAAATCTCAACATTGTTCCGTTTGAAAGCCATAGCAATACCATATTGCGTGACGGTGACCAGTTAGAGGTAGTAACACTTGTTGGTGGTGGATGATTTGTTTTCAATACAACTTGTGTCACCTAGCAGAAAACAAGATCGTTTACAGTTAAGAATAGGACTGTCAGGACAATGGGAACTGTAGCAGCCAACGATTTGGATGGGGTCGCGATGGAAGATAGTTTATTGAAGATTGGGCCATTCGAGCTCAATAGTCGCTTGATCGTAGGCAGCGGTCGCTATGAAAATGCGGCGATGATGCGACAAGCCTTAGATTTTTCCGGATCGGATTGCATTACGGTTGCTATCCGCCGCGAACGACTGCACGATGCGCATGGTGATAATCTTTTGGATCACATTGATTCTGACCAGACAATTTTACTTCCTAATACTGCGGGTTGCTATAGTGCCAAAGACGCAGTGCGCGTAGCGAATTTGGGCCGAGAGATACTTCGAGCGTTAGGCAACCCAGGAGCGGATTGGGTGAAGCTGGAATGTTTAGGTGACAGCCGTACCTTATTACCGGATCCGATTTCTACGCTCGAGGCAACCAAAATACTCGTGGCAGATGGATTTCATGTGTTGTGTTACACCACTGACGATCCAGTTATCGCTCGGCGGTTAAAACAAGCGGGCGCGGCAGCCGTCATGCCCGCTGGCAGTCCTATTGGCTCTGGGCAGGGCATCCTCAACCCCAACAACATTCGGATCATTTTAGAATACCTCAAAAATGAGGATCCAGAATATCCAGTGATCGTAGACGCAGGCATTGGCACTGCGAGTGATGTAGCCCAAGCAATGGAGTTAGGCGCCGATGGCGTGTTGCTCAACACCGCAATAGCTCATGCTCGGCACCCACTCGTCATGGCTACTGCTATGAGACATGCGATGCTAGCGGGTCGTCAAGCTTTTCTCGCTGGCCGTATTCCTAAGCGCCTTTATGCCGCCGCAAGCAGTCCTATGGAAGGCGTCATTGCGACCCATCCATTTCCTAGAAATGAAACGAAATGACCGGCGGCTCAGATTTCATTCATCCCGCAGATATTCTTGGCCCAGGCGGGCGTATCGCTGCTCGCCTGGATCGTTATGAACATCGCCAACAGCAACTCGATATGGCCGATGCGGTCTCGAACGCGTTAACTGATAGTAAACACTTGGTCGTGGAAGCGGGCACAGGTGTAGGGAAAAGTTTTGCTTATTTGGTACCGGCGATATTGGCTGCCACGGAGCCCGACAACGAACTTGTGTTGACCGCGGACGGCGAAAAACGGAATCGTCGCATCATCATCTCGACGCATACGATTAGTTTGCAAGAGCAGCTTTTGAATAAAGATATACCACTTCTCAACAGTGTTATTGCGAGAGAGTTTTCCGCCGTATTGGTCAAAGGCCGCGGTAATTATTTGAGTCGGCGGCGGCTGCGGTCGGCGCTGCAGAAATCAGCGACGTTATTTGACGGCGCTGATGAGCAATCGCAGTTGTATCAAATTCGTGATTGGGCTAACACCAGTTCTGATGGCAGTCGCAGTAGTATGACATTTCAGCCCCAATCAAGTGTTTGGGATGAAGTAGCTAGTGATTCGAGTAACTGTATGGGTTTTGCCTGTGAGACGCATAAAAGTTGTTTTTACTATCAAGCACGGCGACGAATGGAACACGCTCAATTGTTGATTGTGAACCATGCGCTGTTTTTCAGTGATCTGGCTCTCCGCCGACAAGGTGCTAGTATTCTGCCCGACTATGATGCGGTGATCTTTGACGAAGCCCACACGCTTGAATCGGTAGCCAGTGGGCATTTGGGGCTGAGTGTTACGTCGGGACAGGTTTCTTATATTCTCAGGAAACTATATAACGATCGCACCAACAAAGGCTTGCTGGTTGGAAAAGGCCATGAGCAAGCGCAACGCCAAGTGATTCGGTGTTACATTGCTGCGGATGAATTGTTTGACGAAGCGTTGCAATGGAAACTCGATCATCCAAAAAGTAATGGCCGTATCTATTCTAAATTAGTGTTTCCGAACCCGCTGAGCCCCGAATTGTCGAAGTTAGCGAATATGATTCGCCAAATCGCAAACGACATTGATGATACGGCTGAGCGCAAGAATTTTACGGCAGCCGTCACGCGACTTTCAACACTGGCGGATACGATCCAACATTGGTTAGTCCAAGCGGCTGATGATATGGTGTACTGGCTTGAAGCTCGGAAAACCCGCCGGGGAACTAAAGTTACCTTTCATGCTGCACCAGTCGATATTGGACCGGCGATGCGTAGTGAATTGTTTGAAAAAGTACCAAGTGTCATCATGACTAGCGCTACGTTGGCTGTGGGCACTGAAGACAAGTTCAACTTCTTCAGATCACGAATTGGGCTGACAGAATCGAATGCAGCGAAGTTGGGATCACCATTTGACTATGAACGCCAGGCAGAAGTGATCTTAGTCAGCGGTATGCCAGACCCGAGTAAAGACAGAGAATCATTTCGCGCACACTCTGTAGAGATGCTAAAGCGATACATCAGTCGCACTGATGGACATGCTTTTGTCCTATGCACGAGTTACGATTTGCTGCGTTTTTTATCATCTGCTTTAACTCCTTGGTTGGCTGAACAGCAATTGGGATTGTTAACCCAGGGCGATGGTACTGGGCGAACGGAGTTACTGGACAAGTTCAAGAACAATCCGCGCAGTGTGTTGTTTGGTACGGACAGTTTTTGGCAGGGAGTAGATGTGCCCGGTGAAGCACTGCAAAACGTTATCATACCGCGGTTACCATTTAGTATGCCGGATCATCCTTTATTGGAAGCACGCTTAGATCAGATTAAGGCCAACGGCGGCAATCCGTTTTTGGATTATCAATTGCCTGAAGCAACGATTAAATTCAAACAGGGTTTTGGACGGTTAATTCGTACGCAGACTGATACGGGTATTGTCGTCGTCTTTGACCCGCGGATGCGAACACGATTCTACGGTCAGATTTTTCTGGATTCCTTGCCACCGGTGCAGGTCAGTGAAGAGTTCGTGCACGACTACGAATGAACTCCAGCTACGCTTCGCTGCGGCGGACAAGCTAGCTATGACATCAAGCTGTCGGAGTTTGCACTGCGAAGTTAGGTGTAATATCAAGTCATGCGAGTTTACCCGTCGCAGCCAGCAAATTGTCAAAAGAGGCCTAAAATTCCAGGGCCGCTGTGATCAGCCATCGGTAGATTTGCCATTGATGATTTGCAGAGGCGGGTCAGTACGAGCTTTGAGGATAGTTTGCGGACGGCGGTCAATCGGGTCCGTGTCAACATCTTCCGGCGACGCTTGCTGCCGCTGGCGTATATAGTGAGCACCTTCAGGGCTGTTTAAATACATTTTCAAAGGAGATTGCCATTGTGGTTGACCTCCAATCACGGGTGTCCAGCCGGTTACAAATGGTCGCCAACTGCCATGGCTAATGGAACCATATCCGCCGTGAGGAACTGTTAGAAATGGGGCCGTCATCGTCATGCTTCGCTCAGAACCTTGACTTGCCCACAGATTAACCCTCCCTTTTAAATTTCCATTACGAAATCCAAATCCAAAATGGGCAGCGCGGCCGTCGGAGCCACCATAGGGTGGATAGACAGGTGCGCCCCAATTGAAAAACCAACCGCCGCGGTGGCCTCGTTGGTTTAAAAATATGGATGAGCCTAGTGACTCGCGCCAAGAATCTTGCATGTTCCAGTGTGGTGTGGTGATTGTCGCTTGCTGCGCGTGGACCTGGAACGTGTCGAGAATACCGCTACATACCGCGACAACAAAGATCGGGAAAAACAGTAATCGTTGAAATGGATATATTTTCATAAAACGAAAGGTCGAGGTAAAATGAATAACCATACTTATATGCGCTGTGGTTCTATTATTTCACTGCGAACACCAAAAGACCAATAAAAAATGACGGAACTACCAAGAATATCACAAGTGTACCAAAGGCTTGCCCAGCGGTTTTTTGATGCGAACGGGTCATCCCGTATCCTAGATGCAGCACAAAATAGAATGGGATGATCAGTGGTGCGATAAGTGGAGTTAGTAGTGTGAGTTGCAACACTGCGCCTAGACTATAGCCAATCATACGAGTAGTCGTCTCGAAAGGTTTTGCACTTCCGCCTAAAAGTAACATGCCGGTGTGCAGAACGGCTCCGCCACCAAACATCAAGAGTGGTATTAGTAAGGCACCACTTGCTAGCCAGCCGCCAATTCCGATCCCGTACCAAATCGCGAGTTGGTTGTAATCGATGCCAGCGGGCATATGTTCCACTGCGAGCATACAGGCAATCGCGAGTACAGGGATGCTGCTGATAGCAAGATAAACTGTTCCCAAAACGAGCCCCGCGATGGCATAACCGACAGGATTTCCCAATCCGTCATCTTCAAACATATCTGTGAAAGCCGCCCCAGGGCGAAACAGCAATAATTTTGTTGTGGCCCACATCTTAGATTGCCCACGATCGGCACTTTCCCATGGTAGTCCCTGTCGCGTGACAGCAGGTTGCTTGAGTGGCTGTTGCTGGCGAGCTGCACCTAGTGCCGATGTTGCTGGCGAAGATTGTGGCGTGGTTGTAGCAATTGAGCCTAATGCGGCAACAGTCCAAGCGGTTGCCTTGAGTGGTTTGTCTGGTTTATAGCCCGCGAGCAAATCATCGTTGCCGGAGCCGATGGTAATTGGTACGGGTGCAGAACTGGTTTCCCCTAGAGGTTTACTAGGAATTCGGAAACGGTTGATAATCGAATACTTGGGAATATCAACGTTCGCTTTGCAGTATGGGCAGCGGCCTTTTTTTCCAGCGTGTTGATCGGGGACTTTGACAGGCTTTTTGCATTGTGAACATTCAAATTCTATTTTTGATTCATCCGCACCGGTAGAGCCACCCCCTACGCTAGATACTGCTTCTCTACGATTTTCTACAAGCAGTAAGCTAAGACGTAGTAGCGTATCACATTTTGAGCACTGTATTTTCTTGTGGGCTTTATTGACAGGGATCCCGAGTGTTTTATTACAACAAACGCAACGGAACCGAATCAGAATTTGGTCACCTTTTATGTGGTGCGATCCCTGCTCGACGAGTACAGTGCATTTACCGAGTTGGATATCTTTTTCATGTGCGGCGATATCGGTTACGGGAATTTCCATCACCGCTTTACAATGCGGACAAGCACCGTGCTTGCCGGCAGCAGCAGGTGGCGCTCGCATGGGAGACTGGCAGCTTTTACAAAGAAATTCTATCGTCAATGCTCTAGCGTTTGAAAAAGAGAGATTAGCAATTGGATAAGGTATTTTATTCTATACCATCGATTGCCGGGTCAGCAAAATATTTATGCTTTCACTCACCGCGTTGACGTACTCGATTAGGTTGGAACGCCCATGTTTACGATTTACAATCGGACGGCCACGCCAAGCTGACGCATGCGTTGTTTAGCGGCAGTGATTGTATATTCACCAAAATGAAATATGCTCGCCGCCAAGGCCGCGTTTGCTTTGCCAATCAAGATCGCATCGGCCAAGTGATCGGGGTTGCCCGCACCGCCACTTGCAACAACAGGAATGGAGACGGCTTGAGCAACCGCTGCAGTGATTTCGAGGTCATAGCCATCTTTTGTGCCATCACAATCCATACTCGTTAGAACAATTTCACCCGCACCAAGCTCTTCGACTTGTTTGGCCCATTGCACGGCTTCGAGACCGGTTGGGGTCCGCCCTCCATTAATATGAACTTCCCAAAATTCCTCTCCATCGCGGTTGACTCGTTTAGGGTCAATGTTCACGACGATGCATTGGCTTCCAAATTTCCTCGCCGCCTCGCGAACGAATTCTGGATTGGTACAAGCGGTGGAGTTGATCGAAACTTTATCGGTCCCGGCATTGAGCAGCGTTCGAATATCCTCGATTGTACGAATCCCCCCACCGACGGTGAGGGGCATGAAGACTTGCTCCGCTGTTCTTTGGACAACGTCGATCATAATATCGCGTTGTTCGTGACTGGCGGTGATATCTAAGAATACCAATTCATCAGCGCCCTCACGTTCATAACGAGCCGCCACTTCGACAGGGTCTCCGGCATCACGGAGGTTAACAAAATTAGTTCCTTTCACCACTCGACCATGTTCAACGTCGAGGCAAGGAATGATTCGATTAGCTAGCATTCAATAAGCATTTCTGGCATCTAGCTCTTGTGGACTTTGGCAATCGCTGTTTTTGCAACTTCGATGCACTGTTTGATTTCAGCGATTGGGTTTGCTGGATTGGCTTCGTATTCTAACGAAATGGAACCATCCGCTGGGAATCGCGTTTTCTTCAGAGCGGTAAACATACCGACTACGTCAAGATGCCCTTTACCAATGATGACATTGTGCGATTGCTTTTCTTGCTTTGCTTCATCTTTTATGTGCAACGCATAAACTCTTCCTTTGAGTTGATACACGGCTTTGACGGGATCTTGCTTGCTGCGAATAAAATGCCCCGTATCGACACAAGATCCAATCAACGGATGGTGATCTTTTATTGCATCGGCTACAGAATCGATCGAATCATAAATTGCTCCGGGTCCATGATTATGGATAGCGATGCGGATGTTGTATTGGGCAACAAGTTTGTCGAGCGATTCAAAAGCGTCAGCTGTTGGATTTGCGGTAATGCATTTCACTCCGATTCGTTTCGCAAAATCAAAAATGCTTTTGTTTTTGTCATGGTTGCTGTTAAACCCCCACACTCCGTGAGCGACCATGTTAATGTCGGCAGTTGTTAGGAGTTGAGTCAATGCCTTGAGGTTTTCTCCAGCAATGTCCTGCGGTACGTGTTTTTGATAGAACTCGACATAATGCAAACCCATTGCTTGTATATGTCGAATGGCATCGTGCAGTCCAAAGCCTCGCAGCGAGTAGCTTTGTATACCAATGGGCAGGCCTAAAAATGGGTCGTCGGCTCCTAGCAAAGCAGGAATATCAAACATTGCGATCCCAGCAGTAGCGGCTGCCGTAGTGGTTAAAAACTTGCGTCGTGCAGTGGTTGCGTTATTGATGGGAGCATTCATGATTGGTTCACCAAAAAAACTAAATAAAACGTTCGTAATCGTTATAAACATCAGTATACGATATTAATGGATGCAGGATAAGCATTGAAAATGGTTTTTGGTATCGGTTTAGCCCGTTGGTGTCATGGATACGCTGAAATCGGGATAAACCGTTGGTTTTACATGTATTGGGAAAGCAATTCTATAGAAAACCCGTGTGCTAT
>Ga0302127_10002228_pt1 | contig 11695 bp, 9 predicted proteins | sample CB4_SCM_MG_FD_204452 | JGI IMG/M metagenome (GOLD analysis project Ga0302127, IMG submission 204452) | Marine microbial communities from Western Arctic Ocean, Canada - CB4_SCM | ecosystem: Environmental > Aquatic > Marine > Oceanic | place: Canada: Western Arctic Ocean | collected 2017-09-24
GCGATAAATAGATGGGTGCCTTTTTTAATCTGATTTTCTATATACGTATTACTGGCTTCCTTGCCTGCGACCAATACACTGTGTGGCAACAGACCCACTTTGCCCTGACACTGTGCCTGTAATACTTCTACCAGATTCGAATTGGTCATGGGTGTAACCGGGTCAAATCGTTTACCTGACTCACCCAGCATGGTGCCACCCAGGAACATTCGACCCTGAAAAATGGTCACTGAGTATTCCGGGAACGCCGGGCAAAAAAGCACGCGGTCTGTGTTGGTTGTCTTCATCAGAGCTTCGCCGATAGGCCCGATATTCCCTTTGTCGGTGGAATCGAAGGTTGCACAGTATTTGTAATAGATTCGTTTGGTGTCGTGGCGAAGCAGGCCTTCGGCAGAATGCTGGGCATCGGCAGCGGCTTCATCCGCAGGAATCAGTCTGATTTTCCTACCAATAACGACAGCCTCAGCAGACTCGTCCAGATTCTCCAGCGCTTCGGCAGAGGTGACCAATGGGGTTCTTACACCTTCACGTTCCAGCAGACTGGCTACCATCATACCGCCGGTAAGATCGTCGGCGATTACTCCAAGCTCAAGCATGTTTCAATTCTCCTATTCAAGGCGAGCGATGATAACAGTTTTGTCCAATATATTGCTGACGACATCACCCACTTTGTAATCAGCAGATAGCTGTAATTATATACAGTATTTAGGTAGACTGATTTCATGGATGAATGGGACTGGACAACGCCGGATAAAGTCACGCCGCAAAAGGGGCGTGGGGCTGCATCGAACCCTGATAACCGCTTTGCAGATAGATCTATTTCCACGTTCCACGATGGCTGGGATTCGCAAGACGATCAGCCTAATAAGCTTAAGACTGAAGTGCTTAAAGAAACCTCACGAACGATTATCAGTACCAACAACTCACCGGACATTCCGTTTCGGTCCTCAATTAATCCGTATAAAGGTTGTGAGCACGGCTGCATTTATTGCTACGCAAGACCAACTCATGCCTATTGGGATCTGTCCCCGGGGCTCGATTTTGAAACAAAGATCATTGTTAAAGAAAATGCTGCGGCGCTGCTAAAAGAAACACTGAGCAAACCGGGCTACAAGGTTTCACCGATTGTGATTGGCGCGAACACTGATCCCTATCAACCCCTGGAGGCAACACTCAAGATCACCCGCTCGTTGATTGAAGTGCTATCGGCGTTTAACCACCCATTCTCCATCATCTCGAAAAGCGGAATGATGACCAGGGACCTTGATCTGCTGGCACCGATGGCAGAGAAACGTCTGTTCAGCGCTGCCATTAGCGTGACCACGCTGGACAATGATCTAAAATGCAGACTTGAACCGAGGGCGGCATCCGGCCAGGTCAGACTCGATACCATTCGGACGCTGACCGATGCGGGTATTCCGGTATCCATGATGGTGGCACCCGTCATCCCCAGCATCAACGATAATGAGTTAGAACGCATTCTTACCGCCGGGCATGACGCAGGTGCGGTTTCTGCTGCCTATATATTGCTACGACTACCCCTTGAGGTCAGCGATATGTTCAGAGAATGGCTGGCGGTGCATTTTCCGGATCGCGCCGACAAGGTGATGAGTATTATTCAGAACACCCGGGGTGGTCAGGACTATCAAAGCCAGTTTGGCGAACGCATGCGTGGGTCGGGTGCGTTCGCTGACTTATTGCAGCAGCGCTTTGATGTTGCCTGCCGCAGGCTCGGTTTCAAACGCGGGGAACATACCAGTCTCGATAGTTCGCTGTTCAAAAGACGCAACCAACAGCTCGCACTTTTCTGATCTGCTTTTCTTGCGAGCAAAAGCACGATGGGAATGTCGATGGTAGCAGCATCCTGATGCGTATCGTTGTTGGTGGCTTGCGTACAGGCCCGGAGCAGATCGTTGACGCGGAAAGAATCGTCTTTCTCAGCGCCCACTGGCAGCGGGTTACAGCTCGCACCGGGTCTGGCAGCTGATCCGTCATGTCAGCGAAAATTTGATAGCATAGAAGCATGAGTAATCGATACGTATTGCTGTTTTGTATTGCTGTGTTCAGCCCCTGGAGCGTAGCGGTCGACCAGTTGAACGTGCTCTTTATTACCGTCGACGACATGAACCGGGACTCGGTTGGGGTCTACGGCGCAAAAGTACCGGGCACAACACCGAACATCGATAAGCTTGCGTCTGAAGGTCTTCGTTTTGAGCACGCACACGTGACCATAGCGATTTGCCAACCGACGCGCGCTGTGTGGAAGAGCCTCAAAAGAGTTGATTCAGTCATACCGCTTAAAACTTGCCGAGTATATGCGCAGAACGGATGACGTTGCCTTGCCATCACCGTCCTACTGCGGGGAACTGCGACCCGAAACAGGCGGCTGTAGCGACTCCTAAGGATTTTGAAACTTTTTCCATTCTTGCTCGATACCCACCCGATCCAGCGCGCCACAAGCAACCAGAATACGATGTCGAAAAACAGCGGGAGCCCCATTTGCTATTTTCCAGGTACCCAGGATGCCGCGACTCGGGCCAATACCAAACTGTCCATCCACACGCCTCTGCCCCTGGTTGCCGAATTGACCTGGTTAACGGCGGTGAGAATCTCTGTTGCATCGTTCTGGTAATCCGGCGCGTGCCTGGACCACAGTCGACTGAGCAGCGGTATGTAGCGATCGGATGATGCAGGATCGATAGCGGAAATATCACACGCGGAGTAACCGTCATCAAACGACGCGATGTCGCTGCCCCTAACGTATTCCATGTGCCTGGCACATTGCTTGGGCAGATCGTAATACTGCACGACCAGTATCATATCTTGCGTTACATTTGACGCGGCGCGATCAAGAAGGGCAGTTGATATGAATTCGATCAGGTCTTTTTTACCGAGGTTTCTGCTAAGCCGTTTATGCGTTGCATGGAGATTAACGTCTTCGCCTAGCGACCGCGCGATGTCGGTAAGGTGCAGCGACTGCGCAAGGTGAATACCAACGATCATTTCCTGAACGAATCTGGCTGGTGCCTGCCCAAGTCCTTTATTCAGCTGCGCCGAAAAGGCACGAATCTTTAACGATGATGCAGATCTAAGTGCTGAACTCGACATATCCCGAATACTAAAACCAATTATTCTTTCAATTTGGCGCAGGTTAGCCCTGGGGTCAACTAGTTATTGTGGGCCTTGCATATGCTAAAGTGCTGGCTTCTAGCCGGCGCTAAAAACAAAAAAAAGAGTAACCTCATGAAACTAATCGCACTACTCGCCATCGCCATGCCGGTTGTGGCACAGCAATCCTATTCTCCTTATGTCGACCGCGACTATCCGCAGAATGTCTACTGGGGTGATACCCATCTGCACAGTTATCTTTCCGGGGATGCCTACTCGTTCGGCGCAACGATCACGCCGGATCAGGCCTACCGCTTTGCCAAGGGCGAGATCACTCGAGCTGATGGCGGTGAGGATGTCAGAATACGCCGGCCACTGGATTTTCTGATGGTCGCAGACCATGCCAATAATCTTGGCGTCCTGCCGGCGCTGGTCGCTGGAGACCCGAGGGTACTAGCAGGGAAAGAGGCCGCGGAACTGGCCGAAAGACTGGCCAGACGACCGACAGTCCGTGAGCTTCTAAAGTCAGCAACAGAAGATGAGTACGACGCTGGCAGCAAATTGATCGGAGCCGCCAAGGCGGTCGCGTTCGCTGACTATGGCATAGATGAGTCCTTCAAGCGTGACGTGTGGCAGGAAGTCGTTGCGGTCGCCGAGCGACATAACGATCCCGGTAGGTTTACGACGTTCGCCGGTTACGAATACACAACGGACCCACTGCACCGCAATGTGCTTTTTTCTGGCGGACCTGCCGACACGCTGCAAACAACACACTTCTCAAGTCAGGACAGTGATAATCCCGAGGACCTGTGGGCGAATCTCACACGCTATAAGGAAATGACCGGCAGCGATGTCATTGCCATTCCACACAACAGTAACCTGAGTCGTGGCGGCATGTTCAGGACTGTCACCTATGAAGGCAAACCAATATCACGTGACTACGCACGCATCCGCTCAGAGTTAGAACCCCTCATGGAAGTGACCCAGATTAAGGGGGATAGTGAAACCCATCCACTGATCTCTCCCAACGATGAATTCGCTGATCACGAAACCTATCGCTATTCGAGACCCGCAGCTGACAAAGAAAGCAACCGTACGGCCGAGGATATGGCAAGTGCATCCTATGCGCGTTCAGCGCTGCAGACGGGGCTCGACATTGAAGCGAATGTCGGTGTGAATCCGTATAAGTTCGGCATGATCGGCTCCACCGACGCACATACCGGTATCGCGTCGGTGGATGAAGACAACTTCTGGGGCAAACTGGGTGGCGCCGAACCGAGCCGTTTTCGTACGTCCAAACAGTCAAATTGGGCGTCCGCAGGCTACGCCGCGGTCTGGGCAACCGAAAACACCAGGCAAGCGATTTTTTCGGCCATGAAGCGGCGTGAGGTCTACGCCTCCACGGGTCCACGAATTACCTTACGTTTTTTTGCGGGTTGGGATTATGCGGAAGCCGATGCTCAGCGTCCTGATATTGCAGCAGTAGGTTATCGCCTTGGTGTGCCTATGGGCGGCGATCTGATTCAGAGCGAGGGCACGAAAGGCAAGGCGCCGACGTTTCTGGTGCGGGCAACCAAGGACCCGGAGGGTGCCAATCTTGATCGTGTGCAGATCATTAAAGGTTGGCGTGATGGCAACGGCAAGCTGCAGGAAAAAGTCTACGATGTTGTCTGGTCAGGCCACAGAAAGATCGACAGTAATGGCGTACTGCCATCGGTTGGCTCTACCGTCAACCTCAATGAGGCCAGTTATCAGAACGCCATCGGCAGTCCGGAGCTATCCGCTACCTGGAGCGACCCGGACTTCAGAGAGACTGAACGCGCTGTGTATTACGTACGTGTCCTGCAGATTCCCACACCGCGATGGACAGTCTACGATGCAAAATTCTATGGCGTGGACATCCCACAGGACCCACCGCCTGTTATTGAGGAGCGTGCCTACTCTTCACCCGTCTGGTATACACCGCGCTAGTCAGGACAAAAGAAACTTTATTCAATATCCAGTACAGCGCGCTCTACGCGTCCCAGGCGCTCATACAATTCCTTGTCGATAACAGCGGGTACGTTGGTGGAAGACGGGCGAATCGAACGCGAGAAGAACGCATGCTGTGCGCGCCGCAGTTTGTTGGTGCAATTCTGCGTGCCACCGTGCCAACAATGCGCGTTATAGACAAAGCAGGAGCCGGCACTACCTATTACCTTGATCTCGCCTTCAATAGGCGCGTTTAAGTCACGGGGTTCACCGTTCACCAGATGGCCACTTGGATGAATGCCAGAGAGATGCGAGCCCGGTACGATACGTGTGGCGCCATTGTCCTCGGTAAACTCATCAATTAGCCAGACCGCATTGACTACCTGTGGTGCTCCCTTAACGCCCCACATAAAATCCGCGTGGATGCCCTGATGGCCATAACCAGGCAGTGCGCAATGGTAGTTGGAGCCAATGCACTTAAGGTGCACGCCCAGTATGTGCCGCACCGCGGCAAGCAACCTTGGGTCCATAAAGATAGGATCCAGAAGACCGTCACGATTCATGGGTTTAACCACGGTGTCTACGACTCGACCAATCCCCTTTTTTTCTGCATTTATCGGGCTCGCACCTTCTTCTTCGATTGCTGCGTCAAAGCTCCTACGCATTTTTTGCAGTTGATCTGCATCGAGGAGTGGCCCCAGGTTGACGTAGCCATTGCGGTCGAGCGAATCTTTCTCTACATCAGAAAGCATACCATTGTTCTCATCGGTGAGCCCAAGCTGGTCCATCGCATATTCGATTTCAGCGAGCGGCAGCCGATTAAACTCCTCATTCAGGAACATGTTGAGAACCTTAAATGCGTTATCGTCGACATCGCCACTCGCCTTGTATGCATCTAGGACGGCTCGGCGGCCCGCGTCTGTATCTGCGGCGTTCCAAATCTCAGTGTATGCAACGCACTTGTCGTAGCCCTTGCGACGCTGCTCTGCGCTCACTCCAAAGATGTGTAGCGGTTTAGATAGATCCTCGGGTATCTCGTCTATTTGGGCTGCGGGAAAATACCGGGACACTTCTTCATCTACTTGCATTAAAGATTCTTTTTCACGTTTTACTGTATTGAAGGATTATATTCGGATCATTAGATGCGCCACAATCCTTCGCCTTGGTCTCCTCGTCTGTGCTAATGCTAGTTTCCGCTGATTTTGGTATGTCGTCGTATCAGGATCAGCCTAGAAGGGCCAACTCACCGGCACACCATCGACTGAGTATTCAGGCATTGCCTTCGCAGCAAAAGATGGCCACAGCGGCTTGATGTTGCCCTCGTTCCATTTGTCGTAGGACGCGGTGACTGCTTCGACAATATCCGGTCTTTTCTCCGCCAGATTGGTGATTTCTCCAGGGTCTTTTGCCAGATCATAGAGCCAGCGTCGATCCGCCGCATAGATCAGTTTCCAGTCGCCCTGTCGTGCAGCCCAAACGCTTCCAGTCCGCCAGAAAAGCTTCTCGTGGGGCTTCCCTGATTTCTCACCGTTCAGGTAGGGCACAAGATCAACACCATTGAGGACTCCCTTTTTCGGCAGCTTGCCGCCTGCCGCAACCAACGCGGTGGGAAAGACATCCAGCGAGCTCACCGGCTGCGTATAGGTCTCCCCTTTGGGAATTCCTGCCGGCCATTTCATCACAAACGGAACGCGCACACCCCCTTCAAACATCGTATGTTTGCCCATGCGGAAAGGCTTGTTGCTGGCGTAGTCAGCCACGCCAGCACCGTTGTCGCTGATAAATAATACCATCGTGTTCTCTTCAAGATCATTTTCTTCCAGCGCATCTAGCACCTCACCAATACCATCGTCCAGTGCAGAAGTCATGGCTGCATAGATGCGAGCGGCTTCATCTTCAATGTGAGGAAAACGATTGTAATATTTCAATGTGACCTGCAGCGGCCCATGCACAGCCGTGTAAGGCACGTAGAGAAAAAACGGCTCTTCCTTGTGTCTTTCGATGAATGAGACGGCTTCGCGTGTAAAGACTTCTGTCAGATAGTCATCTACCTCCACGGGTTCCATCCCCCGCGTCACTTCAAGACCCTCACCCCGACCCTGCCAGGGCCCTTCGCGCTTCGGAGCCATTGGGTGAACGTAGACTTTTGCATCATCACTGGTTGGATCAATGTAGTCGGTCGCACCTGGCTCCATCCCAAAATGCTCGTCAAAACCTCGATTAATCGGATGGAACTGCGCATCAGAACCCAGATGCCATTTACCAACCATACCGGTGACATAACCGGCATCCCTCATGACATCACCCAACGTCGTCTCACCCACGGGCAGTCCTGCCGAATTTTTTTCGTAAACCGATGGCAAAAACTCGTGGCCAAACCGCTGCTGATGTCGACCTGTCAGTAACCCCGCCCTGGACTGTGAACAAACCGGGCTGGAGACATACCCGTCGGTGAAGAGGACCCCTTGTTCAGCGATGCGCTTAATATTCGGCGTTGGGACCCGATCGCAGCCATACAACTCGGTGTCGCAATAGCCAAGGTCATCGACAAAAATTAAAATGACGTTGGGTCGCGTTTCTGCGGCCATAGCGTGGGTTGCACAGAACAGCAATAGTATGGCTATTGCAATTGACTCTGTTGTTTTTCTTTTGGTGTGCATATCAAAATCCCATTTCGATCGTTTCAATTTACACTTCTTCTGTCGGTGAATAATGGCTAAATCGTATCATAAAAATAATCTATGCTATCGAAACAATATAGAGAAATGCTGTGGCTGATATGAAAAACAACAAATCCAATACCATCGTCAATGACTCCATGGTGTTGCTGTGGCCGGATGGGGCACCCCAGGCCATAGGCGCGGCAATCACCGACCAACCGGCGCTCACGATCCATCTGCCAAAGGCAGAATTGGCGAATGGTACAGCCGTAGTAATCAATCCGGGAGGTGGTTTTTCCAAACTTGCCTCGGATAGCGAGGGGCTCCATGTAGCACAGTGGCTAAATTCTTTTGGCGTTGCAGCTTTTGTGGTGCGTTACCGCTTGCGGCCGAACTATGAACCTTCAGTAGCGCTTCTTGATGCGAAACGTGCACTTCGGTACGTACGGGACAGTGCAGAAAAGTTTGGTATTGATCCAGGCCGCATTGGAGTAATGGGCTTTTCAGCGGGAGGTCACTTGGCTGCGGCAGTTGCCATTGGATCGGACGAGGGTGATCCCACAGCTTCTGATCCCATCGACCGCGTCGGCAGCCGGCCGGATTTCTCGGTACTGCTGTATCCCGCGGTTCCCGAAGAACTCATTGAATTGGTGTCACCCAGTTCACCAGCAACGTTTTATGCGCTGACTCATGAAGATAGATCGGTATCACCCAAACAGGCGCTATCTTTATACGAAGCCCTTCTGGACAATGGGGTCCAGGCAGAGATGCATATATTGGGTCGTGGCGCCCACGGAACAGGTATGGCCCTAGGCGACCCGGGCCTCGGCCAGTGGCCAGCGTTACTTGCCCAATGGCTGAGGATTCGGGGATTTCTGACAAGTGCAGAACGCATCCCTGTGACGGGAACAGTTAGCATCGACGGTGAGCCTTTATATTGGGGCGGTATTACATTGATTCCCGAGGATCCGAATGCACCCATTGTCTGGACTCATGCCAGGGGAGAATTCAATATCGATGCAGCTAACGGTCCGGTGCAGGGCCCTCATTGCGTTGAAGTAAACATCCTGTCCAGAGACATGTCCGATATGGCAAGCGGCAGGTATTCAATGGAGGCTATCGAACACTACACGAAGGCGAGCCCGGATGCGTCTGGGCCGTTGATGGTAGCAATTACAGCGGACAAGGAAATACAAATCTCCATTGTCAGCAAATAGCTGGGAGGTTTCGCTCAGGATTTTTCCCGCAACTTGTTTTCAAGGCCATCGTTTCACGAACAAGTTATACTAAAATTCAAACATCAAAGGAGAAGAAGAAATGATCCGACTTCGTAGAACATTCGCCATCCTGCTCGCAGCTGTATTTGTTGTTCCGCAAACAGCCGCATCACCGGAGACTGTTTCACGTGCCGAATTCGATCGGTGGATGACTGAGATATCCAACTGGAATCGTTGGGGTGAGGATGATGAGCTGGGCACGCTCAACCTGATTACGGAAAAGGAAGTAAAAGCCGCGGTAGCGTTGGTTCAGGACGGCGCAAGAGTCTCTATGGCGCTCGACCTGAACAAGGTCGTGGGCCCTCTCAACAGCAATCCACTGATTCACAGTCTTGACCAGGTATCCTTCGGTGGCCACGAGGTGGCCGGTGATGAATACAGCATTCAGTATCATGGATATTCACATTCGCACATGGACGGTTTGCCGCATTTCATTCATAAGGGAAAGATGTATAACGGTTTTACCAAGGCGGTGCTTCTCGAGACTGGCGCGGAAAAGCTAGGTATAGAAAACGCCAAAGATGGAGTTATTACGCGGGGTGTCTTGGTGGATATGCCGCGCTTTCTAGGTAAGGATTACCTTGAGCCTGGCACGCCGATTACTGCGGCCGATCTCGAAGCCTGGGAGAAAAAGACCGGTGTCACTGTGCACGCCGGGGACGTCTTGCTGATTCGTACTGGTCGATGGGAAAGAGTACGGCAAAAAGGGCAATGGGATTTTACGGCGCAGGCCGCGGGGTTGCATGCATCGGCGGCAAAATGGCTAAAGGCACGGGACGTCGCAGTAATTGGTTGCGATGGTATAAGCGATGTTATGCCATCCGGCGTTGAAGGCCTTGTCAACCCGCTACATGAACTAGTGCTCGTTGGTCTTGGTATGCCAATCCTCGATAACCTCGACCTAGATCCGGTTGCTGAAATGGCGGCCGCCAAGGGGCGTTACACATTTTTGTTTATGGGGGCGCCGCTTCGAGTACCGGGGGGAACTGGCTCACCTTTAAACCCTATAGCGATATTTTGACCTAATGGCACACTCTGAGGAAAAACCAAAGCTCGGTATTTCAAGTTGTCTGCTGGGATCAGAAGTTCGATATGACGGTGGTCACAAACATAATACTTATGTGACCGGGACGCTGGGTCAGTACTTTGATTTTGTGCCCTTCTGTCCGGAACAGGGTATTGGTCTTCCGACGCCCAGGCCTCCCATCAGGCTTGTTGCTGAACCAGGACAAGCGCTCATCCGGGCGGTAGAGGTTCGTGATGCTACTGTGGATTTCTCTAACGCTCTTGATGAGTTTGCAAAAAAAGTCTGCAACGGACTGAGTGAGGATAGCGGGTATATAGTCAAGAAAGATTCACCAAGTTGCGGTATGGAGCGGGTCAAAGTCTATGAAAAAGAAAATGCACCTGCTGTGAAACGCGGTGTCGGTATGTTCACCGCACGACTGATGCAGGAAAGGCCCGAATTACCCGTAGAAGAAGAAGGCAGGCTTACGGATCCAAGACTGCGGGAAAATTTTGTCACCCGTGTTTTCACCATGCATAGATGGCAGCAAATGCTTGCCGACGGTCTGACAGCGCAAGACCTCGTAGAGTTTCATACCCGGCACAAGTTTTTACTCCAGGTGCACCATGAATCAACCTATCGCGAATTGGGTCGACTCATTGCTGACATTGGCAATCGGGACCTTGAAACCTGCGCAGCAGAATATCTGCAGCTATTGATGCGTTGCCTAAAACACCTGGCAGATCCCGGTAAACATGCAAACGTTCTAATGCACATCATGGGTTTCGTTAAAGAAAAACTAAATACCGACGAGAAAGCAGAACTGCTTGATTTGATAGAAGCACACCGCTTGGAAATGGTACCCGTCATTGTACCGATTATGCTGCTGAACCATTTCCTCAGGCGATTCCCCAATGACTACATTGCGCGGCAATACTATCTTGCACCGCATCCGAGAGAACTGATGTTGCGTAATAGTATCTGACGTGTTTGCTATTCTTACGCCTAAAAATATTGTTTGAGATGTTCATGACTACGGTGGGAACGAACTTGTTGACAGGTGTGTGTTGATGAAGCGTATGGCAGTGACTATGGGCGATGCGTCTGGCGTTGGCCCAGAGATTATTCTTCGCCGGTTCGCTGAGGGTGAACTGGGTGACGACGTGGTGATCTATGGTGATCATGCGATCATGGAAGCCGGTGCAGGTCTACTCGACCTCTCTATTGAACAACACGTTATTGATAATCCATCTGATGCTGTAGCAGGCAAATTGAATCTTGTTAATTGTGCCGAGTTAGACCGGGACGACTTAACACCGGGGCAGCTGAATGCACGCTCAGGTGCCGCGGCTCGTGCGTACGTTGCGCGAGCAACGCTGGATGCCATCGCAGGAGAGGTGGCGGGCGTTGTGACGCTACCCATGAACAAAGAAGCGACACAGATAAGCGATCCTGAATTCGTCGGTCATACTGAGATGATTGCGGGTCTATGCGGAATCGAAAATTTCTCAATGATGCTGACCACGAAGGATATTGCCGTCTCCCACGTCAGTACCCACGTGTCCATGCGGGAAGCGATTACCCGTGTTACCACCGAAAGAGTGTTGGATGTTATAGCGCTAACCCACGGAGCGTTGGCGCGTTTTATTCCCCAGCCGCGAATTGCCGTTTGT
>Ga0302127_10002229_pt1 | contig 11694 bp, 9 predicted proteins | sample CB4_SCM_MG_FD_204452 | JGI IMG/M metagenome (GOLD analysis project Ga0302127, IMG submission 204452) | Marine microbial communities from Western Arctic Ocean, Canada - CB4_SCM | ecosystem: Environmental > Aquatic > Marine > Oceanic | place: Canada: Western Arctic Ocean | collected 2017-09-24
CAGTTTGTAGGTATTTTTGCAGATGCATTTTTGTTTAATTTAAGTGGTCGTCACTTGGCACCATTGGGCACGTTAAAAACATCTGTAATTGCAGACAGCCACTTACTTATGTTGATGATGGCAGGTGTGATCGCCATGTTAACAGCCGTATGTTGTATAGGTGTAGCCAAACTATACGACTTAGAAAAACAAAAAGAAATAAACAGCGATACAAGTGGGTCACCACTTAAAAAAGCAGCTATAAGCTGCGTGTTAAGCTGTTTGTTGATCGGTAGTTTTGAAGGGGCTTACTGGCGAGTAACAGGTTCTCTTTACAAACCCATTTTAGCATTAGAGAATCCACGCTACATGCTGCCCCCATTATTTAGAGCGATAGAACTATCTGACAAACGCGTGCAAAACAAAGGGGTTAAGCCGACGTATCAATGGGCATCAGAAACAGACGACACTTATTATATTCAGCCGCATTAACGACGGTTTAAAAGTGTTACCCCAGAAAGTGCCAAAACACCCCCAACAATAGACGCCCAACCTAACGGTTCATTTAAAATGAAAAAAGCAAAAAGAGCAGCCGATACGGGCACCACGAAAATATAAGAACTGGCCTTTTTAGGCCCTAATTTAGCCGCAGAACTAAGGTAAATAGTGGTAGAAAAAATAGTGCCAAACAATGCTAAGTAAACAATGTTCATCCAAAAAACAGGCCCAAAAGAAACAGACGTATAAATATACTGGGTATGCCCAATAATGCTAAAGGGCGCCATTAATGCAAACGTATAAAACGTAACTACAATAGGGTGTAGCTTAATTTTTTGACTAGTAATGGTTAAAGCAGACCATGTAACAGCAGCGCCAATAAAGGCAAGGCTACCACTAGACAAAAAATGGGCTACATTAAAGTGCCATAGCTGTAAAAAAAACACCATCGAAAAAAGTCCTAAAATTAGGCCTCCTATTTCTAGTTTTTTAAGTGGCTTTTTATCTATAAATGTCATAACTAAAAACGTAATAATAGGATTTAGTGTGGTAACAAAAACGCCGCCTTCACCGGCTAAACCTGTAGTCAATCCCATAAAAAAGAATGCCTGATATAGGCCCATTATCACACTGGTAATAACAACCCAGCCCAGCATGTTAAACGGAATTTTTAACGACAATCGTTTAAACTTTATAAGCGGAATAAATAGTATAGCGGTTAACGAAAATCGGTAAAATACAATAACATTAGCTGGGATAGCATCTACAATAACTTTAGCAGATATCCAATTAAGTCCCCATGCAATCATGGCTAATACCAACCAAAAGCTTTGTGACATCATAATAGGCATCATATAAGAAGAGGACGTTTTCTTGCTAATGAAATTCTACTTGTGTAAAAATAAACCCTTGTTACAATGAATTATGATGTTTTTTATAACCAAAGTTTTTACATCCGCCATTATCATCGCTATTGTTTCTGAAATAGCCAAACGATTTTCGTGGATAGCCGCCATTATAGCATCACTGCCGTTGGTTTCTATTATGGCCTTAAGCTGGTTATACATAGAAACTAAAGACGTGGCAAAAGTAGAGTCTTTGTCTAAAGGTATTATGTGGGCCGTTATACCCTCCCTCGTTTTTTTTGCAGTATTACCGATACTTCTTCAAACTAAATTATCGTTTTGGAGCTGTCTTATTTTAGCGTGCTTAGTAACGGCAGTAGCGTATGTTATATACACATTTATACTCAGTAAAATGGGTATTACATTTTAATGGAACGCCCTTAAGTCCGCTATAAAAACGGATACGCCATTAACGAAATAAAATCGGCCGGTGCTTTGGCAAAACACAATTCGTGAAATAGTTTACAACCTGTTTCAAATTGCTTTATACAATGCAATTGCATTTGCTTTATGGCTTTAGCATCTGTAGAACCTGCTTTTTTTAGGGCCTCTATTTCGGGTGTTGTATCGTATTTTACTATTTGCGTGTTGGCTTTAATTCTAGTTGTTTCTTCTTCTATTAATCGCGCCATAATAGTTTGAATAGGCTGTGTGCTGGTGTCTAACATTTTTACGGGTACATCATGATGCATCCACTGAAACAATTGCATCCGCGATATTTCGGCAGTAGCCAAATCTTCCATTAATCTAGGTGGGTTTGTATCTCCATTTTTTAGCGCATAACTAATACCTACTGCACCCGCACCGTTTAACCAGGCCACAATATATTGCAGGCCCACACTTATATTGATTCGCACACCTGCTTCTGTTACCAAATTGTTGGCTTTAAGCGTATTGGGTATGGCGATAAGATCGGCATTTGAGATAGTAACGTTTGGGATGTTATCAATTTGATTGGGCTTATTTTGAAGCACTTCTTGAAACACCGATTTAATAACAGGTACCAAGTTTGGATGCGCAGCCCAGGCACCATCGTGGCCGTTTTTGGCTTCGTTTGTTTTGTCGTTTTTAATTTTGGATAAAATACCTTCGTTTAAATCATGCATGTGTTGTTGCTCATCATCAGACATCGATAAATCGACTCTAAACGGCACATTAGCAGACATTCCACCCATGGCATGAACCCCACGTTTATGGCACGATTGAACCACCTTTAACGAGTAATTTTTCATAAAGTCTACTTGCATGTCTACCAAAGATCTATTGGGTAATAGGTATTGTTTAGTCGTATATAACTTTTTAATAAAGCTAAAAATATAATCCCATCGGCCACAATTTAAACCAGCAGAATAATCGCGAAGTGCATATAAAATAGCGTCTATTTCGTAGGCCGCTGTAATGGTTTCTATTAATACGGTGGCTCTGATGGTACCGGGTTTAATGCTAAGTGATTTTTCGGTAAACGCAAATATCTCGGCCCATAAAGCGGCTTCTTCCCAATGCTCTAATTTGGGTAAATAAAAGTAGGGGCCAGACCCGTTTCTAATAAGCTGCTTGGCGTTATTGGCTATAAACAAGCCAAAGTCTATTAATGCACCGGCACATGATTGTCCGTTTAATTCAAAATTAGAATCAATTAAATGCAAACCTCTAGGCCGTACCAACAACGTAGTAGGGGTTTCGGGCATGGTGTGACCGTCTTTTTTTAGAGTGCCTCTTACGGCATAATACATATTAAGTTGGCCCTCTAGCATATTGGTTTTAGTGGGTGATAACGAATCTTCAAAGTCGGCCATGTAGGCATCTGCTCCACATGTAAACGAGTTGTAAACCATGCGCGCGTTTCCGGCAGGGCCGGTAAGTTCTACGTGGCGCTCTTTTAGATCGTTGGGTATGGCTGGTCCTGTCCAGTTATCAGACGCGCCTGTTGGTAAATAGTCTTTAGACGTTAGTTGCGTAAAAGGTGCTTGGCCTTTCTCTAGGCGTTGTTTGGTTTTGGCATCAAACATATTGCGTTGCACTAAAAGTGCGTTTAATTTAGGTTGAAATTGTGTCACCAAATCAGCCACTAGTGATAGGGCTGCTGGCGACAAAACAACGTCGTATTTAGAATCGATAGGGGGGTGTATGTTTAGCATATGTTTGTCTCCTTAATGGAATTGATCCATAGTGGCACTGTCGCCAAATGTTGCTACTAATTCGCTGCCTTCACCGGCACAGCATTCTGTAATGCTGCTCCATACATCTACGCCCACAAAGCTTTGATGTTCAAACGATCGATTACCCGATTTACGCTCGTCTTCTTGTAACTCTGAGTAGCCTTTCATATGGCGTTTTTGATACGCTATTACTCGGTCTTTAATACCTTGGTTTACAGCATGCATACCAAACAGTGTTATTTTTTGAGATTTAAAACCTAGTTTGGCAAGGTCTGTACTAAAGTTTTCTAGTTTTGTTTTCCAATCTTTGCCATATTTAGTTTTAAAATGTTTGGCCCAATTAAACGACGGCGAGCAGTTATAATGAAAAGCTTTTTTAGGGTACTTAGCATGAATGGCTTTGGCAAATGCTTTGGCTTCATCTATATCGGGGTCTGATGTTTCAAACCAAATTAAATCCGAATACTCGGCAGCGGCCAAGCCCACTTCTATAGCGGCTTGTAAGCCAGCATCAAAGCGATAATAGCCATCTGCTGTACTTAAATACTCGCACTTATTAAAAATATGAAGCAGCTCTTTGGCTTGTTCTACGCTAACGTTAGTGGCTTTTTTAATAGATTGGATAGACTTTTTAAAGCTAACCTCGTTTTGCATAGACGTTAATACAATCTGCTCGCATTTTTGTGTTAAACGATGATGGTTTTGGCCATTACAGTTGTAGGTTTCTATCAATAAACTAGCTACAAGCTTTTTCCAAATAGCAGGGGTGTTTAAGTCAACTTCTGCAGCCGATGGAGACAACAGATACGCTTTTGTAATGACCTTAATACAAAATTGACGGTCACGTGCATCCGAAATATTGTTAATAAGCTTGGTGCCCCTGGCGTCTGTTCTAGCAATAATAACTGTATCAACACCTAATACATCGGCGGCCAGCCTAACGGCTTTTAACTTGGTGATGTATTGCTGAATACTTACTTTTACTTTGCCACCCATATGGCCACATTTTTTAAGCGATCCGTCTTGGTCTTCTAAATGCAAACAAGCAGCGCCTGCTTTAATGCACTCAAATGCTAATTGAAACGTATGAATCTCTTGCCCAAATCCAGCTTCAATATCGGCAATAATCGGCGATTGATAGTCGATAGATTCCAATGTTTTTATCATGTCTTTTGATGTGGATTTGTTGTTGAGTTGAGATTGTTTAATACGGTCTGCAGCTTGCAACACTTGGTTAATTTTTTTGATTTTTTCAGGAACAGAATTTACTGGATACAAACTTTGATCTGGAAACATATTGCCATACGTATTTTCGCCAGACGAGGCTTCTTGCCAGCCACTTAAATAGATACCATCAAGTGCCGGGGCGTCTGATTCAATATGTGCTTCCATCATGGCCCGTGCTTGAGTGGGGTTTAGGGCGCCTAATGCTCTAAAACATGATTTGTTTTTTAGGGGCATGTCGTTTAGCTTTTGTCTCATTTTGTAAGACCCCGCCATAGCCGTCCAATTAGGATCGGTTAAAAACTGACTTCTTAATAACGCCACATCTTTGGCCGTGTATTCGCGGTTATGTTTTGTTTTTTTAAAGAACTCTTTAATGTTACTAATTTGCTTATTAAGCGTCCCTCTAGAAAGCCCTTTTGTTAAAGAGTCTATATACGACTGCATGCTATTCATGTTGTTTAATTCCACCTTTTTAATGATTATGGTTGTAGTGTGCCCACATATAAAAAGGTTTAAACAAAAAATAGAAAGGCGTTGTTTTTTTTGGTAATGCCATTGGCTGTATTGGGTTTGCTTCTAGCAATAGAACTAGGCGAAATAATGTTAAACGAAACGCCAGCCCCATTAAATACGGGTAACGTATCGCCGTAGCTTAAACCCTTTTGTGTAATAACGTCTTTTAAAAAACGTTCAATCGATTTTGCATCTGTAAGACGATGAACTTGACGTTTTCTTGGTAGCCGACTCAAACGATGTGACGGATGCTTTGTAGGATACGTGTAAAGAAGAGTGGTGGGTTGTCAGAGAGAACTATCCCTTAGTGCACTAGACGACACACTGAAAGAGGCCCTTAAAAAGAAGTATAGATTAAGTTCAAATTCACATAAATAATGAACGTAAAAAAAGCAGTCGTAATCACCTATGTTAGAATAACGGTATCTCACCATAAAATTAGAGAAGGATACCCGATGAAACTAGGCTATTTAGACGACGAAAAAAAAAACGAAAATAGAATTACCCTTATACCAGACCACGCCAAACAATTGGCTGAAAAGGGGTTAAATATTAGCCTAGAAAAAGGCTTCGAAAAAGACCTGTATATTAATAAAGATTACACAGAAAAAACCCTTAAATTCGACACCAAAAAAGCCATACTAGACCACGCAGACTGCGTGGTAAAATTACATAAACCCACCATAACCGATCTCAAAAAACTAAAAAAAGGCTGCCTATTAATTTGTTTTTTAGATCCGTTTAACGAAGCTGACTATATAAAAGAAGCCCAAAAAGCCAACATCACATTAATCAGTTTAGAAATGATTCCCCGCATAACTCGTGCCCAAAAAATGGATGTGCTAAGTTCGCAAGCCAGTTTAGCTGGCTACGCAGCCGTTATTGTAGCCGCCGAAAAACTAAACAAAATACTACCCATGATGATGACCCCAGCCGGTACATTAGCCCCCTCAAAAATATTTATAATAGGTGCAGGCGTAGCCGGCCTACAAGCCATAGCAACAGCCAAAAGACTAGGCGCCAGAGTAGAAGCCTTCGACACACGCCCAGTAGTAGAAGAACAAGTGCAATCGCTAGGCGCCAAGTTTGTAAAAGTAGACCTAGGCGAAATGAGCCAAACAAAAGACGGCTACGCAAAACCCCTAACAGCCGCCCAACTAAAAAAACAACAAACCGTAATGGCAAAGCATATAGCGGCCTCAGATATTGTCATAACAACGGCCCAAGTATTTGGTAGAAAAGCACCAAAAATAGTAACGGCTGCCATGGTAAAAGGTATGAAAAAGGGCAGCGTAATAGTAGACCTAGCTGTAGAGTCTGGTGGCAATGTAGCCGGGTCTAAAGTAGACCAAGAGGTAGACGTAAATGGTGTAACAATAGTAGGTATAGCCAACATGCCTGGCCAAGTGCCCATGTACGCCAGCCAAATGCTATCAGCTAATATTACACATTTAATAAACGAATGTTGGGATGAAGATTCCAAAAAATTTAATATCGACTTAGAAAACGACATCTTAAAAGGATGTGTTATCACGCACCAAGGCGACGTGGTAAACGAAAGGATTAAATAATGGACGCACAAGTACTTTTATTTTTAATATTTATCTTAATGTTGGCAGCCCTACTAGGGTTCGAGCTTATTGCAAAAGTGCCTTCTACTTTACATACCCCGTTAATGTCGGGGTCTAATGCCATATCGGGCATTACGTTATTGGGTGCTATTAGTGTATGTGGTGCGGGTCATTCAGATCTAGCTACTAACTTAGGCATTGCAGCTGTAGCCTTTGCTACTACCAACGTAGTAGGCGGATACTTAGTAACCCATCGCATGTTAGATATGTTTAAAAAGAAAGAGAAGGACTAAGCTTATGTTATCAACAATTGTTCAAAACAGTGTGTATATTGTATCTGCCTTTTTATTTATTATTGGCTTAAAAAAATTAGGTTCTCCAGTCACAGCTAGACGTGGTAATCAGTTGTCTGCATTGGGTATGTTAATAGCCATTGTGGTAACGCTTTTAGATCAAGGTATTATGGATTACCAAAGCATTGCCATTGGTATTGCCATAGGTACTGTTATTGGTGTGGGTGGCGCCAGAATTGTAGCCATGACAGCCATGCCAGAAATGGTAGCCATTTTAAACGGCTTTGGTGGTGCGTCTAGTTTACTATTGGCATGGGCGGTAACCATTACGTCTTATAGCATGACATTTTTACAGTCGTTTACTATTGTACTGTCGCTTTTAATTGGCGGGCTTACCTTTACAGGTAGTTTAATTGCTTGGGCTAAGTTATCAGAAAAAATCAGCAGTAAACCCATGCAATATAGAGGCCAAAATATTATTAATGGCGCCTTGCTAATAGCGGCTGTTGTGTTAAGTGTATTGTTTGTTTTAAGCTCAGATATGGCCATAAATTATGGCTATGCTTTAATCGGTATTGCGTTGTTATTGGGTGTACTATCGGTTATGTCGATTGGCGGTGGCGATATGCCTGTTGTGATATCGTTACTTAATAGTTACTCGGGTTTGGCTGCTTGCGCTGCCGGTTTTGTTATTCAAAATATGTTACTAATTGTTGCAGGTGCCTTGGTAGGTGCCAGTGGCTTAATTTTAACAAATATTATGTGTAAAGCTATGAACAGATCGTTAAAAAATGTGTTGTTTAGTGGGTTTGGCTCTGTAAAAACGGCCAGTTCGTCTGAAGATGAGCAAGGCGACATTAGCCCCATAACAGCACAAGACGCTTACTATATTTTAGAGTCAGCCCAAAGTGTGGTGTTTGTACCTGGCTATGGAATGGCCGTAGCCCAAGCCCAACATGCTGTAAAAGAGCTAGGTCAAATTTTAGAAGCCAACGGTGCAGACGTTAATTACGCCATTCATCCTGTAGCCGGCCGTATGCCAGGCCACATGAACGTATTATTGGCAGAAGCCGACGTACCCTACGATCAACTAAAAGAAATGGATGACATCAATCCAACAATGAGCACTGTAGACGTATGTATTGTTATTGGCGCTAACGACGTAGTAAACCCCGATGCCAACGACAAAGAAGACAGTCCTATTTATGGTATGCCCATTATAGACGTGTATAACGCCAAAACGGTGTTTGTGCTAAAACGCTCGATGAATCCTGGGTTTGCAGGTATTCAAAATCCGTTATTCTTTAAAGAAAATACACGCATGGTATTTGGCGATGCTAAAGATACTATTTCAAGTTTAGTGGCTGAATTTAAGGCGTAATAAGCTTTTCTTCAAACCGTGTGGTTTCAGATGCAATGTGTTCAGCTTCATAATTTTCGCCGCTAGAATAGGCTAGTATCTTACTAATATGCGTATAAGGCAGCTTGGTTTTTTGGTGTATCTCATTAAGCGTTTGTTGAATTAATTTAAAGTCACGTTTAGACGTAGGGTTATCTTTAATATCCAATCGCATTTCTTGCAAAGATCTCACAACATCTTGTGATAACAAAAACGAGTCTTTACCAGCCCGACGTAAAAAGTATTGCCCGGTCATACCGCCCAGTCTAGAGCCATTTTTTTTCATCATATCCCATAGTCCAATCAGGTCACTAGCTGGCCATTCGTCTAATACTTGGCCAAACGATTTACCTTCAAGTTGTTCTACATTTAAAATAAATTCGGCGTTGTCTCTAACCGTTTGTATTTTAATAACGTTACGCACAATGCTTTTGTCTTCGGCATAAGCATCCCATTTTTCATCAGGTTGGCTTAATAATTTTTGGCAATCAAAATTTAAAAAAGCCGTCTCAAAGTTATCCCATTTATTTTCAATTACACGCCAAACAAACCCAGACTGAAAAACCCCCTTAGTCATTAATGCCAAAAATACATTAGAAGATTGGGTTTTAAATAGGCTGCGATCTAAAATAGGCGGTAACAAAAGGTTTAACATTTGCTTACCACCCTTGCGTTTTTCTGCTCGTTTAACGAGGTCTTTAAAGTGTGTCATAGGTGTATCATAAAATAGTTATGGCTAACTTACAAAGGCTAGTGCGGGTTGATTTAAGGTAACTTGTTGAGGGAAAGTGGTATAAGTTCGTTATGTTGTGGGCCCATAAGAATTTAACATGAAAAATTACAACTAAAAGTTAGATAATAATAGTTAAGCTAATCAATTTCATGAATAAGACCAGAAGAAATTTCAAACAGCCAACCATGTAGTACTGGTGCGTTGCCATTTTTATCTGCCGTTTTCATTACGTCTGATTCGCTAATATTATGCAGTTGTTGTTGCACATTAATTTCGGCTAATAACTGATCGCGTTTAGTTTTTGGTAGGGCATCTATTTCGTCTTGATTATCTAAATAAGTGGTACGTATAGGTGTAAGCCATTTACCTAAATCGGTAGTAGTATCCAGCGTGTTGAAAGCCGCACATACCCCGCCACAACCTTGGTGCCCACACACAATAATGTGTTCTACTTTAAGCATGTTTACGCCATAGTCTAAAGCCGCTAAAAAACCAGTGTCTTTTAAGGACGCTTGGTTGGCCACATTACGAACGATAAATAATTCGCCCGGTCCTGTTTGTGTAATAATGTTGAGGGGTTTTCGGCTGTCTGCACAACCAATAACCATTACTTTAGGCGTTTGCCCTTCGGCTAACTTGCTAAAGTAATGACTATTGGTTTTAAGGGTATTGGCTACCCATTGTTTATTTTGTTTTAGTAATGCTTGATAGACGCTCATATGAGGTCTAGTTTAGCACAGTTTATTTAGCGCGTTCTACTAATGATCTGTTGTTACGACCACTTGTTTTAAACGCTTGAATAATATCGTCTGCATCTTTAAACGGCACATTTACAAAAGAGAATTTGTCGTAAACTTCCACACCTTGAATGTCGCGTCCTTGAACGTTTGATTCTTTTTCGATGTACGTTACTAATGTTTTAGCTTCCATGCCGTCCATTTTACCTTTGGCAATAAACAAACGTGCTTGACCTTTAGTGTCTACAAAGCCTCTGCCTTCAGATCTACGTCCTCTGTCAGAACCTCTATCTCTATCAGAACTTCTGTCTCTGTCAGAACCTCTATCTCTATCACGTCCTCTATCAGAACCTCTGTCGCTACGGCTTCTGTCTCTGTCGCGTCCACGGTCATTTCTGTCGCGTCCTCTATCAGGGGCGCTGTCTCTATCTCTGTCGTTACGACCAGCTTTTCTGATTTCTGTATAGCTTTCTTTAGAAAATTCAGATTCAAATGCAATATTTAAAACACCGGCTAGCGCTTCTTTAGGGCTATAGGTGGCTAATAATGTTTCTGCAAAGTCTAGATAGTCGTTTTTAACATCGCCTTCAATAGCTTTTTGAATATTTTCTTTTAATCGGTTCTTTTTTGTAGCAATAATCGTTTGAACATCAGGGATTTGACCTTTTTTGATGTCTGTTTTAGCTACACTTTGTATGCGCATTAATTTGCGATACTCAGAAGGTGTAATAAATGTAATAGCTGTTCCAGACTGTCCTGCTCTTCCGGTACGTCCAACACGATGCACATAAGACTCTGGGTCTTGTGGTAATGCAAAGTTAATGACATGAGATAGTCCACTAATATCTAGTCCTCTAGAAGCAACGTCTGTTACTACTAAAATAGAACATACTTTTTTTCTAAATTTTTGTAGAACACGTTCTCTTTGATGCTGACTTAAATCGCCATGCATAGCTTCGGCTTCGTATCCACGGTGAACCAATTTTTCAGCGATAGTGTCTACGTCTCGTTTAGTTCTGCAAAAGATAAGACCATAAAAGGCATCTTCTACATCAATAATTCTACAAAGCGCTTCTAATTTGTCAGGTTCTCTTACTTCAAAGTAAATTTGTTCAGTTAACGTAGTAGCTAACGTAGATTTTTTAGCTTTAATCGTTACATAGTCTTTCATGTACGTTTTAGCTAAGTGTAAAATTTGAGTAGGCATAGTAGCCGAAAATAATAATGTTTTACGTTCGTTGTTTGTTTTAGATAAAATCAATTCGATATCTTCAATAAACCCACTGTTTAACATTTCGTCGGCTTCGTCTAATACCACATACTTCACTTGTGATAAGTCGATTTTTCTATTTCGTAAATGATCAATAAGTCTACCAGGTGTACCTACAACAATATCGTTTTTACGTTTAAGTTGTTGTACTTGTTTGTCTATAGACTGACCACCATATACAGGTGTAATGCGTAATTTTTTGTTACCCATTAACGAATGTAACTCATCCGCTACCTGAATAGTTAATTCTCTAGTTGGGGTAAGTACCAACGCTTGAATAGCGCCTGTAGTAGGTTCTAGCTGATCTAATATAGGTAATCCAAATGCAGCTGTTTTACCCGTTCCTGTTTGGGCTTGTCCAATAACGTCTCTGCTATCTGTTAGCATAATTGGGATTGTTTCAGCTTGAA
>Ga0302127_10002230_pt1 | contig 11692 bp, 7 predicted proteins | sample CB4_SCM_MG_FD_204452 | JGI IMG/M metagenome (GOLD analysis project Ga0302127, IMG submission 204452) | Marine microbial communities from Western Arctic Ocean, Canada - CB4_SCM | ecosystem: Environmental > Aquatic > Marine > Oceanic | place: Canada: Western Arctic Ocean | collected 2017-09-24
ACAATGTACTGACAGCATCAAATAGTTCGCTACTAAAAATCAACCCAATTACAATGCCAAATAATTGAGTGTATCGATTTAAATCATTTCGGGGAATTCCGTATTCATTATATAAAGTTGCTCGTTGAGAATTATAAATTTGTGCTAAGGCCAATCCTGTCAATGCAGTGATGCCGTAAAGATAAGGGCGAAGATATTCATACTCGCCAATCTCCGGACGATAGGACAATTGATCCAAGTCACTTAAATGTATTTTTTCTATTATGGTTGGTGTTTGTATATGGAGCATATTCTCATCTACAAAAAACAAGGACCCCTTCAATTTTTTCTGTCCAGAATGTTTTAGGATAACATATTGCGGTTTTGGAATCTCATTTACGATTTTTTCTGCTCTTAGGAAATCCATGCCTTCATACATTTGGATTTTTACCTTTTCCGTCAGTTCCGGCTGCGCATCAACATGAAGTTGGAGTTTTTCGTAATCATCTAGAGAAATAAACCGTTTTACCAATCTTTCTTTTCCACGAATTTTTTTATTAATAACCACACGGAAATTCTCCTTATTAATGCGAATAATCTGAGCATTAATGAATCCTTTTTCTTTTGGAAAAATTCGATAAAAACGATTTTCATTCATGTCAATTTCCGTACCAACATTTTGACTTAAGATCATGACTTCTGTTTGTGCTACTAAGGCACTAACCAGATAAAATCCGAGTATTGTTTTTTTTATCAAAAGTGACAACGTCAAAAATTAAATGATGTTTCGATAGTAGCTTGCTTTATTGGTTCAAGATTTCCAGTGCCATCGTCACGATAGAATTGACGAAAATCCCAGATCAAGCTAACACCTTTACTCATTTCATATCCAACACGATAGCCCATGATGGTATTCTCAGTTGGATTTTCAAAATCAAATGGATTGTCATCATTGTTCCTCTGGTAATAAGCCATGGCAGAACTGATCTTGGGAATATTATCCGTATTCAGGTTTAAAAAGGAAGTGAAACTCTTTAATTCTGTTGTATCTGCTTTCATATTCGCATAAGATGCGGAAAACTCCACTAGGTTGAAGAGGTTTAATCCCGCAGATCCAAACAGACCGCTTGAACTGGTCGAATCATTGTAATCTTGAAAAACAGACATATCCTTGGTACGAATGATTGTTTGGTTATCTACTGTAGATGTCACAACACGGTTTAAATCATAGGCCTGATCAAAAAACTGGGGGATATAGGAACCATTTATCATCCTGTATTCCAAGGAGAGACTTAAAATGCCAAAAAGAGTTGAACGTATGCCCGGTACGCTGATACCGCTACCGGATCTTTCCTTCCGGATAAAACTGGAGTCAGACGTACTTACAGCAGGAAACTTCAATGTATTATATTCAGCATAGATCATGAGTGATATAGCATCGGACTGAAGAACGGGGTAGCCGATATCGAAGGATAATCCTGTTGTTGATGCTTTATTATCTTTCAGGCTGAATGGTGTAGCTTTTAAATTAATGTCAGCAATATTCTCTTCCGTATCTATGATATTATCCCCATCTGCATCGATATCAACCAGAGAATCTAGAACGCTACCCCCGTGCCCAGGATCTGGCCAACCATCCCCATCTGTATCATTCCAAAGAGTACTGTCATCTGGAAAATCATCAAACACGTCTGGATAACTATCTCCATCTTTATCTTTGAGGCCTGAGAACATATTTGCATCAGTAATGAAGTTAACCCCTATTGAAAGGGGTAAATCATCTGAAACAGTGTATGCGGCCCGCAATCCTGTTACCGTACCGCCACGCGACATATCCTTTATATTGGATAAAAATAGTTCTCCGCCTACAGGACCAATGTTAAAGCCCGTATTAACTCCAACCCTGCGTACCGATGGAAATTCCATCATATTTGAATAATTATTCATCAGGCCGCCATACCCCAGCGTTAATCCTTCAATGGAACCGTATTTGACCCAGACGGGATCCGTCTTTTTACCGTAGCGGATAAACAGGATCTTATCCAGCAATAGTCCAGGGTCATTCTCAATATCCCACTCATCATCACGCATATTTCCTTCGTTATCCATGTAAACCACAAGATCTAGTCCGATTCCAATTTTACCAATGTTAATTTCAGGACGAAGTGCCAATTGATTAAAGAGAACACCATCTAATGTTACGGATCCAATGCCCATACCCATGCCGAATGGTTTCGGAGGTGTACCACCAACGCCATCTTCCGGTATATCTGGAGTTTCTTCAAGTTCTGGAGCTTCTTCCGATTCTATTTGTTCTGGTTCATCAGGAGTTTCTGGAGCTTCTTCAGATTCTACACTTTTTAGTTTTCCTGGTGTTTCTGGAGCTTCTGGACTCTTTTCCTGTCTGATTTCATCTGGTGATTCATCAAATTCTTCTATCTCAGGCTCCTGGTATTCTTCCACTTCAGGATCGTTAGGATAATCCCCTGGGGAAGCCGGCGCTTGAACCAAACTACCAGTGGCATTACTAATCGCTTTTTGCCCGGGTCCCACTGCAACTGTTTCACCGCTGATCATATTTAAGACTTCAAAGAGCCCTTCTTTGCCAATAAATTGATCCACACCAGTTTGACTGACAATGGCTGCAAATTGTGTTCCCTTAACACTGGCTACGGAAACAGGTGTTTGAATTCGAAAGGATTTGGTTCTTCCTTCTGAATTCACATTATTTAACAAGGTCCCATGTGTCAAATCTACCGTCCGGGTATTTTGCGTTTCCATGAAACTAAACTTTGTATTTTCTCTAATTTTAAGGATAGTTTTATCATCCAGGTACATAATAGCACCAAAACCGGTTTCTCCTACTTTGATGGCATCTCCATTCTGTATGGCAGCACCAAGTTTCCCTTTTTCCGAAAAGGTATCCATTCCCATCCGTTTGAAATATACATCTCCTTCAATTTTAATAAGCCTGGCAATCACATCTGCCTGCAATTGAGGTAAGTATAATAATAATGTTATGATGAATAATAAACTTCTTGTCATGATGATAGAATCTTTTATTTCTTAATCAAAATTACTTTTTAATTGCATCATAGACCAACGCTTCTATGGATGAAAATGCTATACCTGTTGACTCTTGCAATCCCAACTCGCACGTACGGCTAGATGATACTCCCTTTGTTGAAATAATTTTATCCATTAACTGATCAACAGCATTTTGTGGTAATTCAGGAAAGCGGATACTGCGATCACCACCTGTTCCACAACAGAATGGTTCCAGAGTTGTTTCCACGGACTTTGAACACATATTTGCAAGGTTCATTAGATCGTGAGTCGTTCCCATTTTTTGAGATGAACATACCGGGTGCACAAAAATTGGTTCAGCACTTTGTTCTATTTCTAGTTGATCTTTTATTCGTTCGATAAATTGTGCCGAATCAAGGATTGTCAGATCAGATAGCTCCTGTTGCACAAATTGTGTGCAAGGCGACATATCTAAAACGATGGGAATACGGCCCATTTCCGATTCATTTCTCAATCGATTCATTAATTTTATTCTCATATCGTCGCCGATACTTTTATGTCCCTGAGAATCAAATGCCATGCCACAGCAAAGTTCAGAGGAATCATCAAGATACTTTATTTTAATATCAGCATTAGTAGCAATTTTGGCCAAATATTCAGAAGCACTCGTTCCAGTTTCATCCGCAGCCAAAACCCTGCTGGCACAAGATGGGAATACGATGTAATCAGGCTGTGCACTTGGAGATGAAACCGGACTAAAAGTCTTTGCTATTTTAATTCCATACTTTGGCCAGGAAGGTAATGTTGTTTTAAAGATAGAATTGATCGAACGGGTAAATTTCCAAAGAAAAGTGGATCCAAATATTTTATCAAAAAACTGACCTATTCTTAATCCAAACCTGATGAATGATACTGCTATTCTAAAATTATTTTCCAAAAATTTAACAATTACAAATTTTGAATTGGGATCATGTCTAAGTGATTTAACCATTGTCCCGGTATTGATATTTACGGGACACTCCAGTTCGCACAAGCCATCGGTAGCGCATGTTTCATTGACCGCATAATTGAATTTATCGATATCAGATTTTGGAATGGTTTGAAGTTTAGATTCCCGCATTACAGCGATTCGTTGTCGTGGAGTTAAAGTCAATCCGCGACTTGGACAAATTCGTTCACAAAAGCCACACTCAATACACTTATCTACTTCATCATGAACTGTGGGCATTGGTTTCAGATCATTCATGTGAATCTGTTTATTGCGGCTCAATAAAACATCAGGATTCATAATATTAAAGGGATCCGTTAGGCTTTTTACCTTCCACATGATCTCATAAAGAGGACCACCCCATTCTGTTTCAACAAAAGCGGCCATATTTCGTCCTGTTCCATGTTCTGCTTTCAAGGATCCATTAAATTGTGTCAATGTCATATCCGAAAGGTCGCGCATCATTCCTTCGTAATTTCGGACACCAATTTTATCATCGAGATCAACTGATGTAATAAAATGAAGATTCCCATCTTTAGCATGACCAAAGATTACACCATCTTGAAATTCACGTTTTTGAAATATATTTTTTAGACCACGAATCGCTTGGGCAAGGTTTACCGCATCAACTGCAATATCTTCTGTTATAATGCTTGTTCCTGTTTTTCTTAATGATCCTAGCGTAGGATACAGGCCTTTCCTGATCTTCCAGATTGTTTCCCTTTCCTGTTGATCTGTGACTAGTTTCATCGAAATGACCGATGATTCCTTTTGTGAAAATTCTTTTGATTCTTTGATCAACCGATCAATCTCATTTTGTGAATCATCCTGGTATTCAATTAAGAGTCCCGTCACATCATCTTCCACACTGTTCGGATCATAGGGTGGATTTTCAAAATGCTTTGCTGTTCGAAGAGATTCATCATCTAGGAATTCAATTGCAGACGCGCCCATGCTTTTGAAAAAGGGGACACATTTTGCAGCACTTTCCGGTGAATTAAATAATAGCAGCCCGGTCCCTTTTTCAGGCGGATCGGGAATTGTTTTTAAAGTGACGTTAGCGATAAAAGCCAAAGTGCCTTCTCCCCCAACTAATAAATGAGAAAAAATATCTAATGGATGCTTATAATCCAAAAAAGAGTTCATGGAATAACCAATCGTATTTTTGATGCGATATTTTTCCCGAATTTTTCGTACCCAACTTGAGTTGGATTCAATTTCTGTTTTAATATTTAATAATCCTGTGGCCAGATCTGGTTCATTCTGAAGGAAATTTTCCCTTTCACCCGGTTTGGAAGTATCATACCCATTCCCGTTCGGAAGGATAAATTCAACATCCTTAAGAGTGTGGTAAGCATTGAACTCTGTCCCACAGACCATTCCCGATGAATTATTAGATACAATACCACCTATTCTTGCCGCATTAATAGATGCAGGATCCGGACCAATCCTACGTTGATAAGGAGCCAATATTTTATTCGCTACAGCGCCATTGACTCCAGGCTGACACCAAATAGCATCGCCATCATCCAGAATCTTGAATTTCTGCCAATCGTAAAGGACTTCTGCAATTATACCCGTGGTAATGGATTGCCCGGATAATGATGTGCCTGCAGTACGAAATGTAATAGGTGTGCTGGAACTCCGGGCATACTCTAAAAGAGACCTGACTTCCTGTTCATCTTTAGGGCGGACCACCGCTTCAGGAATAAGGCGATACATGCTGGCATCCCGAGTATAGGCCAACCGGGTGATCAAATCATCATGAATACATGATTCAGGAAGAAAAGCAGACAGTGAATTCATTTAATAGGGCGACATTTTTCACGAATAAGGTTCGGAACAGGGATCGCTTTATTCAAGTCATAATTAAATGCCACCATTTTGAATAAGGCAGAACAAACTGGTTTTTCTTCATTCTTTTTAAAAATTGCTGCCAGAAAATCAAAACTTTTTGACCCTACCCTGCAAATCCTGTGGCCTACATCTAAAGATGCAGGATGCTTTACCTGGGATAAATAGTGAACATCCATAGAACCAAGAATAGTACTCTCATCCATGTCTTTTCGGATACCTGAAAAGCCCAATTGAATATAAAAATCCACTCGTGCCGTTTCCATATATTCTAAATAGATTGCATGATTCAAATGCCCCAAAGCATCCATATCCCGCCAGCGCGTCTTCATAGAAGACCAAAAATCAAAATCTGATCGTTGTAAATTCATCATGTCCATAATCAAAATTAATTAATCATGAGGCTCCCTGACACAAAAAGATTAACCTTTCGAAAATTTACAAAAGATGATGCTATAATGACAAATTGCATGGCGATTCGTTCGAGATCTAATATTGATTTTGAATTAAAATGCTGGCTGAAATACGCTTACGACAAAGCATAACCAATCATCCGATTATTTTGTAGATTTTCTGCTGTGAGACGTCTCTTTATCATTATTTCAATCATTGGAACGACCGTGAGTGCCCAGCCAAAGGAAACCATAGAATTCCAACTCAATACCATATCAGGACAAGTATTAAACAGCCATCATCAAACACCCGTGATGAATTTGAAAGTTGACTTATTAAGTGGTAATAACTTGCTAAAAAGTTCTTCTATTACAGATGAAAACGGGAATTTTACCATGGAGAATGTTGGCTATGTTTGGAAACCCAAGATCCTGCTAGTCGCTCGTGATTATCATGAATTAACCATGAAACTAAACCCAGATGAATTGGACTCCCTGAACAATATTACTGTTCACCCAATGATGACACCAATTCCAAGCGATCAAAGAATATCCTATCTAAAAAAAACGACTGTTGAATCCCGCGCTGAATCATTTTTTGTAAAAGGGAGTGTTTTTTATCACTTATCAATTATTAATGATTATTTTTCTGCTGACCGAATTATAATAAAGTCCAAGAAAGTAATTAAAGATGGTACAGGATTTATCATATTGACAATCAATGAAGTCGACTATTCCCCCGAAAGGTGTTATGTTCCTCAGATAGGTAAATATGAAAACCTATCCTACGTTATGGATGGTTATTTCCCTGAACCTGTATTTGGACCATCTGGATTACCGCAATATCTAGATCAAAATCTATTAGAACCTACTATCATTTATGGAACTGTTTTCGATTCCAAAACACAAAAAATAATTCCTGGTGCAGAAGTGAGTATAGCCGGTTCATCCAAATGGCGCATAACGGATGAACTTGGAAAATATGCATTCCAGATTAATGAACCTGGATCTTACCAGGTCATAGTAAATCCACCATTTGGTTATTCATCCAGCCAAACAGGGATTACTGAAATATTGGTTAAATCCGCTCGCGGTGGATGGTATCATTCAAATCATTATTTAAATCCTTGAAAAATTCTTCCCTATTAATAATTCTATTTCCATTAATTACTTTTTCACAAGAACCATCCATGAATCAAACTGAACTTGCAACATTAGGCGGTGGATGCTTTTGGTGCGTAGAAGCCGTATATCAGCGCGTAGATGGTGTATTATCCGTTAAACCGGGATACGCAGGCGGCCATGTAGATAACCCTAGCTATAGAGATGTTTGCAGTGGAAAAACTGGACATGCCGAAGTTGCCAAGATCGAATTTGACCCTGGCCAGATATCTTATCAGCAAATATTAAATGTATTTTGGCAGGCTCACGATCCTACAACTTTAAATAAACAAGGCGCAGATGTGGGAACACAATATCGATCTGTTATTTTTTATCATTCTGAAGAACAAAAAACTCTTGCTATAATCTCTAAAACTAAAGCAGATGAATCAGAATATTGGCCTAATGCAATTGTTACTGAAATAACTAAGATTAACAATTACTCAGATGCAGAAGACAATCATGATAATTATTACCAAGACAATCCGTATCAACCCTATTGCCAATTTGTAATAAAACCCAAGCTAGATAAACTTGAGAAAAAAGGAATCATCGATTAGAATTCCTATTTAAGCAGTACCATCTTCTTAACCTGCCTGAAATCTCCTGCCTGGATCATATAGATGTACATTCCAGCAGATACGGACTCACCAAAATTGTTGGTGGCATGCCATTGAATAGAACGATATCCCGCAGTCTGTTTACTATTCACTAATGACTTGATATTGCGACCCTTAAGATCATATATATTAAAAGATACTAATACTTCTTTTAGAAGTTCATAGTGTAGTGTTGTAGTTGGATTAAATGGATTAGGGTATGCGTTATATAGTTTATAGGTAATGGGAAATGTTTCATCAATTATTGATACTTGCTCACAATTACTAGTGTCCTGTTCTCCCACATAATCTTCAATACAATCTGGATAAGGTGGACAAAGTTGGTTCTCATAAATGTTGAAATTATTAGGATCGCTCCAATTCATATTTAAATCACAAATACTTTCTGGAATCTCCCCTGTAAGTTGATTATGAACGAAATTCAACCAAACTAAATTTGTAAGATTACTGATTTCAGACGGGATTGACCCAGTAAACTGGTTGTATTCTAAATGGAGAAAAGTCAAACTCTCCAGGTCACCAATTTCAGGGGGAATTGCTCCCGTAATCAGGTTTCCACCCAGTTCCAGTTCAGTTAAGTTTTCTAGCGCACCAATTTCGGGTGGGATTGTTCCCGTAAGCTGGTTCCCAGCAAGATCTAAAATATTCAGATTTGTCAATAAACCAATTTCAGGTGGTATTTCTCCTGAAAGTTGATTTCCGCCTAAATCCAGATCAGTGAGATTTGTCAAAGAACCAATCTCAGGTGGTATTATTCCACTGAATTGGTTCTCCTTTAGAATTAATGAGTCTAAATTAATCAGGTTCCCGATCTCGGGAAAAATCTCTCCTGTCATTTCCATATATGATAAATCTAACCCAGTTGTATTTTCTATTGAATAACACTCTTCCCATAATTCTACACCATCTGTGCCATCGTCAGCTGTACAATCTTGTCCCCACGCCTGTCCAATAAATAATAGCAGAGTTGTGAATCGCTTAATCATATCCAAATCTACCTATCATTCTATAAACAAAAAACCCCACGAATGTGGGGCTTAATGCTGATTTATTTTGAAATTTATTTAAAACGCTCTAAGGCCCATCCAATGGCTGCGCCACCTACCGCATATGAAAATGCAGTAAGTGGAACATCTATTATCATATAATCCACAGTAAATATTGATGGAATCATAGATATCATTTGCATATTAAAAAAGAACCATTTTGATGCACCAAGCCATGCACCTGTAATAGCACCATCTTTAATACTATTTGTACCCATTTTTTCAAAAATTATCACCATTATAATAATCCAAACTATTCCACCGATTAAAGCTGGAATAGCATCTGGCGGGGATTTTACTATGTCAGGGAATTTTTCCGCTAAGGCTTCAAAATGAGGCCCATAAAAGAAAATAAGTGGAAGAACTGATGATAAAGTCATTGCAACAAATCCCAATACAGTTGCAATACCAATCTTTTTAAAATTCATTTTATTTTCCTTATTTATTTTAAGAGTAGCATTTTAATGGTTTTGGTATAATTCTGACCACGTAATTGACAAAAATACAACCCCGCCGATGCTATTTGACCAATGTTGTTTTTCCCATCCCACGTAAGTGTATGAAAGCCGGCTGCTAAATCATGATTCATTAAAATTCTAACTTCACGTCCCATTAAATCATAAATAACCATTTTAATTTTACCATTTTTAGGCATATCATAATTGATGGTTGTTGTTGGATTAAAGGGGTTAGGATAATTCTGATGTAAAGCATATTCATCTGGTATGGCAACAATATCAAGAGTCTGCCTTCCGCTGGCAATCATCCGGGTAGAGTCATCATAGGCAACATAACTTAGCTCTATCACGGCATTATTCCGATCAAGAGTGTTAATATCAAAGGATATGTTTTTCACGCTTTCATTTTTCATAAAAGCTTTCTCTATAACAAGTTGCCCTAACTCTTTGGGCTTATACGCCAACTGGATTACTTCCGATGAATTTATATCGTCCGGGGTAGTGATTGACTTACTATCCCAAGGATAGGACAAAGATACATGGGCAGCTTTTGTTTCTGCAGGCAGGTCAACCACCAGGCGTTGGCCTTCCTGATAGATATTTAATTCCGATCCAAGTGGATCATACACTAACATGCGACCGGCACTGGTCTCGTGTGAATAATGCCACATGCGTGTAAAAACCATAATATCCCGCAAATCAAAAGACTGATTTCGAGCTGGAATAAAATGGGGAGCCGTACCCGTCACCGGACCTAATTCATAAATCGTATCATCGTTGTTCCAGGCAGTTACAAAATTAGACAGATCGGTAACATTCACAGAAAAATCGTTGTTGTAATCGCCTAATAAATAGGTGGTAAAGGTTGCTGCCTTTTCATCGGTAGCACTCCCAGCCCAGTCCAAAATATTATTGATAGCAAAGGTAACCGTATCCATAGAAGCCCAGGGGTCATTTACGATAATTTTAATTGATGTATCCTCGGGCGAATAAGTTGCTTCCAAATTCATTGAACTGTACGCCAATGATGCGGTGGTCACAGTGCCAATATCAGTAAGAGGCTGTGAAAAATGGATTGAGAATGTATTGTCATCCTTCAGCATTGTGATAGATGTGTCAGGTGAAATTCGCGTAACCATAGCCGGTTGCGGTATTCCTTGTACCCAATTGGACTTGGGACCTTCATTCCCCGGTATATCTGTGGCGGTGATGTGAAGAAAAACATCTTCATTGTTTGAAAACTCGGGTAAAAACGCTTCCGCTTCCGTATCACCTGTTTGCAAAACAGTAACTGCTTGAAGTGAATCTGCTCCGGCATAAACTTTATAATGAGATAAATCTGTTTCCAGATTTGAGTCCCAGGTTAAATAAATTCTTTCATTGGAGAAAAAGCCCACTAGGTTTTGCGGTGACATGGGCGCCGTTTGGTCAATCAAGACACCATCGCTTGCAGTAATAGCACCTGTATTCTGAACGTGATCAACGCCCCGGATATGGAGTTTATATTCATGATCCTGGATCAAGGACAGATCTATGAATTCAACCAAGGTATCGAGCCCCAGGCTGTCCCATAGAATTGTGTATGATGCGCTGGTTGAATCGTAGAGAGCGACTTCATAGAAGGCTAATCCGGAGAGTTGATCTTCGAACGTTACCCATCGACCAGAATATATATCTGTAAAATTTTGACGGTCTATATCGGCAGAATCACCATCTATTGCCAGAGAACCAAACGGCCCTTCGTGGTCTGCAATAATTCCATCCGTAGAAATGGCATCAGATACATTACCTACAGAATCAATTGCACGTATAGAAACATAATAAGTATCGCTATTATCCAATGTAAAAGAACTGTTTAACATAAAAGTGTCCAGGTCTACCGAAATCCAATCTTGGATGTCTGTTTGCAAACTGGCAGAACCCACGCCATATTCATAATCAGCGATACCGCTCAAATTATCTGCGAATCCATCCCAGGATGCCTGCAGCATTGTTGTAGAACCGGTGTAATTTTGGTCTGCTGTATTATTTATATCCGTGATATCCATAGCGCTGCCTGTATCGGGAGCAGTGATATCAATTGTAACGCCATTGCCATTCGCTTCGGTCATATTTCCGGCTTGATCATACACGCGAATAGACCCATAATATTTTGAACCTTCTTCAA
>Ga0302127_10002238_pt1 | contig 11679 bp, 11 predicted proteins | sample CB4_SCM_MG_FD_204452 | JGI IMG/M metagenome (GOLD analysis project Ga0302127, IMG submission 204452) | Marine microbial communities from Western Arctic Ocean, Canada - CB4_SCM | ecosystem: Environmental > Aquatic > Marine > Oceanic | place: Canada: Western Arctic Ocean | collected 2017-09-24
ATCATTAGGCCCTTATGTTTTCATAATTGGAGAAAAGCAAAAATGTCTACCGAATTGTTAATGCTTCTAAACAGCACGATTTTGTTTTTTGTCATCATAATCGCGCAAGCGTTAGTCGCAATTGGCCAAAATGGATTGTCCGCACAAGCAGGCAGTCGCGATAACCTGAGTGAGCCTACAGTCCTGCGTAAACGCTTACAAAGACTTACAGCGAACTTGCAGGAAAACTTGGTGATGTTTGGGCTGGTCGTGCTTATTGCGCATACAGTTGGCGTGTCCAATGATCAAACCGCTCTTGGTGCGAGTCTGTTTTTCTATGCTCGCGTTGCTCATGCTTTGGTGTACGCATTTGGATGGCCTTGGATCAGGCCGCTCTGCTGGTTCGCGTCATTTGTAGGCTTAGCTATGATCGTGTTGCAAATTTTTTTAGTTATCTAGTGTACGTCGTCCAAACTAGCAATGCCTAACTAGTGCAGGAGTCCCATCCTGTGAGTGCGGGTAGAAGGGCGGTGGGTGCTGCTGGGCCGGAAATTCTGGTTGGTTAGGTTGGCAGTAAATGCTAGAGAAATGACCCAGTGAGTATCTATTAGGGGGGTACATCGTTGGCATTAAAACTAATGAAAATAATGAGGATGTAATTATGAATAATCTTTTTTCATTAAATGGTAAAACGGCTGTCATTACGGGAGGCAGCTCCGGAATTGGTGCGATGATTGCAAAGTCGTTTGTCGAGAATGGTGTAAAAACATATATCACCTCCCCAGTCAGACTTTTTTTGAGCCAGTCATTGCGCGGGTACAACTCGGCAACAGCCTGCTTTAGATCGCCATTCTCACGCTTGAGGCCGGTGACTTCAGTGGTTGGCTTCGCGCACCGTGTCGCCCGACAGACGCTTCTTGCCGGCCTCAAGGAAGTCCTTACTCCAGCGATAATACAAATTGGGATTGATGCCCTTACGGCGACAAAGCTCAGCGACTGAACTCTCGCCCCTGAGACCATCCAGGACGATATGAATCTTCTCCTCGGTGGAGAACTTGCGGCGGGTGTTTCGATGGATATCCTTGAACGTCTTTTCGGTGTTTGACATGCTCATGGTGATACTCCTCTGCTTCAGTTTAAAAGTAGCAGATGTATCTCTTAGTGAATCAGGTCATTTGGTACCATGGTGGCTGACGTCGCACACACGGGAACATTTGTGGCTCCTAGGTGAATGAACCACAGCGTGAGGTTTTCGATGAGGATACGTTGAGTGCACTAGCAATGCGGTATTTACTCTAGAAGTGCGATCAAAGTGAGGTTCCTGCCGTTAAACTAGAAGCTCTGATCCACATCATCAGCTGGCGAATCACCTTTCGGTTTGCCGACGATCATGGCTGGAACCCCGGCAACGGTCGTATGTGCTGGTACATCTTCCATGACAACACTACCGGCCCCTACCTTGGCGCCTTCACTCACTTCGATATTGCCGATAATCGACGCATGAGCACCAATTAAAACGCCGTGTCTGATCTTAGGATGACGGTCACCGGAGTCTTTGCCGGTACCGCCCAGGGTAACCCCATGTAGGATTGAGACGTCATCTTCAATCACCGCGGTTTCACCAATCACGAGCCCCGTTGCATGGTCGAACATGATGCCGCAGCCAATTTTGGCAGCAGGATGAATATCCACCCCAAAGATTGCGCTCATCTGATTTTGAAAATAAAATGACAGAGAGTGCCGGCTCTGCCCCCAGAGCCAGTGCGCAATACGGTGAGTCTGCAGGGCATGAAAGCCCTTATAGAACAAAAATGGTGTGGAATAGCTGTTGCAGGCCGGGTCGCGTAGGCGGGTCGCCTTGATATCAATCTCTGCGGCATGAATCAGCGAGGGTTCGGCGCGATAAGCTTCCTCGATAATCTCGCGGATTGCCATGCTGGAGACTACGGGGCTGTCCAGTTTACTGGCAAGCAGAAAGCTTAAGGCGCCTTCAATGGTGTCGTGATTGAGTACTGTCGCGTGAAAAAAGGTAGACATAATCGGCTCGAATTCAGCGCGGGCATGTACTTCCTGGCGCATGGCTTGCCAGAGGGAGCCGGCGACGCGGATCTCTTCGACATTGTGCTCATTGGCCAGTTCTTCGGCATAGCGTTTGTTGATGTTGGAGTTCATAGGGCGCAGTTTCCGCCTTTCGGCTTCGATTTCAAGCAGGGTATTGATAACAGGTTCATTGAAAAGCGACTGAAAACAGCATTTAATGCGCCCTTCATCGCTAAACAGCAGTAATCACATGCATTTTAAAAGTGTTGGCATCATCGCTAAGACCGGCTCCGATCAGGTACTGGATTCCCTGCGTCATGTGGTTGAGTTTTTGGCGGGGCAGGAAGTCGAGGTGGTGCTGGAGACTGAATCCGCGCGCATGCTGGGGGGCGATAACCGCCAATGTGAACTAGCGGACATGGGCGACTGCTGTGATCTCGTTATTGCTGTTGGGGGCGATGGCAATATTTTAGGTGCAGCGCGTGCACTTGCGCCTGCCGGGGTACCGATTCTTGGCGTTAATCGCGGCCGACTGGGGTTTCTGGCGGATGTGTCACCCAATGACATTGAAGCGCAGGTGGGGGCGGTGCTGGCGGGTGATTTTTTGATGGAAGAACACTTTTTGCTGGAAGGGCAGGTCACCGGGCGTGGCGACGTGTGTAGTGCACTCAATGAAGTGCTGATTCATGCCGCCAACATGCCGAAGATGATTGAGTTTGATCTAGCCATCAATGATGAGCGGGTTTATACCCAGCATTCTGATGGGCTCATTATTTCAACACCGACTGGCTCAACGGCCTATGCGTTGTCTGCCGGGGGTCCGATTATGCATCCCAGCATTGATGCGGTGGTACTGGTGCCGATGTTCCCGCATACCTTAACGAGCAGGCCGCTGGTGATTCCGGGCGACTTTGTAATGAAGGTGGTGATTGGCTCGCATAACGAGGTGGCTGCCCGTGTCAGTTTTGACTCGCAGATAGAATTTGAAATCGAGCCTGGTGATGAACTGGTCGTGCGCAAGAAAAAAGAACGATTGAAATTGATTCACCCACCCGGGCACAGTTTTTATGAGGTGTGTCGCGGCAAACTCGACTGGGCGAGTCGTGTGGGCGGTGACTAGGTACTGCCGAAGGGTGGCCTGATTGTTGAAAAACCATGTGTAGGTATCCTTGAGACCTGCTTCTAGTTCGATCTTGGCTTGCCAACCCAGGGCGTTAATTTTAGAGGCGTCCAGCAGCTTGCGCGGTGTGCCGTCGGGTTTGCTGGTGTCGAAGCTCAACTCTCCGGTGTAGCCGACTACTTTACAAATGAGTTCAGCAACCTCCTTGATAGTCACATCGACGCCCGTGCCGACATTGATATGCGATGTCATGGGTTCCGTAACCGCGTCAATTTGATTTTTAGGCAACTGCATGATGTGCACACAGGCATCCGCGAGATCATCCACGTGCAGAAATTCACGCATTGGTGAACCGGTGCCCCAGATAGTGACGCAGCTTGCGCCGCTTTCTTTGGCTTCGTAAATGCGTCGCATTAATGCGGGGAGCACATGACTCTCTTCGGGATGGAAATTATCTCCCGTACCGTAGAGGTTGGTGGGCATAAGGGATCTATAATCTGTACCGTACTGTCGGTTATAGGATTCACACAGTTTGATTCCTGCGATTTTGGCGATTCCGTAGGGCTCGTTAGTGGGTTAAAGGTAACCGCTCAATAGGGCCGATTTGGTCATGGGTTGTGTGGCCATCTTCGGGTAGATGCAGGAGCTACCCAGGAATAATAATTGCGTGCATCCGCTGTGGTAGGCGGCACGGATAAGATTCGCCTCAATCATCATATTTTGATACAGGAAATCTGCCGGAAAGGTGTTATTGGCGTGAATGCCGCCGACTTTCGCAGCGGCGAGCACAATGATGTCGGGTTTATGTTCTGCCACGAAGTCTGTCACGGCGGTTTGATTCGTGAGATCAACTTCATTTCGTGTTGCGCTGATGATGTTCTCGCAGCCAGCACTATGCAGGGCGCGAACCACTGCTGAGCCCACCATACCACTATGGCCTGAGACGAAAATCTTACCGTGCGCAATATCCACGTCTATTCCTGTGGGGTATTTACGTCGTAGCCGCGCGAGCGCAGCAGGGCGTTCTGTTTCGACTTATCGAGATCGTGCGCCAGGATTTCTTCGACCATGGTCTGCAGGTCAATTTTTGGCTGCCAACCCAGGTTTTGCCTCGCCTTTGAAGCGTCACCGAGCAGTGAGTCAACTTCTGCTGGCCGATAATAATTTTGGTCTACCCGTACGATGACATCGCCTGGTTTGATGTGCGTTTCGCTGTTGACTTTCGATGCGGCGACGTCGGCCACAGTGGCAATTTCTTCATACCCACTGCCAGACCAGGATAGGGTTACACCAAGCGTTGTCGCGGCGGTATTGATAAAGTCATGGATACTGAGTTGCTTGCCGGTAGCGATCACGTAATCTTCCGGCGCCTTCTGTTGCAGCATCAGATACTGCATTTCCACATAATCTTTAGCGTGCCCCCAGTCTCGCGCGGCATTTAAGTTGCCGATATACAGGCACTGTTCCAAACCGAGTGCGATATTGGTGAGCCTACGGGTGACTTTACGGGTGGTAAACGTTTCACCGCGCCGTGCAGACTCATTGTTGAACAGAATGCCATTACAGGCATAGATTCCGTAAGCCTCCCGGTAGTTCACGGTAATCCAGTAGGCATAGAGCTTGGCGACGCCGTACGGTGAACGGGGGTGAAATGGTGTATTTTCATTTTGTGGTGATTCTTTAACGAGGCCGTAGAGTTCTGACGTTGACGCCTGATAGAAACGGGTCTTTTTCTCAAGACCTAGAAACCGAATAGCTTCTAGAAGACGGAGTGTACCCAGGCCGTCTACATCTGCAGTGTATTCTGGTGATTCAAAGCTGACGGCGACATGACTCTGGGCGCTAAGGTAGTAAATTTCGTCCGGCTGGCACTAACTAACGATTATTGTGAGGTTCTACGCGTCCGATAAACCCCCATAATGAAAAATTAACTTACGGTCATCAACTTGCGGGTCGTGATAAATATGATCGATGCGCTGGGTGTTAATGAGTGAGCTACGGCGCTTGATACCGTGCGCCACGTAACCTTTTTCAAGCAGTAGTGCTGCGAGGTACGATCCATCCTGGCCGGCGATCCCGGTAATCAGTGCGACTTTTGGTGACAACGGGAGAACTCGATTGGGAAAGTGAAAATTCTATTACTAAAGATCGTTGGGCGTGTCGATGTCTTTCAATACACCGGGATCATCTACTTCAACTAACACCAGGTTGTCCTGGTGTGCATCCACCACCGAGCGGGCACCACGATCACCCTCAAGAGCCTGGAGTTCTTCAAAATAGGATTGGTCAAAAATTACCGGGTGGCCGAGTGTACCGTTTAATGTTGGTACGACGATCGGGGCCTCGCCCTCATGGGTATCGAGTGCGGTGAGCAGTTTGTTGACGGTATCGGGTTGGATATAGGGCATATCGGCTAGAAAGACCATGATCGTATCAAGGTCACTGACTGAATGGATAGCGTTGCTCAGGCTGTGCGCCATACCCTTGGCTGAATCGGGTGCCCGGAAATACGACACATTGGGTTGGTCGATCATCTCTAATAATTCGTCGGCGTACTGCCGGTCACCAAAACGCAATACCACAAGGGTGCTGCCGAGAATGCTGGCAACGTTGTTGATGGTGCGTACCAGTACAGAGTCACCCTCGTTGAGAATAGCTTTGCGTTTGTCATCACCAAAACGCCTTGAACTACCCGCCGCCAGAATAATCGCACCTATCATGATGATTAACCCGCCGCGACTTTGCGTAGATCCGCAGTCGCGACTTCCTCCTGCTTGGCAGAACGCAGGCCGGTCAGTTGTGCGAGGATGGAAATGGCGATTTCTGCAGGCGTTTTGCTGCCAATGGATAACCCAACAGGGCCATGCAGGCGATCAACTTCGGCTTCGGTTAAATCAAGCATCAGCAAACGTTCGCGGCGCTTGGCGGAGGTTCGCGTAGAGCCCATGGCGCCGACAAAAAATGCTTCTGTTTTGAGCGCTTCCATCAAACCCATATCGTCGATACGCGGGTCATGAGTGAGTGCAACAATCGCTGAGAAGTGATCGTTAGCGTGCGCCCGCACTGCGTCGTCGGGCATATCATTGACCAGTTGCGCGCCCTCGACGGGCCACTGCTCGATCATTTCTTCCCGCGGATCACACACCACGACATGATAATCGAGGGCTTGGGCAAACTGCGCGAGATACATCGAGACCTGTCCGGCGCCAATTAGAAACAGTTGAAAGCGGGGGCCATAGGTTTGGGTCATCACCTTGCCTGCATTGTTGTTGTCTTCAAAGTCGCCATCAAAACTGAGGTGCTTGAAGCGTTCCTTATCCTCCACCTGTATCTTGCCGGTGGCGACATCCAGAGTGCGCTCGATGCACTGTCGTGCTGCCAGACGGGCGACGATCTGCTGGAACGCTTTAAGCTGTGTTTTGTCTTCTACGGGTTCAATGATGATATGTAACTGGCCACCACAGGGTAATTGAAAGCGTTCTACTTCCTCGGGTGTACCACCGTAGATTAAAAGTTCCGGTTTACTAGTGGCGAGCTTGCCGTCTTTTAAGCGTTCCAACAAATCTTCTTCGATACAGCCACCTGATAACGAGCCAGCAACATGGCCTTCGTCGTTGCAGCACAATAATGAGCCAATAGGGCGGGGCGATGAGCCCCAGGTTTTCACCACGGTACACAGCCAGGCCATTTGGCCGGCCTCAACCCAGTGTGTCAGCTGAGTCAGTACCTGTTGATCGGCATTTTCCATCACGATGATTCATCCCCCCGGTTTATCGGATTCAGTGTTAATATAGCGTGAGTTTACAACGTTTCTTACCCTGTCACTATTGACGTAAGTCTATATGATCGCCGCAATTACCATTGACCTGGATATCGATCTCAGTCTATTTTCTCAATATTTACAACAGCTTGGCATACCGCACCGTATTGCTGAAGAGGGCGTTAACCAAATTCTGTGGGTGAACTCAGCGCAGCACGCAACCGAGGTGTTGGATCTCTTTGAGCACTATAAGGCGGATACACTACCGACCTTGCCGACAGTCACAAGGGTTAGTCAGTTCCATCCAGGCCAGTTGTTTAGGCGATTCCCGCTAACGCTGGGTCTGATTACGATTAACGTTCTATTGTTTCCGGTATCAATGGGCCTGAGTGACGCGGAGGTCTCCGAGTTGTTCAAACTGATGACTTTTGTCTCGTTCGATCTACGCGGTGACCTGGTTTATTTCACAGATCTTGAACACACGCTGGACACACATCAATACTGGCGTCTGCTCACCCCGATGTTTATTCATTTTGGCTGGCTGCATATTGTGTTTAATCTGCTCTGGATATGGGAAGTCGGTCGGCGCATCGAGGTCGTTAATAATGCCTCGGTACTGTTACTGGTGACGTTGGGAAGTTCGCTGCTCGCCAATCTGCTGCAATACTATCTAGCCGGTGCTTCGCTGTTCGGCGGCATGTCCGGCGTAGTATTTGGCTACATTGGCTACAGCCTGGTGTGGAGTCGACTGGTACCCGCTAAATCCATGGGTCTTGCGCCGGGTCTTTATATTTTTATGTTTGTCTATCTTGCACTCGGTTTTACCGGTGCAATCGATCTCTTAGGGTTAGGTTCCCTAGCCAATGGTACTCACCTGGGTGGTTTAATCGGTGGCCTGCTGATTGGTGCCGTGGCTGGTCTGCTATTTCGACCGAGTCCATCTGCAGATTAGAACCACAGATTAAAACAACGACATCTGCGAAACCGCAGTCGCCTTTTCATCCCCAGCGGCAAAGCTGATTTCATAGCCAGTAAATTTGCGCAGATTAATCACCCCCACATCAAACATCAGATACTGCCCCTTAATACCAAACAGGGTACCTTCGACCACCGGGGTTTTATCAAAACTCATTGATGTCACATGGGTCGGATATTGCTGCACCGGATAATGAAAAACCTGAGTCTCGGTCTCGATGGGCTGTACCGCCTGAATACCAAACCTACCCCGCAACACTTCAATCTCATCTGCCACATCCGCCAACAGATGATCCCGCTCTGCCACCATATCTACCTGGCGGTCATCTGCCTTCAACATACGTTGCCAATGGGTCTTGTCACTAATGTGCTGTTTAAACGCCACTTCGACAAAACCAGACTGCTGCCGTGTGTGCACCGCAATCACCGGTAATGCCTGCACCGCACCCTGATCAATCCAGCGCATCGGCAGATTCGCTTCCTTGGTAATCCCCACCTTGATCCCGGACGAATTAGCAAGATAGACAATATGCGGCTGCATACAAAAAGACTCCCCCCATTCCGGATCCCGACAGGTCCCCTGGTCATAGTGACAGCGCTCCGGGCTAACCACACAAAGGTCACAGGAAGCGAGCTTCGCAAAACACTGATAACAATGCCCCTGACTGAAACTTTTCTTGGTATTCTTGCCACAACTGATACATTGAATATCGCCGGTCCAGGTCAGTGTCAGCCGATAGCCGAGATATTCGTTTAGATGGATGTCGTCCTCGAGATTCAGGTAATAATCAACTGGGTCATGATGCTCAACCCGCATTTTTTGTATATGTCCTTTCATGGCGCCAGCCTACTGCCTATTCAACGTATCGGCCACCCCCAGGCCCGCCTGCGAACAGCCTAGTTATATACTAACTTCTTACTCCGTGGGGTTCTTCTGGTCCTACGAACCGTTTCTTTCTACAATCGCCGTTCCCTTGTAGTGAGTGTCATTATGAAAGACGGTCAACCCAACACAGTTCGCTTAGAAGATTATCAAGTCCCCGCCTATTTGATGGATCAGACGACACTGCATGTTGATATCAATGAAGATGAAACCATCGTGACCGCAACCTTACAGGTGCGGCGTAATCCAGAATCAGCGGGTGGCGAATTTATACTGGACGGCGGCGAGTTACAGACCCGGCGAGTGGTGCTTGATGGCCGTGAACTGTTGTCAAACGAGTACGGCATAGATGATGAGTCGCTAACGATCCATGACGCGCCGGGCGCGTTTGAGTTGGTGACTGAAGTCATGATCAAGCCCCAGAACAATACCGGGCTTGAAGGGTTGTACAAGTCCGGTGACATGTTTTGTACCCAGTGCGAAGCGCAGGGCTTTCGTAATATTACCTGGTATCCAGACCGCCCGGATGTGATGTCGACGTTTCGCACGACCATTGTGGCCGATAAAAGTGCTTATCCAATACTCCTGTCCAATGGCAATGATATTGAACGCGGGGAAGAGGGCGAACGCCACTGGGTAACCTGGGAGGATCCGTTCAAGAAGCCGGCCTATCTCTTTGCGCTGGTGGCGGGGGATTTGCAGCACGTGGAGGATTCATTCACCACCATGAGTGGCCGTGAAGTGAAACTGCAGATATTTTCCGAAGCGCACAATATCGATAAGGTCGATTTTGCGATGGCCAGTTTGAAACATGCCATGGTCTGGGATGAGATGACCTATGGTCGCGAGTATGACCTGGATATTTTTATGATCGTCGCCGTTGAGAGCTTCAATATGGGTGCGATGGAGAACAAAGGGCTGAATATTTTCAATACCTCCTGTGTGCTGGCGCGGCCGGATACCACGACGGATGCTGCGTATCAGCGTGTCGAGGGGGTCGTCGCCCATGAGTACTTTCACAACTGGTCTGGCAACCGGGTCACCTGTCGAGACTGGTTCCAACTCAGTTTGAAGGAAGGTTTTACCGTGCTGCGGGATCAGCAATTTTCCGCGGATATGGGGTCCGCCACCGTGTGTCGAATCAATGACGTGGTCACACTCCGTAATGCGCAGTTCCCGGAAGATGCCGGGCCCATGGCACATCCGATTCGACCGGAATCGTATATTGAAATCAATAACTTCTATACCGCCACCGTCTATGAGAAAGGCGCCGAAGTGGTCGGCATGATTAAGACACTGCTGGGGGCAGAACGATTTAGAAAAGGCACGGATCTGTATTTTGCTCGCCACGATGGTCAGGCGGTGACTACGGAGGACTTTGTCGTGGCGATGGAAGATGCTAATGACATGGAACTGTCGCAATTTCGCGCCTGGTATCGACAGGCCGGTACGCCGATATTGGCGGTGTCGAGTGATTATGACGAGACAGCAAAAGCTTTAACGGTATCGGTACAGCAGTCCTGCCCCGCAACACCCGGCCAGGATGACAAAGCGCCCTACCATATGCCGTTTGCGATCGGTTTACTGGATGCGGAAACCGGTCATGATCTTCGTTTTAGTCCCGATGGCCTTGCGTTGTCGAGTGTGGTGGATAAGGAGGCGGGTTACACGGCGATTTTGAATCTGACCGAGTCCACACAGCAGTTTCGTTTTGAAGGTATTGAAGCGGCTCCCATATTGTCACTGTTACGCGGCTATTCCGCGCCGGTAAAACTCAACTATGAATATTCCCGTGATGAGCTGACTTTCCTGATGAGCCATGACAGTGATGGCTTTGCGCGCTGGGAGGCGGGTCAGCGGCTCGGTGTTGAGGTCATCAATGAGGTAGTGAATCAAATCCAGAGCGGTGCTGACATCGCAATTGATACGCGTTTGATCAAAGCCTTTGAAAGCAATTTGAATGAAGCAGTTACTGGTGCGTCGGATAAGGCCATGCTCGCCGAGATGCTGGTGTTACCGAGCGAGACCTATATCGCAGAGCTGGCGGAAATTGCAGATATCGATGCGATTCATCAGTCCAGGGAAGCAGTACGGGATGCTATAGCCCGAGAGCTCTTGGGTTTGCTGTTATCTGTGTATCGGATGAATCAGTCGAGTGCGGCCTATGAACCCTCGGCGGATGCGGTCGCCCAGCGCACGATGAAGAATATCGCGCTGGGTTACCTGATGCAGCTCGATGACACCGAGATGGTGCCTTTGTGTGTCGAGCAGTTCGAGCAATCTGACAATATGACTGATACGTCCAGTGCACTGCGTCTGCTGGTGGGTTCCAGTGCACCGGCGGCGCAGCCCGCAAAGGGAAAGGCGCTACTCGATTTTTATAATCGTTGGGTGGATGAGGCGCTGGTGATTGATCTTTGGTTCACGATCCAGAGCTCCTGCAAGTTATCGGGCACGTTGGACACGGTGAAAGCATTGATGAGCCATGAGGCATTCGATATTAAAAATCCTAATCGGATGCGTAGTCTGGTGGTGGGTTTTGCATCACAAAACAATGTGAATTTTCACCAGGCCAGTGGGGCGGGGTATGCTTTTCTAGCGGATCGGGTGATTGAGCTGAATGCAATTAATCCGTTGGTCGCTGCACGTGTATTGTCGCCGCTGACGAGATGGCGGAAGGTTGATGCTGATCGTCAGGTGTTGATGAAGCACGAGTTGAATCGGATTTTGGCGGGTGTGGAAATTTCGCCGGATGTGTTTGAGATTGTTAGCAAGAGTTTGGTGTAAAGCTCGAGGACAGCCGGAATTTGCGTAAGGGGGCAGGTAATCCCCCCATTACTAATCGAAGTTAAAAGTAGTGGTTAGGCCGCCATGGCCAATCTCTGTTTCGGCGTTATGCCACCAATAGCTATGTTTGGTAGT
>Ga0302127_10002242_pt1 | contig 11673 bp, 13 predicted proteins | sample CB4_SCM_MG_FD_204452 | JGI IMG/M metagenome (GOLD analysis project Ga0302127, IMG submission 204452) | Marine microbial communities from Western Arctic Ocean, Canada - CB4_SCM | ecosystem: Environmental > Aquatic > Marine > Oceanic | place: Canada: Western Arctic Ocean | collected 2017-09-24
CCGTGTCCGCTACGGGTCACAAGTAGCCGTTCCGACGGTGCCTCGCGCATGTCCGCTTTTAGCCGGTAAGCAGACATCTTTGCCGACGCGTAAATCTGTCTGCCGATAGCCAAAAGCGGGCATTGGCTTGGCGGGGTCGGAAAAATTGTTGGCGATCGAGGCGGTCAGTCACCGTGCATAAAGAATCTGGATGCCTTGTCGGGGAACCCGGGCCCCTTGATAAGCATGAGGACAAGACGGTCGCTGTCCGTGGTTTCGACGCCATGCACGACACCGGAGGGCGTAAAAACCACGCTGCCGGGTTTGACCGGGATATCGTCCCGATCTTCGAACGTTATGACCCCTGTTCCCTCAACGACATAAAATATCTCGTCCTGTACGGGGTGTTTGTGAAACCCGGCGGTTTGCCCCGGCTCGAAACAGACAAAATCGCACACGATACCTTTGGATTGCATGATTGGCTTGCGCACAAATTCTTCTTTGGAAAACTCGGTGAGCTCCATAATTTCGTGATGTTCGACTTGTTCGATTAGTGTCATGGCTTGGTCTAAAGTCCTGCTGAGGTGATTACGGTAACTGTTTGAGGTGCGCCAAAGCAGCGCACGCCTCTCAGACGCGTTGACCCTTAAACGACGAAAAGGAAGAGGCGTCACAACCGCCGGAAAACTAACAGGAACGCCGCGCTTGTCCATCGTCGGGGCGGTGGTCTGCGGTGGGTCATTAGCAGATGTTCATACGACCAGACCGTTTTGCTCTGACGCTGCCGAAGTCTCGCCTCACCGTCAGACATACCCACCGACACCTATGGTGCGACGAATAAATTTCGGTCGCTATTGGTTTTGGGATTTGTAATCCTGAGATCGCGCATATCGCATATCGCATATCGCGTCGCGCGGGAGATCGGGATGGACGGCATAGCGATAATCGACGTCAGCGAATTTGTCTCTGGCGACACGGCGACCCGCACAGAAATTGCGGCAAAAATCGCCCACGCCGTCGAAGAGATTGGGTTTCTGACGGTTACCGGACATGGCGTACCGGCAGGCATCATAAATCAGGTCCGAAAGGGGGCAGCGTCGTTCTTCGGATTACCCCTGGAATCGAAGGAGATGTATCTGCACCCGTCGCGCAATCTCAATCGGGGCTACACCCCGTTCGAAGGAGAATATAACGGGGCGTCAACCGGCCGGAGCGCCCCCGCAGACCTGAGAGAGGGATATATCTTCGGCCCGTTTGAGAGACCGGGGAATTCACGCCCCGACAGCGCCGCGGCGGGCCACGCATACCAGGACAATATCTGGCCCGACACGGTGCCGGGCCTTACCGACATTTTTCGCGCCTATTACAGCGCCGTCGTCGAATTTAACGTCGTGCTGCTGGAGATATTCGCGACCGCCCTGGATCTGGACCGCGGTTTTTTCCGTCAAAAATTTCACGATCACGCCTCGGTCGTCAGGATCCTGCATTATCCCGCGCAAATCGAGACGCCGCCCGAGGGACAGCTTCGCTGCGGCGCGCACACGGATTACGGATCGCACACCATTCTGCTCGCCGACGATTCACCGGGCGGGCTACAGGTCCTGACGCGGTCGGGGGAATGGATCGACGCCTTGCCGCCGAAAAACGCCTTTATCATCAATATCGGCGACATGATGGAAATGTGGACCAACGATCGCTGGCGTTCGAACCAGCACCGCGTCGCCAATCCACCCGCCGGCGATGCTCCGACTGGCGATGCCCCGGCCGGCGACAGGCTTTCGATCGCCTTCTTCACCTATCCGAACCCGGATGTATTGATCGAATGCATTCCGACCTGCCTCAGCGACACAGAAGCGCCGAAACATCCACCGGTCCTGGCCGGGGATTACCGGCGGACGAAGGTCCAAAGCATAACGGTGGCGGCACAAGCCCGTTAGATCCGGTTGCCGGCGGATTGGGCCGGCCAATTGAAATGTGTTGAATTTCTCTCTTTGGGGCGTGTCAATCTGTCCGACCGCTCATAGCCATAAGCAGTCATTCGAGATGTGGGCTCAAATGTTACACGATAGGGTATTCGGTAACATCGGGCCGTCGCCCTGCCGATCACGCTGCCGTGATTTATAGGTGTCGGAAAATCTTACGGTTTTTCGTTCGCTTCGCGATGCGAATCTCCTAGACCATTGTTATTAATGGAAAATGAGAGCTGGCATGGGAATTGCATGGAGGCCGTAAGAGCTCCTTCATCGCTCTCATTTGTATAGTAGAGGTAGTAAATATTATGACCGTATCAAAAGCTCCCGTTTTCAAATCAATCGCCGCAGGTTTTTGCTTCAGCCTATTGGCGTTTGGCGCGTCGATGACCGGCCTGGCCGGCGCCGCGCAGGCGTCTCTGGCCGTCCACTATTCCTTTGACGGAGGAGATGCCACCGATAGTTCCGGGAATGGTTATGACGGCAATGTAAACGGTGCAAACTTCCTGGCGACCGGCGGTTTCGATGGCGGTGGCGCTTATGAGTTCTCCATCGGTCAGATGATCACCGGAGCGGCGTCTGCCTCGCAGGGTCCGGGAATTGACCTCACGGCCGGCGGGAACAATACGGCTGCGTTTTATATGAAATGGGACGGCAGCTTAAGCCCCTCCCAGATGCCCTTCATCTGGGGCTCGCCTATGATTTGTTTATCTCTGGCGGCAATTTTGGGTTTAACACATTCGCATCCGGCGACCTCCTCGGGATAAACGATGATATTTTGGATGATCAATGGGTTCATGTGGCTGCCGTTTTTAACAACGGCGATGGCACAACCAACGAATTGTTCATCAATGGTGTTAGCCAGGTCTTATCGGAAAAGGCGGGCGCCCATTTTACCCCCCTTCGCCACGCAAAACTTTACTATCGCCGGGGTCTTCGGTTTCAACGGCATCATCGATGACTTTCGGATTTATAACGAAGCGCTCTCGGCCACGGCGGTGGACCAACTCGCTTCCGGCGTTGCCGCATCGGTCCCTGAGCCGTCTGCGGTTCTGCTCGTCGGCCTTGGCCTTGCCGGTCTCGGTTTTGCAAAGGCGCCGCCGCAGGGCCTGACTTTTCGGACATAGCGTATCCAGCTGCGGTCCCTCGGGGCCGCCGTTTTCTTTGCTTGATATTCGCCGGCGCCATCCGCTCGCGCCCTGCCACATTACGCCGCAGTTATCGCCAGCCAAGCGCCGGGGCAACATGGGTCAGGATGGATTCGATGACATGCGCGTTGTAATCGACGCCAAGCTGGTTAGGCACGGTTAGCAAAAGCGTATCGGCCTCGGCTATCGCTTTGTCCTTCGCCAGTTCGTCGACGAGACGTTCCGGCTCCGCGGCGTAAATGCGACCGAAGATTGAGCGGGTATTCGGGTCGATGTGGCCGATCTGGTCCTGGCTCTGATTTTCCCGCCCGAACCAGGCGCGATCCCGATCGTCGACCAGGGCGAAGATGCTGCGGCTTACCGACACGCGCGGCTCGCGGGCGTGGCCGGCCTCGGTCCAGGCGGCGCGGTAGGCCCGGATCTGCTCGGCCTGCTGAACGTGGAAGGGCATGCCGGTCTCATCGCGTTTGAGCGTGGAGCTTTGCAGGTTCATCCCCAGTTTCGCCGCCCAGATGGAGGTCGCATTCGAGGACGCGCCCCACCAGATGCGCTCGCGCAAACCTTCGGAATGGGGCTCGACGCGGAGCAGGCCGCCGGGGTTCGGGAACATCGGCCGCGCGTTCGGCTGCGCGAAGCCCTCGCCCCGCAGCACGTCGTAAAAAACCTCCGTATGGCGCCGGGCCATGTCGGCTTCGGTCTCGTCATCGCCCGGCCGATAGCCGAAATAGTGCCAGCCATCGATCACCTGTTCGGGCGAGCCGCGGCTGATGCCGAGCTGGAGCCGCCCAGCGGAGATGATGTCGGCGGCGCCGGCGTCTTCGGCCATATAAAGCGGGTTCTCGTAGCGCATATCGATCACCGCCGTGCCGATTTCGATACGTCTGGTCTTCGCGCCAACCGCGGCCAGCAGCGGGAACGGCGAGGCAAGCTGGCGGGCAAAGTGATGCACCCGGAAATAGGCGCCGTCCGCCCCCAGTTCCTCGGCAGCTACGGCAAGGTCGATGGACTGGAGCAGCGCGTCGGCTGCCGAGCGGGTTTGCGAGCCCTGTGCCGGAGACCAGTGTCCAAAAGACAGGAACCCGATTTTTTTCATTGGTTTTCCATTATTCCGATTGCGTCACTCGTTGCACCTCATCCGTCGCGCGTCGATCCGGCACTGTCCTCTAGGGACGGCCCGTTCAATGCAAGCGGTAAATTTCCGTGGCGGCGTCGTGAGGGCCGCATCAGCCCGATCCTGCGTGCGCCTAGCCTCGGATAGCGGCTTTCATCGGGCCCTTGATCGATCAGAATTCATCGCTGAACAGAAAACGCCAGGCGCCCTGTGCCTCGATGATGCGCCCGGCCCCGGGGGTCGGGAAATGCGCCGGCATGACCAGCGTCGGGGTGCCGGAATGGGTCTCCAGAAATACCCGCCTCGTCGCCGCCGAGGCGGCGGGGTCGACGCAGAAACAACTGTTCCAGTCGGGCTCGGCGCATTGCACCGGATGGTGCATGAGATCGCCGCTCATCACCGCGTGCGATTGCCCCGATGCAATTTGAATACATACGTGGCCAGGTGTGTGGCCGGGCGACGGTTCGAGATGCACCCAGTCGTCGATGGTGTGGTCGCTGTCGACGAGGACGGCGCGGCCGGCGGCGATGATCGGCAGAATGCTGTCTTCATAATAGGGATCGTCGGTGAATCCCTCGGTCTCGTATTCGGCTTCCCAGAATGCCCACTCTTCCCGCGCAAACAGATATTTCGCATTGGGAAACGTCGGCACCCAGCGGCCGTCGATGAGCCGGGTGTTCCACCCCACGTGATCGACGTGCAGATGGGTGCAAAGCACGAAGTCGATATCGTCGGGCGTAAAACTGGCGGCCGAGAGATTGTCGAGATAGGGCCAGTTCTGCTGATGATACCGCGTCTTCTGCGGGCGATGTTTGTCGTTGCCGCCGCAGGTGTCGACCAGGATCACGTGATGCGGCGTGCGTATGACGAAGGAGTGAAAGGCGACGATCAACAGCCCGGTGTCGGGGTCGCGCAATCTCGGCTCCAGCCATGATTTATGGGTCTCGAGGGCGGCGTCGCTGGCATCGGGAAACAGCACGAACGGATCGAGCAGGGGCTGTTCGAACTCGACGACCCTGTGGATTTCCACCTCGCCGATTTGCCATTTCTGCATTTCGTTCTCCCAATTGACGCTCAGTGGCTTCCGCCGTCCCTGCTTAGTGGCCGTCACCCGGCGAGCCGCTCCTCCGTGTCCGCGGCATCGTCTGCCAGCCCGGCATATAGCTTGACCAGTAGTTGCTGGAGCATTGCCCGTTCGGCATCGGAGAAATTCGCGGTTGCTCCGGCCTCAAGCGCGGTGGCGGCGGGCAGGATGCTTTCCGTCACCGCCCGGCCGTCGGGCGTCAGGCGGATGATGACGGAGCGGGCATCGTCGTTACCGCGCAGCCGTTCGACATGGCCCTTGGCGCTCATCCGTCCGATCAGGCGCGACAACGTCGAGATGTTGATGCTGGTCAGATCGGACAGTGCGCCGACCGGCTGATCGCCGCGCTGATAGAGCGCGATGAGGACGCGCCACATCTGCACGTCGATCCCGACGGCGGTCAGCGCCGGCGAGATTTCGGCGACGAAACGCTGGCCCAGCCGGTTGACCAGATAGGGCAGGTAGGCGCCGAGCTCCACGCCGGGTTACTCCGCCGCGATCCGGTAGTTTTCGAAATTGGGCGCGACTTCGTCCATGAACTTGTGCATCTGGTCCTTGACCATCTGGTTCGGTTTGTGGCCGACGTTGAAATACAGGATGCATTCGTCGATGCCCGCGGCCTCGACCTTTTTGAGCTGTTCGGTGATCTGCGCCGAATTGCCGAGCAGGACCGAATTCGCCGATAGCTTGTCCTTTTCCATGTTGCGCAGGATTTCGTTGATCTTGAGGAAGTAGTGCATGGTCGGCGGCATGGTCGACGGATCGTCCGGGAAGGCGCGCAGCACGCAAAATTTGAAGTAATCCATCATCGCCTGGCGCCCGAAATCGTCCTCTTCGGGGGTATCGCCGATATGGATGAAATAGCTGCACATGGCGCGGCCCGGCGTGTTGCCCTCGGCGACGCAGTTATTGCGATAGCTGTCGACCGCGGCATCGAGACTGCCATAGACCATGGAGGCGGCGAACGGCGCATAGATGATGTTGTGGCCCATTCTCGCCGCCATCTTGGACGACGTTTCCGAGAACGACGCGACATAGAACGGGATCGGATTCTGGATCGGTTTCGGTGTGATCGACATGTCATCGATATTGTAATAGGTGCCGTGATGCGACCAGAAGCCCTCCTCGGTCCAGGCCTTCCACAGCACCTCCATGCCCTCTTCGAACATCTCGGCCGATTTCATGAAATCGGCGCCGAACGGCGCATATTCGGCCTGGTCGTAGCCGCGCCCGGTAGCGAAATCGACGCGCCCGCCCGACAGCAGGTCGAGCGTCGCCCAGGCTTCGGCGACATGGATCGGGTGGTGCAGGGGCAGCACGTTCACCGCCGGGGCGAAGCGGATATTGGTGGTTTCCGGGATGATGCTGGCGAGCAGGATATCGGGGCGGGAATTGACGCCGAGCCGGTCGAAATGATGCTCGCCAATCCAGGCCGAATGGTAGCCCAGCTTGTCGGCCAGGATCGCCTGTTCGCGGATTTCGAGAACGAAGTCGCTCGCCGAGCGCGGGTGGTCCGGATAGTAGTTGTCAGACAGTGTGAAATAGCCGAAATCGATCGCCATGGCGGGGCTCCCTGTACCTGCATCGTTTGGGTCAGTTTATTTGTAACTGCAAATAATAATAGTTGCAAGTGCAAATTGTTGTGCGGTTGATCGGATCTCCGCGGCGATTACGATACGGGCTGAACACAGGGAACAGATCATGGCCGATGCCGTATACCGCGACTACGATTCCGAAGCGCTTTATGCGCAGTACAACAATCGCGCCCAGGTGACCGAAGCCGAACTGGCGGCGATCAAGGACGACCAGAACGCCCGCTCGGCGGCCTATCGCGACAGCGCGCCGCGCAAGCATCTCGACCTTGCCTACGGGCCCCACCCGCGCGAAAGGCTGGATATTTTTCTGGCTGACGCCGACGGTGCACCGCTTTTTGCGTTTATTCATGGCGGCTACTGGCAATGGAACGATAAAGAAGGGATGGAATTCCTGGCGACGGAGCTTAACGCGGCCGGCGCCGCCTTCGCCAATATCGACTATGCCCTGTGTCCGGCGGTGACGCTTGCAGAATTGTCCAACCAGTGCCGCCGGGCGATCGCCTATCTGTGGCGCGAAGCCGGAAAATACGGCTGTGACCGGAACCGGATCGTGGTGTCAGGACATTCCGCCGGCGGGCACCTGACGGCGATGATGCAGGCGACCGACTGGCCGGCATTCGAGCCCGGTTTGCCCATCGATGTGGTCGCCGCCGGGCTGCCGATCAGCGGCATTTACGATGTCGAACCGATCCGCCTGACCCCGCTCAACGACGCGGTGCGTCTAAAGCCCGAAGACGTTGCCGACCAGAGCCCGATGTTCATGACTCCGCCGACCAAAGGCCCGTCGATCATCGCCTTTGGCGGCGACGAATACGACGAGTTCGACCGCCAGGCCAGCGATCTCGCCGCCGCCTGGGCGACGCATGGCGTGCCGACCTCCACGCTGAACCTGCCGGGCAGGGATCATTTCACCGCGCTGAGCGCACTCGCCGAACCCGATCACGCCCTGTTCGCCGCCGCGCTGAAGCTGCTCGGGCTGAGGTGATTGTGGTGGCATGAGCCCCCGGCTTTCGCCGGGGTGACGTATTGTCTTTGGTCATTCCCGCGAAAGTGGGAATCTCACTCCGGCCAGGGCCTCATGATCGGGAGTTCCCCGCTTTAGCGGGGATGACGCCTGTGGAAAGGCCTATTTCTCGTTGACGATCGGGTTCGACAGCACGCCGATCTTGTCGAGGTCGATCTCGATCGTATCGCCTTCCTTCATGAAGACCTGCGGGTCGCGGTAGAAACCGACACCGCCGGTGGTGCCGGATACGATGACGTCGCCGGGAACCAGCTCGGTGACGGTGGTCAGGTAGTGGATGAGCTGCGGGATGTTGAACAGCAGATCGTCGGTCGTCGCGCGCTGCATTTCCTCGCCGTTCAGCCGGGTGATCAGGGTCAGCGACGCCGGGTCGGGGATTTCGTCGGCTGTGACCATCCACGGCCCGAAGGCGCCGGATTTATAGAAATTCTTGCCCGGCCCGAACTGGCTGGTGTGGCGCTGATAATCGCGGATCGATCCGTCATTGTAGCAGGAATATCCGGCGACAACCGACAGCGCGTCGGCTTCGGACACGTGGCGGCAGGTCTTGCCGATAATGACCGCCATTTCGCCTTCGAAATCGAATATGTCGGACACCCTGGGCTTCACCATCGCCTGGCCGTGACCGACCTGCGAGTTGGCGAACCGGGTGAAGATCATCGGGTATTCCGGCAGATCGCGGCCGCCTTCAAGGACGTGGCTGCGGTAGTTCAGGCCGATGGCGATGATCTTGTCGGGATCGGGAATGACCGGCAGGAATTCGATGTCGGCGAGGCTGTGATCGGGGCTTTTGCCCGCTGCCGCTGCGGCGATTTTTTCCAGCGCACCGGCGGCAATCGCCTCGCGCAGGGTCTGCGGTCCACCCGCCAGAGGCTTTGCGTCGATGATGCCGTCGTCGGTGACGACGCCGAAGGATTCGGTTCCATTGACTGAGTACGTGGTGATCTTCATGCCGCCCTCCGGTGAACTGTTGGCGCATGAATAACGTCTGTGTCGCGATATGCAAGTGTGTGGCGTTGCGAAGCGGTACAATGGCGTCCTAATATCGGGAAACACGAACAGGGTCGGGGAGAAAACGATGGCTATGCTACCGAAAATGACGCTTTCGCATGTCGGGGTCTGGGTGCAGGACTTTGAGCGCATGAAGAATTTTTACGTCCGGATGTTCGGCTTCGGCATCGCCGATGAAGGCGTGCTCAACGGCAATAAATACGCCTTCATGTCCGCCGATCCGCTCGATCATCATCAGGTGATCGTCGCCGAAGGCCGCCGGCCCGATACCGACCAGACCACGGTGAACCAGATATCATTCCGCTGCGAGACGCTCGCCGAACTGCGCCAGGTGCATGCGGTCGTCACCACGGACGACGACGTGCAGAAAGTGTTCGTCACCGATCACGGCAATGCCTGGTCGGTCTATTTCTTCGATCCCGAAGGCAACCGGCTCGAAGCGTTCATGGACACGCCGTGGTATATCAACCAGCCGCATCGCCATGACCTCGATTTCTCGCTTTCCGATGCAGAAATCTACGCGGCGTCGGAAGCGCACGCGAAAGCCGACCCCACTTTCGAGCCCATCGAGGACTGGCGGGCCGAGTTTCAGAAGCGGATTCCGGCAAACGCATGATCCCCAACGCCCTGCCATCGCTCGATTTCGATCTTGGCTCGACCACCGACATGCTCCGCGAGTCCGTCGCCGATTTCGCCCAGGCCAAAATCGCGCCGCTCGCCGCCGAAATCGACAGCTCGAACGAGTTTCCGATGGAACTGTGGCCGGCGATGGGCGAGATGGGGCTGCTGGGTGTCACGGTTGACGAGGAATATGGCGGCGCCGGGATGGGCTATCTCGAACATGTCGTCGCGATGGAGGAGATCAGCCGGGCGTCGGCCTCTATCGGTCTGTCCTACGGTGCGCATTCGAATTTGTGCGTCAATCAGATCCACCGCAACGGCACATCCGATCAGAAGAAGTCCTACCTGCCGAAACTGGTATCCGGCGAGCATGTCGGCGCGCTGGCGATGTCCGAACCGGGCGCCGGGTCCGACGTGGTGTCGATGAAACTGAAAGCCGACCGCGCCGATGGCGGCTACGTGCTCAACGGCTCCAAGATGTGGATCACCAACGGCCCGGATGCGGACGTGATCGTGGTCTATGCCAAGACCGATCCCGCGGCCGGCTCGCGCGGGATCACGGCGTTTATCGTCGAGAAGGGCTTTGCCGGGTTTTCCACCGCGCAGAAGCTCGACAAGCTCGGCATGCGCGGCTCCAACACCGGCGAACTGGTGTTTCAGGACTGTTTCGTGCCCGAAGAGAATATCGTCGGCGCGCTCGGCGGTGGTGCTGCGGTGCTGATGAGCGGCCTGGACTACGAACGCGCGGTGCTGTCCGGCGGGCCGCTCGGCATCATGCAGGCCTGCATGGATGTGGTGATGCCCTATGTCCACGAACGCGAACAGTTCGGCCAGCCGATCGGCGAATTTCAGCTCATCCAGGCCAAGCTTGCCGACATGTATACCAAGATGAACGCCTCCAGGGCCTATGTGTACGCCGTCGCCAAGGCATGCGACCGCGACCGGACGACGCGCAAGGACGCCGCCGGCGCGATCCTGTACTCCGCCGAGCGCGCCACCGAAATGGCGCTCGACGCGATCCAGATCCTCGGCGGCAACGGCTATATCAACGACTATCCGACCGGCCGTCTGTTGCGCGACGCCAAGCTTTACGAGATCGGCGCCGGCACGTCGGAAATCCGCCGCATGCTGATCGGCCGCGAATTGTTCGCGGAGACGTCGTAACCGACGCGCAGGTGGCGACTGTCTATACCGGGTGGGAGAGCAGCACCCGGTTCTGGTGCAACCCGATTCAGCTTGGATTTACCCGACAAGTGCTATTGTCTGACGTTGCGATGAACTGTGCGTCATGCGGGTGAACTTTTATGTGCAGATGGATGGCCTATGCCGGTCCGCCGATATTTCTCGATACCGTTCTGTTCGAGGCGGAAAATTCGCTTGTCCGCCAGAGCCTGAACGCGCGCTGGTCGGATGTGGTGACCAATGGCGACGGGTTCGGGATCGGCTGGTACGGCGATCGCGGAAAGCCCGGTCTGTACCGAGATGTTCTGCCGGCGTGGAACGACGACAATCTGCGCGAGGTGTCCGAACAGGTGCGCTCCGGGCTGTTCTTCGCCCATGTCCGCGCCGCGACCGGCGAGGCGGGCACCGCGCGGCAGAACTGTCATCCGTTCCGCCATGGCGCCTGGATGTTCATGCATAACGGCGCGATTGCCGATTTTCCGATCCTGCGCCGCGAACTCGATCTCGCCATTCCCGAAGGGCTTTACCGTCACAAGAAGGGCACGACGGACAGCGAAACCATCTTTTATCTGTTGCTGGCCAACGGGCTGGCCGACGATCCGTCCGCCGCCTATGCCGCCACGGTGAAGCTGGTCGAGGAATCCATGGCGAAACACGGCGTGACCGGGCCGTTCAGGTTTGTTGCCATCGCCACGGACGGCGAACGTCTGATCGCCATACGCTATTCGTCCGACAACGCCTCGCCGAGCCTGTTCTACGGTCTTGGCGCCGGCGGCGCCGAGCAATCAGTCACGATCATGTCCGAGCCGTCGGACGAAGATTCCGGCCACTGGGCCGAAGTGCCGGAATCGAGCATCGTTTATGCCGGCAGCGGCGCGCTTCACATAGAGTCGTTTGAGAGCCGGGCGTCGACGCACCAGCCGACGGCCTAGGGTCTTCCTCTCCTAA
>Ga0302127_10002246_pt1 | contig 11665 bp, 7 predicted proteins | sample CB4_SCM_MG_FD_204452 | JGI IMG/M metagenome (GOLD analysis project Ga0302127, IMG submission 204452) | Marine microbial communities from Western Arctic Ocean, Canada - CB4_SCM | ecosystem: Environmental > Aquatic > Marine > Oceanic | place: Canada: Western Arctic Ocean | collected 2017-09-24
TGCACCGAATTTGTATCGAACTCATCGCGATCGAGCGACTTAGGCGGGGGCTTGTCAAAATAGGGGGTGTTCAGCAATTGATCCAATACAGGCTTGGAAACGGTGCCCGTCGCGGCACATGCACCACCGGCATCATAAGGTCTGCCTAACTTACGATTCATCCAATCATCAGTCAGAGCTCCACCTGGCCCGGTGTCGAACGCAACAAGCGATGTTTCATCGCCGTTCAGATAAGTAACATTCGCCACGCCGCCGATATTCAGCACAGCCAGCGGAGTCTCCAGGTCAGCTGCGAGCGCAAGATGGTAAACTGGCACCAGTGGAGCTCCCTGCCCGCCCTGCGCGACATCATTGCTACGAAAGTCGCAGACAACGTCGATACCCGTTGCTTCCGCGAGAAACGCCCCGTCGCCGATCTGCCAGGTTCGCGATTGTGCCGGGTCATGCAGGATCGTATGGCCATGAAACCCGATCAAATCGACACCACTAGGTTTAAGTCCCGCCTGGGCGATGAGCGTCTGCACAGCCTCGACATGAAGGTGCGTCAGCGCCTGCTCTACCTGTTCGAGTGGTCCGTCGCTGCCCAACACGGAACGCAAGCGGTCGCGAAAGCCATTTTCGTATGGAACACTTATAGAGAGCCCTGTCTCAACATCAGACCCGCCATCCGTCCGCACCAACGCGGCGTCGATACCATCAAGCGATGTCCCGCTCATGAGTCCGAGTGCCAAAATGGGCTTATTCATTGAACCAACTGTCGTTTGCATTCCGCGCCATTGGAACCGATACTCAAGAATTGTTCAAACTGAAATCATTGGATCGGTAAAATCTATGACGACAACAGTCCTGGATAAACCCTTTGAATCGGCGGCAGGCTGGAAAGGCCCTGCGCTCGCTAACATCAGCGACTGGATTTATGTTCTCACAGATGACGATATTGCCGAGCTCAATAACGCGCTGGCACACGTCAAATCTCAAGGGCTGAAAATTCCTAATATCACAAAAGCTGATTTCCCGCTGCCCCGGCTGGCGAACACGCTTTCTGATATCCTACAAGAATTGGAGCATGGCAGAGGCGCTAAATTAATCCGGGGCCTCCCGGTCGAACTACTCGGCGAGACAGACGCCACAACGATTTATTGGGGACTTGGAACTTATTTAGGTAACGCCGTCGCCCAGAACATGATGGGCGAACGTCTCGGCCATGTGAAAGCCGTGGGTGCCAACTGGGATCAAAACTTTAATCTCCGAGGGTATCAAACGCCGGTTCACCTGCCATTTCATTGCGACAAATCCGATGTCGTTGGATTGCTGTGCCTTCAAACGGCTAAATCCGGCGGCACCAGCTCATTTGCCAGCTCCATCGCTATCCATAACGAAATCCTCCGGACACGCCCTGATTTGTTGCCAGAGCTCTATAAACCGTTCTGCATCGATCATCGAGGTGAAGAATTTGAGGGCGAGGACCCGTTTTATGTTGCGCAGGTTTTTACCATTCACAATGACAAGTTCTTCGGACGGTTCGGCCAAAAATATGTCGAAAGCGCGCAACGTTTCCCACAGGTGCCCCGGCTGACTGACGCTCAGACAGAAGCAATGAATCTGTTCAGCAAGCTCGCTTTAAGCGATGAGATCCGGCTCGATATGGAATTCGAACGTGGAGATATGCAATTCTTGAACAATCACTATACCGTCCACAGCCGGACCGATTATGAGGATTACGAGGAAGACGAACGTCGTCGCCACCTCTTACGGATGCTGCTGTTTACGCCGTCCTATGACGATGTGCCGGAAAATACGGCCAACTTAAATGCCTTTATCAGGCGCTGGGGCGACGAGCCGCGCGAAACCATCCTTGCCGTGGATAACGGCTAACGACGTTTCCTCTCTCGCCAGAGCCCGTGCCACTATGTTAAACACCGCCGCGACAACTGGCATAGGTGGCTATTGATTAGCCTGAAGTACAATGACGACATATAAATCAGAATTCCTTCGGATCATTTCCGAACGCGGCTTTATCCATCAATGTACCGATGAGGCGGCCCTCGACAAAATTTTGGATGGAGATGAAGTCGCCGTCGCTTATGCAGGTTTTGACTGCACGGCTGACTCCCTGCATATCGGGCATTTGATGCCAATCATGACACTGCGCTGGTATCAGCGCTGCGGTCACAAACCCATCGCCTTGATGGGTGGTGGAACCACCAAGGTTGGCGATCCATCGGGTAAGGATGAGTCTCGCCAAATCCTCACCGACGAAACCATCGCCGCCAATATTCGGGGCATCAGGGGAACTTTTGAGAAATTCCTGAGCTTTGGCGATGCCCCAACCGATACGCTGATGGTCAATAATGCCGACTGGCTGGATGCACTAGAATACATTCCGTTTTTACGTGAATTCGGCAAGCATTTCTCGGTCAATCGGATGCTTTCATTTGATTCTGTGAAACGTCGACTCGAACGCGAGCAGCCCCTAAGTTTCCTGGAATTCAACTATATGATCTTGCAGGCATACGACTTCCTTGAACTGTCACGCCGAGACAATTGCGTGTTGCAGATCGGTGGCTCGGATCAATGGGGCAATATAGTCAACGGCGTTGAACTCGGTCGCCGGGTCGATGGCACGGCGTTGTATGGATTGACGTCGCCTCTAATCATGACCTCTGCCGGAGAGAAGATGGGCAAAACCGCCGGCGGCGCTGTGTGGCTCAACAGCGACAGACTATCGCCATATGAATATTTCCAGTTCTGGCGAAATACAGCAGATGCCGATGTCGGACGTTTCCTCCGTTTGTTTACTGAACTGCCCCTTGATGAAATCGCGAAGCTCGCGGCTCTGCAGGATGCGGAGATCAACGAAGCCAAAAAAATTCTTGCCCATGAAGTCACCAAGCTGTGCCATGGCGAGGCCGCAGCGTTAGAAGCCGGAGAGACCGCCAAAGCCACCTTCGAAGACGGCACTCAGGGTGCTGCACTACCCACCGTCGAAATAGAGGAATCAGACTTAACCGCTGGCATACCAGCGTTTGAAGCAATGGTAAAAGCGGGTCTTGCCAACAGCAATGGCGAAGCTAGGCGTCTCATCCGGGGGGGCGGCGGCCGCGTAAACGACGTGGTGATCACTGACGAAAGTCAGACGATCAGCACAGCGGACATAAATGCAGATGGCGCAATCAAGTTCTCTGCCGGCAAGAAACGTCACGTTCTCGCAAAACCAATTTAAGGGCTCCTAGTTAGGGTCAATAATTTCGCTGCTAGGCGGCTTACCCTTGGACTCCGTACCGAGAATACCAATCAAATTGCGTAAGAAACCAGGTGCCAGAGCGGCAAGCGGGTTTACCGTAATCTTCGGTTTGGCGAGATCACCCGAAAGCTGGTAAGTCGCCGCAAAAACGCCGCCACCTTTTTGCCCGGTAAATATTCGGCCGATAAGGGGAATTTTTCCGAGAGCGCTATTAATTGAATACGCCGGAACAATCGTTCCCCGAAGGCTCGCTGTCTTTTTCTCCAAATCCAGCGTGCCATCGGCGGTAAGCCCCAATGCCGCCCCCATTGCCCGAGCATTTGTCATCGTCGCTGTATCACCTGTCTGAGTAAACGGCACCTCGAGTTTGGTAAACGCGATGCCCTTACCGGAAAGCCGATTAACGATACCCGTCAGCGAGGCAAGTGTCAGAATGCGCGCCAGATTGGGAGCATCCGCCACCGCAAAATCAGAAACGTTCAAACTACCTTTCCAAGGTTGCTCTTTGGCCCGTTTTCGATCTGCCGTTAAAACGAGCTCCCCCCCCCGAAACGTATCGGTAATATCTAATCCCGCCAGAATACCGCCAGCATCTTCTGCCCGCAGCGTATAGCGCTGCTTGTCTGCGACAGTTTTCAGCTCATAAGAAAAGGGCTGGTTCTTCGCAACAACCCCGGTCAGGGCAGCTTGATTCCAGAATTCACCATCATACATCATCGTGCCGGAAACGTTGTGGACCGGCACGTCCGGATCAAACCAGACGGTTTCGAAATTCGTCGTTAAATTCAACTGGGGCATTGTCGATCCCTCAGCGTTGTCCACCTGTGCCAGCATGGGAACGAAGTCTAGGGACTTTCCCTTTAACTGGACATCGTACCCGCCTCCCTGAGACGCAGATATAACGCCGCCAAAATCAGAGCGACCTAAAACAAATTTTTCAATTTTTGCCGACAGAAATTTATTCGCCTTGTCGAACCGGACTACAGCTTTTCCGTGCAGCCCCGGCGCCTGAATGTCGATGTTCTGAATATCGCTTGCACCATCTGGAAAAGACACGAGAGACACCCAGGCAATGCCAACTTCGCCCGGTTTTTTATTCCAGCCGAGCTCCGGTATTTTAAGTGTCGTTTCTTTCAATGAAATCTTCGCGGCAATTTCCTTAATGCCGTTGAGTCTTTCGATCAAAGATAAATCAAGATCTACTGGACCGACGACGTAGGGAGCAAAATTCGGTAGGTCCAAAAGTTGTTTTTGCGCGGTTGGGTCTATCTTCCCCCGAAGCTCATACCGTCTGACAAATTTTCTATCCGCACCAAATGGTTCAGTCCATTTCAGCTCAACCGGCGTTTCCGCAACTTTTGCATCACCGACAAGAGACAAACCCTTTCTGTTTATTACCAAATCAAAATTGCCGGACTTAATCGGTTTTTCGAGCGGTGTTTGCAAGAGAACCGCATTAACAATTTTCGCCAGTGCCTGAACGTTGACATGATCCAGCGTCAAAGAAGCAAAGAGCGGGAATGTGAATTTAAGATCGGTAGTCGACCATCCTTTGACAGTCGTGGCGTCGACCCCGAACTTGGAAACTAATCGAAGCGGCTTGTTATTGGTAACTGTCAGGGCTGTTCTCAGGGGACCAGAAACCGTGGCACGGATATCCGCCGCTTCTTTATCTGTATCTAGGTTAAACAGTTTGACCACGCCGGTGACAATTTTAAGGTCCTCCAAGACACCTGATGAGATATTTGCAACAATCCGATTCTTGGAGAACACCGCCGTTGCTTCAACTTTCTTTAAGTTTGGGAAGTTTTCGTTGTAGCGAATGGTGACGTCACGCAACCGCACTTTTCCGGAAAAAGATTCAACGACGACATCTGCATTCTCGTTGTCAGGAATACGGATGGAAAATGACGCGCGCGCATTTTCCGCATACCCTTTTTGCATATTGCCAAGAACCCAGCGCCGCGCGACCTTTCCAAAGCCAACAGGCCAATAATTTTTGAGGCGTGACAACCGCACCCGGCTAGCACCGGCACGGCCGTCGAACGATATTTCTCCACCAACCGCAATCGCTGACCCAGTTAACGACACAACAGGGCCACCGGCGTTTATTTCAAAACGTTCGATCTCAAGTGACGCAGGATCACTTTCATAGTGGCCACGAAAATCGATGCTCGTCAGCGGGATCCCTTTTGGCCATAGACGCGGTTTACGGATTCGACCAGCGCCGCCGAAAAACTCAAACTTGGCACCGGAGATTTTACCGTCCAAACCAACCCGCGCTGCAATATCGCCGCTTACAGTCACATCCACAGAGTTTAGAACCTCCAGACCAGGCATGGATGATGCTAATCGATCGAGTGGAAAATTTTCGATAGCGAGGTCTAAAGCAAACTCCCGCGCACCAGATGGTAGATTTGCTTTCGCTATGAGGCGAGTAGGTTTTCCAGCCGCATTCACGTCTGCAAAAAGCGATGCACGGATCTCATTGTCGTCACGGATCACCACAAAATCAGCCTGCGGCGCCCCCCAGTTAACGCCCGTTACGCGATCATCCACGACAAGCTTAGCATTGAGAATACTGACTTGTTTGAGATAGCGGAGGATGCCCTTATCCTGCTTTGGCGCACTAAGAGCAGCGACCACCCCGCCCAGTGTATCCGCTTGCAAATTTGTCGTTTCTTCGAGTGTCAAAGCGAATGTTCCACTCTCGCTCCGAACCACCTGGAGACGCGGGCCGATCAGATCAAGATTGGTGGGCGCGACAATTCCCCGTAACAATGCCCGCAGACTAAAGCTGACAGACATCTCGGGGATCCTGGCGATTGCGACTCCATCGGCGCCAGAAATCTTTGTCCCCATAACCCGAATGTCGAGCGTTCGTTCCCACCCTGCCCACGCCAGGTTGGTTCCCTGGACAGAAACCCGAACCGGCCGAAACATATCATTGAGAGCGTTTTCAACATGACTCGTGAGAAAATTAAGTGGCACCGGGCCCAGAGATAATCGCCAGGTCGCAATACCGGTAACCAGAAGAAGAGCAAGCGCCGTAAGGGCTGCTAATTCACATAAAACCCGGGTACATCGTCCTAGCATTTAACTCGACAGCCTCAATTTTTGCACCACTTGACCGGCACATCACCTTGTCGCAGTGTGCGGCAAAATTGATCCGGATGGAACGCAACAATTGGTAGACAAGACAGAAAAAGGAATTGAACTTACCAATCCATTGCCACTTCCCGGCAATATGGATGCCGTAGCCTCGGGGTGGGACCGTTGGCACGATGCCGCTGACCGCAATAGCGATGAAAACCTTAGATCTTTTATCACCAAAAATTCCAGCGAAGGCGCTCTGAAACCTCTGCTAGACGGGATTTTTGGCAATAGTCCCTTCCTCAGCCATACTCTAATCAACGACTGGGAGTTTTCACGCCAGGTTTTCGAGGACGGCCCCAAATCCGCTTTTATCGGCATCATAGAAACCGTAAGTGATCCTTTGCTCGTCGCACAAGATCAGGCATCCATAATGAAGGTGCTCCGAATCGCGCGCCGTCGCTGCGCCTTCGCAATCGCCTTGGCGGATTTGACCGGGAAATGGCCTTTAGCGGAAATCATTGAGGCATTGAGCAAATTCGCCGAGACCTCGATCAGTGCCACCGTATCGCATCTTCTTCATCACGGGCAGCAAACAGGTGAGATCGAGCTTTCCGACCCCTCCCTGCCGTCGCATGACTCCGGCTTTATTGTCCTCGGCATGGGTAAGCTCGGCGCGAAGGAGCTCAATTACTCGAGCGATGTTGATTTAATACTGCTATTTGATAACGAAAAGTCACAATACACTGGCAAACGGACAGCACAGGAGTTCTTTGTTCGACTAGCGCGCGATTTGGTAAAAATTCTGGAAGAGCGAACCACCGACGGCTACGTCTTCCGTACCGATCTACGGCTACGGCCTGATCCCAGCTCAACACCTCCGGTTCTGTCAACTCTAGCCGCCGAAACGTATTACGAAACGGCCGGCCAAAACTGGGAACGGGCTGCCATGATCAAAGCCCGTCCTATTGCCGGCGACATAGAGGCCGGCAATTGTTTTCTCGACTATCTGCGTCCCTTTATCTGGCGACGAAATCTCGACTTCGCGGCAATCGAAGATATTCACTCTATCAAGCGACAGATTAACGTTCATCGTGGCGGCAGCAAGATTGCGGTGGCTGGACATAATGTAAAACTTGGCCGGGGTGGTATTCGCGAAATTGAGTTTTATGTGCAAACCCAGCAATTGATCTGGGGTGGCCGCGACACGACGCTGCGCACAAAGAAGACCTGCGTGTCCCTCCCACGACTTGCGCAGGCAGGGCACTTCGCCAGTGAGGTCGCCGAAGAACTTGAAATCGCCTATGAATTTTTGCGACGCGTTGAACATCGTTTGCAGATGATCGATGACCAGCAAACCCATGACGTTCCCGCCGCCCCAGATAAGCTCGAAGCCTTCTCAAAATTTATGGGCTTCGAGAATACTGACAGGTTTGCGCAGGTGTTATCCGAACAACTACACACCGTCGAACAGCATTACGCAGCTTTATTTGAAGAATCTGCGGATCTAAGCGGTCCTGGAACGTTGGTCTTTACAGGTGGTGAGGATCACCCCGACACCTTAGAAACACTACGCTCTATTGGTTTTAAGGACCCATCATCGGTGTCCTCGATTATTCGTACATGGCATCATGGCCGCTATCGTGCGACACGCAGCACCCGATCAAAAGAACTGCTCACCGAATTGATGCCGGGGTTGCTAACGGCGTTTTCAAGAACCGGAAACCCGGATACAGCCCTGCGTGGATTCGATGAGTTTTTACAAGGACTGCCCGCAGGCGTTCAGCTTTTTTCACTATTTCATAGCAACCCAAGACTGCTCGAGTTGCTGGCGGAAATTATGGGAAGTGCGCCGCGTATTGCCGATAGCCTGCGGCGACACCCAATCCTATTTGATGCCGTTCTGACCGCGGATTTTTTCGATCAGCTGCCTAACAGGCAAAAAATCACGAGCGAAATTGAACTTGAACTCGAGGAAAGAGCGCAGGATTTTCAAGATGTTCTTGATATCGTCCGACGCCAAGTAAATGACAGACTGTTTCAGGTGGGCGTGCAAATCATACGGCATCACATGACCCCTGAAACAAGCGGACTTGCCATCGCCAATATCGCAGACGCAGCAATCAATACGCTATGTCCAGCGGTAAAAAAGGAATATGCCACCAGGCATGGCCAGTTCCCAAATGGCGACATGGCCGTTGTCGCATTGGGCAAGCTTGGTGGTCGCGACATGACCATCGGATCAGATCTCGACCTGCTTTTTATTTATGAGGCAGAAGCTGATCAATCGGATAGCGAGAAACCGCTAACAGCAATTCCGTATTTCACCCGCTTGGGGCAGCGCTATCTGAGCGCCCTGACCGCGCCGACTGCCGAGGGCCCGCTCTATGAAGTCGATATGCGGCTACGCCCATCAGGTAATGCGGGGCCCCTAGCCAGCGCACTTCAATCCTTCGTGCAATATCATGAAAACAATGCATGGACCTGGGAGCGAATGGCCCTCACGCGCGCCCGTGTCATCTATTCTGGCGACACACTCCAAGCCAGGATCGAAGCGGCAATCAAAACCGTCCTCACGACAGCTCAGGAACCTGCAGCCCTTCTCAAAGATGTCGCAGCGATGCGCGTTCGCTTGATGCAAGGCCGGGCGCCGTCTGGTCCGTGGGACATCAAAAACATCCGTGGTGGGTTAATTGACATCGAATTTATCGCACAGTATCTGCAGCTCCTTCATGCTCCCGAAAAACCCGAAATTCTTAGCCAGGACACCGGCGCCGCGTTGCAAAACATGCGGATGTGCGGCGCCTTGGCTAAGGGCCCCGCGGATCAACTTATCGCTGCTCTCCAGCTATGGCGAAACCTTCAAGGCATCGTCCGGCTTACCGCTGGCGACAACTTCGACGACCAAACTGCGACCACCGGAAACTGTGCGATGCTCCTCGCCGCCTGCGAAGCGGAAAATCTGGCAACCCTAAAGAAACAAGTCTCGGATACCGCGGCGTCGATTTTCCGATTGTATCAGGAAATTATCGAAACCCCCGCCGCAAACCTGCAGAACAACTGACAAGTATCGCAACTGTTTCGTATCGCGATTTTAATGACATAATGATTTCAACAGCGCGGCCTTAACCCGCGCCATCGAAAAGGAATTCATCTGATGGCACTTACAGAAAAACAGGTTCACGATCTCCACGATAAAATGCTTCATAAAAGGCTTTATGTAATCTTCTCGGAACCAACCGACAAAGCTGGCGACCGCGGCAAAATATTCCCAAAGCACATCGCCTATCAGCTTAAGATCGAGCGCAAGGGTATCCTATTTGCTGCCGGTCCGTTTGTAGATGGAAAAGGCAAACCCCAGGGTCCCGGGATGATCGTCATCCGCGCGAAATCAATGGCAGAAGCCAAACGCGTCGCAGAGGCTGACCCGTTCCACAAGCTAGGGTTCCGCACATTCCGTATACAAGCCTGGGAAGTCAATGAAGGTGGATTCAACATCAACGTCAAGTTTTCCACTGGCACTTACACGCTCGAATAGGTCGAAACATCATGGTTAATATCGGAGACAAGGCGCCGGAATTTTCGGCGTCAACGGATGGCGGCGGCACTGTTTCGCTAAAAGATCTCAAAGACAAAAAGATTGTCCTGTATTTCTACCCTAAAGACATGACGCCGGGCTGTACGGCCGAATCCTGTGGGTTTCGTGATGCGCTTCCCTATTTTTCCAAGATCAATGCTGAAATTATTGGTGTCTCCAAGGACAGCGTTAAGAGGCACGACAAGTTTAAGGAAAAGTACGAACTGCCATTTATGCTTGCCGCCGACGAAGACGGAAAAATGTGTGAAGCCTATGGGGTCTGGCAGGAGAAGAAAAATTACGGAAAGACCTATATGGGCATCGTACGCTCGACCTTTTTGATCGACGAAAAGGGTAAGATCGCTGCGGTATGGCGTAACCTGCGAGTCAAAGGTCACGTCGAAAAAGTTCTCGAAGAGGCACAAAAGCTCTGACGGAAATGAATGCTCCAAAACTGGATTGTTCATCGCTGTCTGCTGCGGCGGTGTCGGTACTTGAATGCGCAGATGCGGACGACAAATCCGCTCTCGCACAGCAATTGGCTGAGGCATGGTGTGACGGTGCTATTTCAATAGTAGGCCTCGCACCGGCTCCGGATCGCCCGGCCCGCCCCGCTAGACCGGCACTATTGGCACCACGAGAAATGCCCAAGCGCGGGAAGGCAGGCAGCCCAACAGGTCGTATCGCTCTCCTTCATGCCCTCGCCCATATTGAGTTAAACGCCGTTGACCTCGCCTGTGATATCATCGCAAGGTTTTCCGCGCTCGACCTGCCCCGTCATTATTACGACGACTGGGTGAAGGTCGTCTCTGAAGAAGGACTGCATTTTTCGTTGCTGGCCAAACGCCTGCGGGAGTTAAACAGTTTTTACGGAGACTTCCCCGGGCATGATGGCCTGTGGGAAGCGGCACAGGAAACTGCGCATGATTTACTAGCGCGACTGGCAATCGTCCCCTTGGTGCTCGAAGCGCGCGGACTGGATGTTACACCCACGATGATCAACAACCTTCGCAAAGCTGGTGATATCCCGAGCACCGAAATTCTTGAGAGAATATATAACGATGAGATTGGCCATGTTGCCATTGGCCATCGCTGGTTCCTACATATTTGCGACGAACGAGACGTTGCACCGGAAGCAACCTGGCAGGGTTTGGTTAAAAAGCATTTCAAAGGCGCGTTAAAGCCGCCCTTTAACGACGAAGCCCGCCAACTGGCCGGGGTTCCTTTATCCTATTACACCCCAGAACCTGAATAGGGTCATCACTTTACTTATTAATATAAATTCGGGTATACTGGCTCATGTCTCGCCCGCTCAGAATCGAATATCCCGGTGCTGTTTACCATGTAACGGCACGCGCCAATGGACGACAGCAGCTTTTCACCAGTATTGAAGACGGCAGCTATTTTGTTCAATTGCTGGCGCGTGAAATCTCTCAACACAAATGGCTGTGCCACGCCTACTGCCTTTTGGAAGATCATTACCACCTGGTCATAGAGACCCCGGAGGCCAATCTCGGTCGTGGCATGGGCCGCCTGAACATGGCTTATTCTCAATGGTTTGGCCGCGAACATGACCAGCGGGGACATCTGTTTCATGGCCGGTACAAATCGATCGTTTTGCAAAAAGAGCGTCATTTGCTTGAGGTCTGCCGCCATGTCGTCTTGAACCCGGTTCGTGTGCAGGCGGTAAATTGCGCTGACCACTGGAAATGGTCCAGCTATCGTCCTATCGCTTTTGAGGAATCGGAGCC
>Ga0302127_10002247_pt1 | contig 11664 bp, 9 predicted proteins | sample CB4_SCM_MG_FD_204452 | JGI IMG/M metagenome (GOLD analysis project Ga0302127, IMG submission 204452) | Marine microbial communities from Western Arctic Ocean, Canada - CB4_SCM | ecosystem: Environmental > Aquatic > Marine > Oceanic | place: Canada: Western Arctic Ocean | collected 2017-09-24
TCTGACATGGGGTGGTCCTGTTGCTAATGGTTTGGCGGTAAGGAACGACACTTGACAGTATGGAGGCACGCTCATAGAGTCAATTTGTGAAACGGTGTTTCATATTATGAAACACCGTCATTGAGGCGACAGGGATGACGGCAGATGGCAACGAAGCTGGCCAAAAATACCGTGACTGAAATTGTGGCGCCGACTGGCACCGTGATTAAGTCGGTTGCCCGGGCTCTCGATATCCTTGAGACGCTTTCGGCGGCATCGGGAAATATGCCACTGTCTAAACTGAGCGCGGCGACCGGGTTGAATAACAGCACTTGTCATCATTTGATCTCGACGCTCGCGGCGCGGGGCTACGTCACCCAAAATTCTGAAACACGGTCTTATGGCCTTGGTAACAAAGTCTTCGATCTCTCGGAAGCCCGGGCCCGACAGTTTGATCTGCTTGATATCGCAATGCCGGCAGTTCGCAATCTTAATCGTCGGACCGGTGAGGCAGTGCATCTCGCGTTGATACAAGCGCGTGAATTGGTGACGGTTGCCAAGCTGGATTCCCTTCACGCGGTCAAGGTTGATAGCGGCTTTGCCGGAAAATCGAACGCAACTCACGCGACCGCCAGCGGCAAAGCCATTCTTGCCTGGCTACCGGAAGCCGAACAAAAAGCCATTCTCGATACTAAGGGCATGACGGTCTTTACCGAACATACGATTACCGATGTCGACAAACTCAAAGAAGAACTCGCGCTGGTAAGACGGCACGGGTTTGCGAGCGATGTCGAAGAGTTTCAGCCCGGCGTGATTTGTGTCGGCGCCGCAATCCGTAACCACACAGGTGGCGTAATTGCCTCGATCAGCGCCTCGATGCCTGCCATGCGGGCATCAGACGAAGCGCACGCGACGGTAATTAAGGAAGTGAAGGAAACGGCGGCAATGCTGTCAGAGGAGTTGGGGTCCCGGCCTCCGGTTTGAGCGGCGGGAATTCATCGAATTTAAGAACTATAAATTGAGGAAGAAATAAATGGCGACCGACCAAAGCAATCAGTTTGATATTCCGGAAACAATGAAGGCCTGGGTCTTGGGTGATCCCGGTGAACTTAAGCAAATCGAGAAATCTGTGCCGCAGCCTGGCAAGGCGGAAGTGTTGGTGCGTATCGATGCGATTGCTGTCTGCGCCACCGACCTGGAAATCCTGGAACACGGATTGCCGGCAATCGTTGAGGGTGAAAACCCTTTCAACAAAGATTTCATTCTGGGCCATGAATATATGGGCACCGTTGTTAAGCAGGGCCCGGATGTCGATGAATATCAGCTCGGAGACCGGGTTACGGTTGAGGTCCATGCCGGATGTGGCCGCTGCCCGCGTTGCCGCGAAGGGATGTATACGTCGTGCCTGAATTATGGCTTGCCCAGTAAGGGTCATCGCGCGAATGGTTTCAGCACCGATGGTGGCTTTACCGAATATGCCGTCAACAACATCAACACGCTGGTCCATGTCTCTGACGATATGACCGACGAAGAGGCGACATTGGTCGTAACCGCTGGAACGGCAATGTACGGCCTCGATGTCATGGGTGGTTTGATCGCTGGCGAAGGTGTTGTCATTACAGGCCCCGGACCAATTGGTCTGATGGGGGTTGCCGTCGCAAAGGCGCTGGGCGCGAGCCCGGTTATTCTGACCGGCACGCGTGATAACCGCCTAGAAATGGGCACGAAGCTCGGCGCGGATCATGTTGTTAATGTTCGCAATAAAGATGCTGTCGAAGCTGTGCAGCGCATAACCAAGGGCAAGGGCGTACAATACGTCGTTGAATGTTCTGGTGCGCCGAATGCGTTGAATGAAGCAGCTAAGATGGTCAATCGTGGTGGTCGTATCTGTCTCGCCGCCTTCCCGTCAGAACCAGTGCCGGTCGACCTCGCTTATCTGGTGCGGAATAATATCTACACGTTCGGTATTCGTGGTGAAGGCAAGAGTGCGACCCATCGGGCGGCAGCGTTCATGGAGCAGAAACGCTTCGACGCAACGTTGATCCATACCCATACGTTTGGTTTGGACGAGGTCCCGACAGCCATCAAATATGCGAAAGAACGTATCGACGGTGCGATCAAGGTTGTTGTGAAAATGCGTGACGAAAAAGCTGCATAAGCAGTTTTAACCGCAAGGAGCGGGAACGAAATGCTGGATTGCGATCAATATCTATTGCCGCAAAGTCTTGATGAAGCCTTTGATCTCATCGCGACTCACGGTAGTGCATCACAACTCGTCGCCGGGGCAACTGATCTGTTGCCCTGGGCGCGCGAGGGTCGTGCTGGTGATGTCCATATTCCCGTCCTCATCGATATCACCCGCATTCCCGATCTGAATGGCGTTTCCAAAGAGGGAAATCGTATTCGTCTTGGTGCGGCGACGGTTTTCCAGAAATTTCTCAAAGACCCCATCCTGCGGGAACATGCGCCGGTTATGCCGCATGTCGCCGTTTGGTTTGCTGACGACCAGCTGCGGCAATCCGCAACGATTGGTGGCAATTTGGTGAATGCGTCACCGGCTGCCGATGGCACCCCAGGCCTCATGGCGCTGGATGCGGAATTGGTGTTGTTTAGCCGAGCCGATGGCGAACGCCGTGTCAGCGTTACCGAATTTCCGACGGGCCCCTCAAAGAGTGTTTTGAGAGACGGCGAACTCATTATAGCGGTCGAGTTTGACTCTGCGTCGGGGTATGGCGCGTCCTTTGAAAAGGTAGGCCATCGCCGATCATTGGTGATCTCCACTGTGTGTGCGGCCACGGCTCTTAAGCTCGATGCTTCTGGCGAGAAGTTCGAAGATGTCAGAATTGCGCTCGCCGGTGTCGGACCGGTGCCAGTCCGGCTTTCCGAATGTGAAGACGCGCTGCGGGGCAAACCGGTAACTGCAGCGGTCATTGAAGCTGCCGCTAATCTGCCGCTAGATCGTGTGCAATCACGAACGCGCCAGGATTACCGCCGAGAAGTTGTAGTGAATTTTGTCCGGCGCGGCATCGTTGATGCGCTGGCGTCGGTTGGTTGCGATATCGAACCCTCTGAAACTCGTGAATTGGAGACGGCCAATGGCTGATCTGAACATTTCAATGACGGTCAATGGCCGGTCGGTAGAAAAAACCACCGCCGCGAATTCCCGGCTGCTCGACTTTATTCGGAACGATTTGAATTTAACCGGCAGCAAAGAAGGCTGTGGCGCTGGCGAGTGTGGCAGCTGTTCGGTCTTTGTTGATGGCGTGTTGGTCAAAAGCTGTATGGTTCCCGTCGCCAAAGTAGACGGGGCTGAGATTGAGACCGTGGAGGGCCTCGCGCCTCGGCGACAGATGACGCCTGTTCAACGTGCCTTTCATAAAACCGGTGCAAGCCAGTGTGGTTATTGCATTCCCGGTATGGTGATGGCAGCAACTTCTATATTGCGGGAAAACCCGCAAGCAGATCTTCAAGAGATCAAACAGGGGCTTGGCGGCAACATATGTCGTTGCACGGGTTACCAGAAAATATTTGAAGCAGTTGAGCTGGCCCGCGATGTGATAAATGGCAAGGTGCCAGAGACGGCACTTGATGAAGATGAGGTTGGCGATTCCTTTGTTGGTGCCAATGTCAGGCGGCTTGACGCCCCGTCAAAGGTGACCGGCGCTCTGCGCTATGCCGGTGATATGGTGGTGCCGGATATGTTGCATATGCAGGTTCTGCGCAGCCCGCACCCTCATGCGCTAATCAAATCGATTGATACGGCTGATGCCGAGGCTATCGCTGGTGTGGAAGCTGTAGTCACCGCTGCGGATATCTCCGGCGACGGTGAATTTGGTGTGTTCGTGCATGACCAACCGACTCTGGCGGCTGGCAAAGTGCGTTATGTCGGCGAAGCGATCGCGGCCGTCGCTGCTGAATCAGAAGTCATTGCCCGGGAAGCCGTAAAGGCCATCAAGATTGAATTTGAAGAACTCCCAGCAGTGTTCGATCCGAAAATTGCCATGGCCGAAGGCGGACCAGTCCTGCACGACTATGCGCAGGACAATGTCACCTATCATGTGCCAATTCGTAAAGGTGATACCGAAAAGGGATTTGCTGAGGCCGACGTAATTGTCGAGCAGGATTACGACACCCAACCCATTGAACACGCCTATCTCGAACCAGAAGCGGGTCTCGCCTATGAAGAGGCTGATGGGACAATTACGGTTCATTCACCGAGCCAGAACATCACCCATCATCGTCACGCTTTGTCGCGCATCCTCGGTATGCCGATAAATAAAGTCCGTATGATTATGAGTCCGGTCGGCGGTGGTTTCGGCGGCAAAGAAGACATGCACTATCAGGGCTTTCTGGCCTTGGCGGCGCTCAAGGCATGCCGTCCTGTACGCTATGTGTTTACCCGTGAAGAGAGCATCATCGCCAGCGCTAAGCGGCACGGCTTTAAAGTCCGTTACCGGATGGGTCTCAAGAATGACGGCCGTATTACGGCGACCGAAATGCATATGGTCTCCGATGGTGGCGCGTATGGCTGTTCGACCGAAGGTGTCATGCGAAAGAGCGCAATTCTCGCTGCTGGCCCTTATAATATCCCGAATGTCAAAATCGATGCCATCGGTGTATACACTAATAATACACCGGCGGGTGCGATGCGCGCTTTTGGGGCGTTGCAATCTCAGTTTACGACGGAATCGCATCTCGATATTTGCGCGGAAAAGCTCGGATTGGATCCGTTTGAAATCCGCCGTATCAATATGATGCAGAACGGTGCGATCACCCACACCAAGCAAAAACTCGGCGCGGTCAGCATTGGCCAGGTCCTGGAAGAGGCGGGAAAGGTTTCCGGCTGGGAAGCTGGGGCGCCGATTGTTCGCGGGCCAACGCGCAGCGATTTAGGCCGTGATGGAAACCGTGAACCTTGCACTCTGGTGCCTCGCTATACGTCGCCAGAAACTCCTGAAGAGGAAGTCGCGTGATGAGCCAGAAATTACGCGGCCGCGGCATGGCGGCAAGTTGGTACGGAATTGCTAGGACCGCGACGACCGACAGAGCTGGCGCTTGGGCCGAACTTGATGATGGCGGTACGGCCAAGATCGTTACTGGTGTTACCGAAATTGGCGAAGGTATTCTGACCGTGCTCGCGCAGGTGGCGGCTGATGAACTCGGCGTTCGGCCACAAGATGTCACCGTTGGCGATAATGACACAGCGCGATCCCCTGAGGCGGCGCATGCCGGTGCAACTCGGCAGACCTATATGATTTCCAACGCGGTGGCGCTGGCCTGCCGCGATGCTCGTACCAAGTTTGATCCGTTTATGGCGGATTACTGGGGTGTCGAGGTTGAGGAAATTGAAGCGCATAATGGCGAAGTTTGGGCACGCGACCATCACAATCTCCGGATGCCGATGGAGGATGCTGTCGCGCTCTGCAAAAATAATGGCATTGTGCCCGTTGGTGCAGGCTCTTTTACCTCAGAACATACAGGCCTTGATCCGGTCGATGGCAGCGGCCGTCCGTGGCAATCCTATGTTTTCGGGACACAGGTCTGCGAGGTCGAGGTTGATACAGCGACGGGTGAGGTGCAGCTGCTGGGTGTTTGGGCGGCTCATGACATTGGACGCGTTGTTAATCCGCGCGGCGTTGAAGGTCAGATTGAAGGTGGCGTTGTTCAAGCCGTCGGTCAGGCTTTGATGGAAGACTATATCCAGGTCGATGGTCAAACGACGACACCAGGTTTTGCTAAATATATTCTGCCGACGTCGCTTGATGTGCCGCAGGTTACATCGGTTTTAGTCGAAGACATTGACCCGAATAATCCACTTGGCGTGAAGGGTATTGGGGAGCCAGCAATGGTCCCGACCAGCCCCGCCATTATGAATGCAATTTACGATGCGATCGGCGTTCGCATCACGTCTCTCCCGGCGACACCGGAAAAAGTCTTGGTTGCCCTTCGGGAAAAGCGAAACAAGGAACCCGCTGCTGCAAATGTTGCAGCTGCGGAATAAACGCCATTCAGGAAACGAGGAGGAAGTGAATATGTTTAGTAATTTTAAAAAGAGCGCGTTAACAGCAGTTGCGGCCCCTATCGCTTTCGCGATGACTTTGGGTGCGGCGCAGGCAGCCGATTGGCCGTCCAAACCGATTAAATTTGTTATTCCGTTCGGCGCCGGTGGTGGTGCTGATATCGAAGGTCGTCTTCTTGCCAGAGAAATGGGAAAAATTCTTGGCGTAAAGCTGGTGCCGGTCAATATGACCGGCGGCGGTGGGGCTCGTACCTACACCCATGTGAAGAATGCCAAGGCTGACGGATATACCGTTGCTTGGAATTCGACGTCTATCCTGACCACAACTAACATTGGCAATGTTCCGTTTGAACATAGTGCTTTGGCCCATATTGGACGGGTTGAGTGGCAGCCGATGCCATTTGCCGTTAAAGGCAATTCGCGCTGGAAGTCATTTGCGGAATTCGTCAAGGAATGCAAAGCCAAGCCCGGAATGCTGAAGGTATCCAATTCTGGTACTGGCAGCGCAACGCATCTTGCTGCGATCCAGCTGATGGGTGCTGCGGGTTGCAAAGTAACGCATTTGCCGGTTGGTATGAAACGCCGGAATGCTTCTGTGCTGAGCGGCGAAGCCGATGCGATGATCGCACCGCTTACCGGTACAGTTCGGCTGACTAAAGCTAAGAAGCTGCGTCTTTTGACGATAGCAACTTATGCCCGTTCGCCGGTTTTCCCCAATGTTCCAACTGCCCATGAGCTCGGTTACAAGGTCACGCTTGATTTGTTCCGGGGTCTGTCGGTGCCCAAGAAAACACCTGGCAAAATCAAAGCCAAGCTGGCTGCAGCCATGGCGAAAGCCGCTAAATCAAAATCTTTCATGGGGCTTGCTAAGAAAAAGGGCTTCACGGTGGACCCGATTACAGTGGGTGCATTTGAAAAGCTGCTGAGAGAAGAAGACGCGAAGATCAAGGAAATTATGAAGAGTGCTGGTCTTTATCGGTCAAAGAAAAAAGGCAAAATGAAGAAGTAATTTGTCGTAGTGAGAGCCCGGGTCCTTAGGGACCCGGGTTTACTATTTTTAGGGAACAGGGATGCCAAAAGGTTTACGGGATATTGTTGCGGCACTCGGACTGCTGATCTTCAGCGGTCTGTATGTGTGGGCGACGACGCATATTCCGGATCGGACAATTCCGAATACGCCGGGCCCGTCCTTTTTCCCGTTTGTTATTATTACGGTAGTCGCCGCGTTATCTGTCGCCCTTCTAGTGAAGGGCTACAAGGACTATCGCGCTGAAAATGGGGTGCCGTTTTCGATATTGATGCCCCCCTTGCCGTGCTTGATGCTTGGCGCCTTCTTGATTTTTTTAGTGGCTTTGCCCTGGGCTGGATTTTTACTGTCGAGCATCGGATTTTTTGCAGTTCTAATGGTGCTGTATGGAAGCCGTGAACCGGTAAAAATCCTCCTGTGGTCACTGGCATTGCCGTCCGCTCTCTACGCTGTTTTTACACAGTTGTTTCAGATTCTTTTGCCAACCGGACCTCTGGGGTTTTAGTGCATGGGTCCCGATGTAATAGCCGGTTTTGAGCAATCGATTATGCCGTCCAGTCTTATGGCGACGGGGGCTGGTGCTGTGATTGGTCTGGTCGTTGGCATGATCCCCGGAATGACCATAAGCTCCGGCATCATCATCTTGTTACCGCTGACCTTTGTGCTTGAGCCAAATGTCTCAATCGCCTTGTTGCTAGGGCTTTATGTTGCGGGCATGACCGGTGGCAGTTTTTCTGCCATTTTGCTCAATATGCCGGGAACACCTTCGGCGTCGGCAACGGCTCTTGAAGGCTATCCGCTCGCCAATAAAGGGCAGGGTGGACGGGCGCTTGGCATCGCAATTAGCGCCAGCTTTGTGGGTGGCATCGTCAGCTTCATGTGTCTTCTGCTTATTGCGCCGAACCTGGCGGAATTGGCCCTACAATTTCAGGCACCGGATCTGTTCAGTCTGATCTTCTTTGGATTGACGGCGATTTGTAGTTTCGCTGCAAAGTCACTTGTTAAGGGGCTATTGTCGGCTGTCCTTGGCTTGGCAATTGTGACCGTTGGCCAGGATCCGGTGATGTCGACCGAGCGCTTCACCTTCGGGGATGCAGACTTGCTTGGTGGCATTCATTTTCTAACGGCTTTGATAGGGTTGTTTGCCATTCCACAGCTGATCGACAATCTCAAGGCGGATGCCGTGGCAGAAGCTATGCGCAGTGACTCTTCGAAATTTGGCTCGGTCTTGCCGAAGCTCGCTGATTTGATCCGAGTTAGAATTCCGACAATGATCGGGTCACTCACCGGAACCTTCCTGGGCATTTTGCCGGGCGCAGGTGGCCCAATAGCTGCCTTTATTTCATACGACTACGCTAAAAAGTTCTCTAAAAACAAAGAGTCTTTTGGCAAAGGGGAGATCGAAGGCGTTGCGGCACCGGAATCGGCCAATAATGCGGTCGCCGGTGGTGCGCTGATTCCGATGATGACGCTGGGAATACCCGGTGATCCGGTAACGGCAATTCTGATCGGCGCTCTTCTGGTCCACGGACTGGCGCCTGGACCTTTGCTGTTTATCGAAAATGGCGGGTTCGCCTATGGCATTATCTTTTCTTATTTCTGGGCGAATATTTTCAACCTGGTCATCGCCCTGTTTGCCATCCGGTATCTGGTAAAGGTCCTAGCAACGCCAAAGGTATTGCTGATGCCTGCCATTGCGGTTTTGTGTGTGGTCGGCAGCTACGCGCTCCGCAATTCCTTTTTTGATGTCTATGTCATGTTTTTCTTTGGGCTGGTCGGCCTCGCGATGCGCTGGCTGGATATGCCGGTGGTGCCCCTGTTGCTGGCGCTCGTGCTCGGTCCGCAGCTGGAAGAACATCTCCGCATCGCGCTGACCGCGAGCCATGGCGATATCTCCATTTTCTTTACGAAGCCCTTCAGTCTGCTGTTTCTGTGTCTTTCTATCGTGTCGGTGATCTGGTCGATTTGGCTGGAACGACGACACAAAGAACCAGAACCGCAGAGCTGATATCTACACCACAGGATTTTTTGAATGACGGACGGCAATACTTCTCCCGATCAAATGTACAAGAATGCCAAGGCAATCGCCGATGCGGGCGGTCTGCTGGAAGCGGTTGATCAGGGTGCTCTGTCCAAAGTGATTGAAACGACTTTGTCGGAGGCCTTGGTTCTTGGGTTGCTACGGCAGGGCGTTTCTAAATATCTCGTGATCTTTGGTCATGGTTCGACCGGTCTTGGAGAGGTCCTGCGTATCTACGAAAGCGCTGGCGTTGTTCGCTGTTTCAATTTTCGTAATGAAGTAGAGATGGCACACGCGGCGACGACATTGCGTTGGCAATATGGCGAGACGTCCGCAGTTGTGACGTCTATCGGACCGGGTGGCTTGCAGGCAATGGCCGGGTCGTTGGCCAGCGCGTCCAATGGCGTTGGTGTCTATCACATCTATGGCGATGAGACGACGCATGGTGAAGGCTACAACATGCAGCAGGTGCCGAAGCGCCAGCAGGGGCTTTTCGGCCAGATGTCTGCCTTGATGGGCGAGTCTTATATCCTGCATACACCAGAAGCGGTCCGCGATGCGTTGCGCCGCGGTGCGCTGCGGGTCAACCATCCATATCAGGCAGGGCCGTTCTATCTGTTGCTGCCCCTTAACACGCAACCTCAGAAACTAATGTTGAACATTGGCTCGTTGCCGGAGAAACCCAACCTTCCGCGAGTCACTGGCGCTGATGACGATGCGTTTACGCAAACGGCACAGTTGATCCGTGATCACGACAAGATCGTCATCAAGGCAGGTGGCGGTACGCGGGATTTTGCCATGCTCGTCAAACAGTTTGCCGAGGAAGCCGGTGCAGCTGTGGCGCTGTCGCCAGGGTCGTTGGGCGTACTGCCCGATGCGCACTCGCAGAACATGCATGTCGGTGGTTCAAAGGGGTCGATCAGCGGCAATTTTGCGATGTCAGAAGCGACACTTCTCATCGCGATTGGTTCCCGCGCCGTCTGCCAGGCGGATTGTTCTGGAATTGGTTATGACGCCGCTGAAGCGGTCATCAATATCAATGGCGATCTTGGGGATTTGACACATTACAACAAGACACTCGGCTTGCCTGGCGATATTGGAGCCACGCTCGAGAAATTATTGGCAGCGCTGGCAAATGCTGGTGGCGCGGATCTCGGCAAAAAATCCACTTGGCTTAGCCAGTGCGCAGGGAAAAAGGCGGAATGGGGAGCCTTTAAGGCGGAGCGATACGCGGCGGTGCCTGTAATGGATGAGGTCTGGGGCAAGGCAGTTCTGACCCAGCCTGCGGCCTTAAAAACAGTTGCGGATTTCGCCAAAAAAATTGGTGCGGCGAAATATTTCGATGCCGGAGATGTGCAGGCGAACGGCTTCCAGATCATGGAAGACGATGACCCTACTGCGACGTTCACAGAAACCGGTGCTTCTTATATGGGGTATTCGGCATCCTCCGTATTAGCGGGTGCGATGGCCGACAATCCTCAATACAGCATCGCCTTCTGTGGTGACGGTTCCTTTATGATGAACCCACAAGCCCTGATCGACGGTGTCCAGCATGGTGCCAAGGGCATGATTGTCATCTTTGATAACCGGCGGATGGCAGCCATTACCGGGCTGCAGGAAGCTCAGTATGGCCATGGCTATAAGACGAATGATTCCGTTGCCGTTGATTACGTTGCGATGGCGTCATCGGTTAGCGGCATTGGCGCGCATTTTGGTGGTGAAGACACTGATTCGTTAAACGCTGCTTTGGCAGCAGCTCATGCTCATGACGGGCTTTCAGTCGTTCATGTGCCCGTTTATTGCGGCCCCGATCCCCTGGGTGGGATGGGAGCCTATGGTTCTTGGAATGTTGGCAATTGGTGTCGAGACGTGCAAACGCGCTATCACACGCAGGATATCTAGACAGGAAAAATTATGACGAACCTCTATGAAGATTTCGGCCTCTATATTGATGGTGGTTGGCACAAAGCACATGGCGGCGAAACCCGCGATGTCATCGATCCCGCGACCGAAGAAGTCATAGGTAAAATTCCTGCCGTAACGTCCGAGGATTTGGATGATGCGCTAGCCGCTGCGGAGCGTGGCTTCGCTGAATGGAGGCACGTTTCACCATGGGAACGCGCTGCGAAGCTCCGCAAGGTAGCTGACCTAATCCGTGAACGGACGCCCGAGATCGCCCGCATTATGAGCATTGAGACTGGCAAGCCGCTGGCTGAAGGTGTTGGTGAGACCGGCGCCGCAGCCGACCAGTTCGAATGGTACGCCGAGGAAACCAAGCGAATCTATGGTCAGACGATTGAGGGTCGGACACCGGATTCCCGGATGACGGTTCTTTATCAGCCAGTTGGTGTAACCGCGGCATTTTCCGCCTGGAATTTCCCGGCACTTTTGCCCGCCCGCAAAATTGCGGCAGCACTGGGCGCGGGTTGCTCGGTGATCATCAAGCCTGCTTCGGAGGCACCCGGCTCCTGTATGGCGCTTATTCAGGCGTGTCACGATGCTGGAATTCCGGCTGGTGTGGTTAATTTGGTATCTGGAAATTCTGATCTGATTACCCAGCATCTCATCGGATCTCCTGTGGTGCGTAAGGTGTCATTCACCGGGTCAGTTCCCGTTGGC
>Ga0302127_10002250_pt1 | contig 11660 bp, 10 predicted proteins | sample CB4_SCM_MG_FD_204452 | JGI IMG/M metagenome (GOLD analysis project Ga0302127, IMG submission 204452) | Marine microbial communities from Western Arctic Ocean, Canada - CB4_SCM | ecosystem: Environmental > Aquatic > Marine > Oceanic | place: Canada: Western Arctic Ocean | collected 2017-09-24
ACTCTCAAAATCAGGCTGCCGTAGCTGCAGGCTGCACCATTGATTTTTTACGCCCTGGGGTGCTGGGTGACCAGCTAAGTGCCACTGCAACACAGCGATATCAAGGTAAGCGTAGTGGTATTTATTACGTGGAAGTGACTAATCAAAACGCCCAGTTAGTGGCATTATTTAAGGGCAATTCGGCCCGAGTTAATGCCAGTGTATTACCCGACGCAACGACACCTAAAGCTTAATTGCTCGATATAACATGCCCTGACAATGGGCACTGAGGAATAACCAATGAATGATGCCTTTATCTGTGATGCTATTAGAACACCATTTGGTCGCTATGGCGGCAGCCTTGCCAGTGTTCGTGCTGACGATTTGGGTGCGGTGCCTATAAAGGCACTGATGGACCGTAATCCCAGTGTCGACTGGGCTTGTGTTGATGATGTTTTTTATGGCTGTGCTAATCAAGCAGGTGAAGACAATCGTAACGTTGCTCGCATGAGTGGTTTATTGGCAGGTTTGCCCATTGATGTACCCGGGATGACACTAAATCGGCTGTGTGGTTCTGGTATTGATGCTGTAGGTACGGGTGCTAGAGCGATACGCAGTGGTGAAGCGGACTTAATTATTGCTGGTGGTGTTGAGTCTATGTCGCGCGCACCATTTGCTGTAGCAAAAGCCAATACAGCGTTTAGTCGGCAGTCTGAAATGTTCGATACAACCATAGGTTGGCGTTTTGTTAACCCTCTAATGAAACAGCAATATGGCGTTGATTCTATGCCAGAAACTGCTGAGAACGTCGCTGAGCAGTTTCACATAGACCGTGCTTCTCAAGATGCATTCGCATTCTCAAGCCAAACACGTGCTGCAAAAGCACAAGCGGATGGTATTTTCGCAGAAGAAATTGTGCCAGTACGGATCCCTCAACGGAAAAGAGAAGATATTGTCTTTGCACAAGATGAACATCTCCGACTAAGTAGCCTAGAAACTCTGAGTAAATTGGCTACCCCATTTCGTGATGGTGGCAGTGTAACCGCAGGTAATGCATCGGGTGTTAATGATGGTTCTTGCGCCTTGTTATTGGCATCACGTGAGGGCATTAAACACCACGGCTTAATCCCAAAAGCCCGTATTTTAGGTATGGCAACGGCAGGTTTGGAACCTAATATCATGGGGTATGGCCCTGTAGCAGCTACGCTAAAAGTGCTGGAAAAAACCAGCCTGAGCCTTGACCAAATGGATGTGATTGAATTGAATGAAGCCTTTGCTGCTCAAGGCCTTGCCGTAATGCGAGCATTAGGTATTGCTGACGATGCAGCCCATGTTAACCCTAATGGTGGCGCTATTGCGTTAGGCCATCCTCTTGGGGCTAGCGGTGCTAGGTTAGTTACAACAGCCATGTATCAGCTGCACCGAACTAATGGCCGGTATGCCTTATGCACGATGTGCATTGGTGTTGGGCAAGGCATTGCACTGATTATTGAACGCGTATAAATATACCCAACTGTGGGTACCATTTGTGTGCCTATCAAATGCAGCATAACGAATTAACCCTGGCTAAACATGGTGAATAAAATGATCACAAACACGACACCCGAAACTGAATTAGAACGACTATTTCAGGCCAAAATTGATGCCGAGCAAAAAATTGAGCCTAAAGATTGGATGCCTGATGCCTATCGTCAAAATTTAATTCGTCAAATGTCACAACATGCACATTCAGAAGTGATTGGTATGCAGCCAGAAGGGAATTGGATTACTCGTGCGCCCTCTTTACGTCGCAAAGCTGTGTTGTTGTCGAAGGTGCAAGATGAAGCGGGTCATGGGTTATACCTATACAGCGCTACCGAAACCTTAGGTATCTCTAGGGCGCAAATGATCGAGGCGTTGCAAACTGGAACAGCTAAATACGCCTCTATCTTTAACTACCCAACCCAAACCTGGGGTGACATGGGCGCCATTGGTTGGTTAGTGGATGGTGCTGCCATATGTAATCAGGTTTCACTGCAGCGTACGTCTTATGGGCCATACGCCAGAAGCATGATTCGTATTTGTAAGGAAGAAAGCTTCCATCAGCGGCAAGGGTATCAAATCATGATTGAGTTGGCTCATGGTACACCTGCTCAAAAAGACATGGCGCAGGATTCCCTTAATCGCTTTTATTGGCCATCACTTATGATGTTTGGTCCCCATGACTCGGAATCAGCCCATTCAGGTCGGTCAATGAAATGGAAAATAAAACGTGAAACGAATGATGACTTGCGCCAAAAGTTCATTGATCAGACGGTTTCACAGATAGACTATTTGGGGCTAGAACATCCAGATAAAGATTTAACATGGAATGAAGGGCGTGGACATTACGACAGTAGTGAGCTTGATTGGGATGAGTTTTATAGCGTCATCAATGGCAATGGCCATTGTAACCGTCAACGGATACAGCATCATGTAAAGGCTCATGAAGACGGGGCTTGGGTGCGCGAAGCTACCGCTGCTTACAATCTAAAAAAACAATTAAAGCTGGCAAAAGATGCGGCTTAATATTTAAGATAATCAAGGACCACGAGACATCATGACTATAGAAAAGCTTGAATTATTTGAAGTGTTCGTTCGCCCAAAGCGTGGACTAGATCACAAACATGTGGGTAGCCTGCACGCCGAAGGTAGGGAGCAGGCGTTAGAATATGCTCGTGATGTTTATACCCGTCGCACTGAAGGTATTAGCATTTGGGTGGTTAAGTCACAAGACATTAGTGCGTCACAAGAAGATGACAATGAATGTTTCTTTGATCCGTCAGATGACAAACCCTACCGGCATGCCACTTATTACCCACTGCCTAAAGAAATCACTACTATGTGAGCGGGAGCCTCGTTATGACGCAATCTACTCAAAATACAGTGGATAGTAAGCAAGACTTAATGAACTATGTTGTGCGCTTGGGGGATGACTCCATCGTGTTAGGGCATCGTATATCAGAATGGGTCAGTGAAGGTCCCTTTCTAGAAGAAGATATCGCACTAGGTAACGTGGCGCTGGACTATATTGGCCGTGCGCGAATGTTTTATGGCTATGCTGCCACCCTAAGTGGTGATGAAAAAACAGAAGATGATTTTGCTTTTTTGCGTGACGAGCGTGAATTTGAAAATTATTTAATTAACGAGTTACCCCGTGGTGACTTTGCTTACACCATTACACGCCAGCTACTGGTTGATTTATATAATAAATACTATTTGCAGGCGCTGACACAATCCACAGACCCTACACTTGTGGCGATCGCACAAAAGGCAGTTAAAGAAACAACGTATCATTGCAGACGTAGCAAATCATGGACCCTCAGGTTAGGTGATGGTACAGAGGAAAGTAAGCGAAGAATGCAATTAGCTATTGATGATATTTGGGGCTACAGTCACGAATTATTTGAATCAGACTTGCTAGAGCAGCGTTTAATTGATGCCGGTATAGCAGTTAATTGTGCTGACTTAAAGCAGCCTTGGCTTGCTGATGTTGAAGCCATTTTTCAACAAGCAGGCCTTAACGTTCCTGAAACAACTTGGGCTGTGCGTGGCGGCCGCAAAGGTTATCATAGTGAGCACTTGGGACACCTGTTAACACAAATGCAGTTCGTCTATCGCTCATTCCCTGGTGCTAAGTGGTAATACGATGACCGCTCTAATACGCTCGTTGATCCCTATGAAGTCAAGCCTTCAATATGAACGTGAAAAATTTCGGAGTAACTCGCAAGTGCCACACTTATGGGCTTTGCTAGATGCAGTGAAAGACCCTGAAATACCTGTTTTGTCTTTGTGGGACATTGGCATACTAAAAGATATTAGCCAACACGGGCAAGGCGTCACTGTAACCATTACACCGACCTATTCAGGCTGTCCAGCCATGGATGTTATTCGTGAAGATATTACTGCTGCCTTACTGAGTGATGGTATTGCCCAAGTGAAAGTTGAACTTGAATTAACCCCGGCTTGGACGACTGATTGGATGACCAGCAAAGGTCGTGAGCAGTTACGTGGTTATGGCATAGCACCGCCAGATGACGTAGTAGACCCTATGCATGGGCATTTGGCGCACGCTGTTGAGTTAACTGAAACTACTCAGGTGCGATGTCCCCATTGTGGTTCCCATGAAACACGTATGGTAAGTGAATTTAGCTCTACGGCTTGTAAAGCGTTATTTCAATGCAATGATTGCAGTGAGCCCTTTGATTTATTCAAACATATTTAGGTAAGATTTGTGTTAGATACTAATTTTTATTCGTTAATAATAGACGACGTTAAACCAGAAACAGAGACTGCTGTTCGGGTGAGTTTTGATGTGCCTAAAGCGTTACAGCGCACCTTTACTTTTAAACCAGGCCAATTTTTAACATTACAAACAGAAATTGACGGTGAAGCAGTTCGACGGTCCTACTCAATTTGCAGTGGTGTTAATGATGGGCATCTCCGCGTTGGTATCAAGCGGGTAAGGGGTGGACTTTTTTCAAACCATGCCAACGATCAGTTTAAGGTGGGTGACACTATTCAAGTGATGCCACCACAAGGTAATTTTAGTCCACAATTAGATCCCAAACATCAAAAAAATTACATGTGTTTGGCTGTAGGTAGTGGCATTACACCCATTTTGTCAATTATCACCTCGGTCTTAAGCAGCGAACCTAAAAGCAAAGTAACGCTCGTTTATGGCAACAAACGCACAAATACGGTCATGTTTAAAGAAGAGCTTAGTTTCATAAAGAGCCGATATATCAATCGTTTTAAGTGGGTCAACATCATGAGCCAAGAAGACCAAGGTTCTGACGTATTGAAGGGGAAGATCGATAATAAAAAAGGCTATTTATTACAAAAACATAAAATGATTGATATCCTCAATGCTAGCGAAGCGTTTATTTGTGGCCCAGAATCAATGATTTCTGAAGTGTCTCATGGTTTTAGAAACGAAGGCCTTGCCAGCAAACAGATTCACTATGAATTATTTGCAAATTCATCGGCAGATTCTGACCTGATGTTAGAAAAATCAAGATTACGCATACAACAATATGGTGAAGATAAAACCAGTAAAGTGACCATTATTTCTGACGCTCGTTCCATTGATTTTGATTTGGCCACAGTGGGTTCAAATATTTTAGATGCGGGCATGGACAATGGTGTTGAGCTGCCTTATTCCTGTAAAGCAGGCGTGTGTTCTACATGCAAAGCCAAACTAATAAAGGGTAGGGTTGATATGGACATTAGCCATGGGCTTGAGCCACATGAAGTTGAAGCTGGCTATATATTAACCTGTCAGGCACACCCTGTGTCGGACGAGGTGATTGTGAGCTTTGACGATAGATAGGAACAAAGTGACAGATAAAAATAAACGTACTAAAAAGATTCAACAACACATCAAGGACAGCACCATTAGCTGCACATCCATGGTAGTGACTGTATTCGGTGACGTTGTTTCACAGCATGGTAGTTGGGTCTCGTTAGCGAGTCTAATACAGGTGCTAGAACCTTTTGGTTTTAACGAGCGCCAAATCAGAACTTCAGTCTACCGTTTAGTGCAAAATAATTGGCTTCAAGTTAATAAAGTGGGTCGGTGCAGTTACTATTGCTTTACCGACACAGCGACTGGCCATTATGAAAAAGCAGCTCGGCGTATTTACGCTGTAAATCAGCCAGAGTGGGACAATAATTGGACTTTGGTCTTGCCCGTATCTGTACCAGATATGAAACTTGAAGAATTTAGAAAAAGCCTTATATGGCAAGGCTTTAATACCGTAACGAGTGGGCTTTATGCCCACCCTTCATCAGAACGCTCATCACTAGATGAATTAATTCATGAGTTAGGTATCGTCAATGATCTTGTGGTATTCACTGCATCAACGTCAGATTTAAACTCTCAGGGTGTGCTTAAAGATTTAATAAAAAACCGATGGAAACTGTCTGAGTTAGAAACCTACTACAAGGATTTTCTCTTTTTTTATCGGCCGATCTGTCAAAAAATATTTTTAACTTTGCCCGACCCAGGTGAGTGTTTGCTATTACGTCAGGCAATGATCCACGATTACCGTCGTATTTTACTGCGTGACCCCGATTTCCCTGCTGCAATGTTACCGCCAGGGTGGGTGGGCCACGAAGCCCAAGATCTGGTTAAGCGAGCTTATAAAGTGCTGGCAGAGTCTTCAACTTATTATATTAGTCAAAAAATGAAAAACGCCCAGGGACCAATGCCAGAACCCAATAAACGTTTCTTCACACGCTTTGGTGGTTTAAAACCACACCAGGACTATTAGCTGGCGCTATAATTACGCTACATGCATCTCTATATTGAACATCTAGGATTAACTACAGTGAACCCTTCTCAAAGTAATAAAATTGCCCCAGTAACGTTATTAAACCGTGGTTCAATTGCCGTTATATCCATTGAAAATGCGCCAGTTAACGCGCTGTCTCACGCAGTGCGGGAGGGCATAGTTAGTTGTCTCAAAGCGGCTGAGAAAGATAATGGTGTTAAGGCGATTGTTGTCAGCTGCGTTGGCAGTACATTTATCGCTGGTGCAGATATCTCTGAATTCGGTCAACCTGCCCTAGAGCCCCATTTACCAGATGTGTTGGCGCAATTAGATCGATGTAGCAAACCTATTATTGCTGCATTATTTGGCACGGTCTTAGGTGGAGGCTTCGAAGTGGCGCTGTCTTGTCATTATCGAGTGGCACTCACGCATACTAAACTGGGTTTGCCCGAGGTAACCTTAGGCCTTATTCCAGGTGCAGGTGGCACACAGTTACTGCCGCGGTTGGCTGGCCTGGAAATGGCTTTGGAGATGATTACTTTAGGTAAGCCTCATACCGCTAAAAAACTGTTTGATCACGGTGTTATTGATCTATTGGTTGAAGAAGACTCATCTTTGGCAGAGGGCTCTTTGTTAAAGCAGGCTATTTTGTTTGCCTACACAATATTAGACACAGGCCAAGGTGTTCGGCGTGTCTCTCAAATGAACATTGAGACGAGCGATTCACATGTTGAACTGTTTGACCAGTGGCGTAAAAAAATAGCCAAAAAGGCCCGCGGACAAAAGGCGCCACAATGTGCTATTGATGCGATTGAAAATGCAGTCTTGTTACCTTTTGAAGAGGGCAAAAAGTGCGAACGTGACCTCTTTATAAAATGTCGTGATTCATCCCAATCTACTGCCATGCGGCATGCTTTTTTTGCTGAGCGACGAGCAGCTAAATTACCTGAATGCTATGACAAAACCCAAAATACACCCTTGTTGCCTATTAAACAGGTTGCCGTAATTGGTGCTGGCACTATGGGCGGTGGCATTGCGATGTGTTTTGCCAATGTGGGCCTAAGTGTTAAATTGCTAGAAATGAGTGAAGATAATCTAGCGCGAGGATTATTAGCCATCCGTACGCGTTTTGACCAAGCGCTGAGTCGTGGGTTAATTAATGAGGTGCAACTTGAGCAGCGCATGAGCTTAATTGTAGGTACATGTGATTATGAAGATTTGGCTGATGTGGATTTGGTTGTTGAAGCTGCTTTTGAAACCATGGCTGTTAAACAACAAATATTTTCCACCTTAGATCAAGTGTGCAAAGTGGACGCTATTTTAGCAACCAACACGTCTTATTTGGATATTAATGAAATAGCCCAATCAACCTCTCGCTCACACAAAGTATTGGGTATGCATTTTTTTACCCCAGCCAATATTATGAAACTATTGGAAGTGGTTTGTGCCGATGATACGGACGAACAAACCCTTAAAACCGTGATGGCGTTGGGTAAGAAATTAGGTAAGGTTTCGGTCGCTGTAGGCGTATGTTATGGATTTGTAGGCAACAGGATGTACTCGTGTTATGGGCGCGAAGCGAATATGTTGTTATTGGAAGGTGCAAGCCCAGATCAGATTGATACGGCTATGAGAAACTGGGGTATGGCTATGGGGCCTTTGGCAGTTAACGACATGTCTGGTATCGACATTGCGTATAAAGCGCGCCAAGAGAATGCGATATTGAAGCAAGACCCCCTCTACTTTCGTGCCTCTGACCTCATGGTTGAAGCAGGTCGTTTAGGACAGAAAACAGGAATGGGTTTTTATCGCTATGATAGTGACACGAAGAAACCACAGATTGACGAAAGTGTATTGGTTGTTTTTGCCAAGGAGGCTCTCAAGTTAGGAGTACTTCAGCGTCACAATATTTCTCAAGAAGAAATACAAAATCGCTTGGTGTTTGCTTTAATTAATGAAGGTGCTCGTATTTTGTCAGAAGGCATTGCCACAAGAGCCAGCGATATTGACGCCATTTGGCTAAATGGTTATGGTTTTCCTCGCCACCTAGGAGGCCCTATGTGCTACGCCGATGAAGTAGGCATAGACAAGGTGGTTGCAGGTATTAAAGTGTATCAGGAGCAAGGTAATGGCCTTTACTGGCACACCGCTGAATTGCTTGAGCGGCTTATAATAAGCAGAGGCAAGTTGTCACAACAATAATGTGACCTGTGGTGAGTCTGTACGCAAAGACGGTCATAAATTATGGTCGTAAATAACAGACATAAAAAAACCACAACTAAGTGGCTTAATTAGAATGGCTCCTCGAGCTGGACTCGAACCAGCGACCAATAGATTAACAGTCTACTGCTCTACCAACTGAGCTATCGAGGAATCATAAGGTTTCGCGTTGAGGTTGGCTCCTCGAGCTGGACTCGAACCAGCGACCAATAGATTAACAGTCTACTGCTCTACCAACTGAGCTATCGAGGAATTGCTCAATGCGAGGCGCGAATATTAATGATCTATTGGTCTTGAGTCAAGTCTAAAAAACCACTTTATATGAATAGCTTAAACCTTTTTATAAGGTTGTAGCTGAGCGTTACATTTTTTACCACCTGCGACTCCTGACGAGGGGTAAACAAATACAGGATGGCATTGCTTGTTGCCAAAATCCCAACTGTCAAAAATCTAGCTTTAATATAAATGCATTTAAAAAACGTCAAAATGGTTCAGGCGTTATGTTGATATTATTTTCAACGCCGGTGAAATAACTTCCGTGTTATGATGAATAAATGTTTCAACCCAAGGGAATAACTGTGGATGCTACGGCCAATAAATTACTCGAAATGGTGTTAACACCATTAAATGTCAGCCATCATCAGCTCGTTAATGACAGTCAAAAACACAGTGGCTCAGCCACTGACAGTCACTACAATTTGGTATTGGTGTCTGATGACTTTGCTGGCATTGGTCCGGTGAAACGTCACCAACAAGTTTACGCATTGGTTGGTGAGTTAATGAATAACCCTATTCATGCCCTGGCACTTCACTGCTATACCGCTGACCAGTGGCAGGCTAAGCAAGAAAAGATGCCTGCAACGGCCCCCTGTATGGGCGGCAGCAAAGTTAGTTAATTATTGAACGGTCATAACAAAGCCCCAAAGGCTGAGTCTTTGGGGCTTTGTTTGTACAAGGTGTACAGCGTGGTTTAGAAGTCGCCTGTGCCTGCAAGCTCTTCCCTACGCTTGGCCATAAAGTCTTGTAAGCCGTCGTCAATACCTTGATCCAAAGGCGGTGCTTGGTATTCATTAAGCATTTTCTTCCAAAGCCCATTGGCCCGCACTAGCATGTCTTTGCTACCGTCTTCTTCCCACTGCTCAAAACTGTTGTTGTCTGTAAGGTTAGACATGTAAAACGCTTCTTTAAAGTTAGCTTGAGTATGGGCACACCCTAAAAAGTGGTTTCCTGGGCCTACTTCACGAATTGCATCTAGTGCTTGACCGTTTTCTGAAAGGTCTATGCCCTTGCAGAAGGTATGAGCCATGCCAAGCTGATCCAAGTCCATGACAAACTTTTCATAACCCATGGACAAACCGCCTTCTAACCAGCCGGCAGAATGTAATGCAAAGTTAACGCCAGCCATAATGGTAGGCATTAATGTGTTGGCGCTTTCATATGCAGCTTGGGCGTCAGCAATTTTAGAACCAGGCAATGAACCACCACTACGAAATGGAACACCTAAACGACGGGCTAGTTGTGCAGCACCATAAAGCACTAAAGCAGGTTCAGGTGTACCAAAGGTAGGTGCACCAGATTGCATGGAGATGGAGCTTGCAAAGGTGCCAAAGATACATGGTGTGCCAGGGCGGTATAACTGAATGAAGGTGATACCAGCCAATACCTCTGCAAGAATTTGTGCCAAGGTGCCCGCAATAGTTACAGGAGACATAGCGCCAGACAAGATAAACGGCGTGACTACACACGCTTGATTGTTCTCAGCATAAACTTTAGCCGCACCCAACATGGTGTCGTCAAAGGTCATCGGCGAGTTAGCGTTAATTAAGCTGGTGGTGACGGTATTGTTCTTAACAAAGTCTTCGCCAAATACAATCTTGGCCATGTCCACAGTGTCTTGAGCGCGAGAAGGTGCAGTTACAGAACCCATGAAGGCTTTGTCGCTATACTTAATGTGGCTGTAGAGCATATCTAAGTGACGCGTCGTTACTGGTACGTCTACTGGTTCGCATACGGTACCACCAGAGTGGTGCATGTAAGGCGACATGTAGGCTAACTTAACGAAGTTCTGGAAATCGTTAATAGTGGCGTAACGACGGCCGTTGTCTAAGTCACGTACAAATGGACAACCATAACCGGGAGCGAATACGGTGTTCTTGCCGCCAATCTCTACGCTACGATCGCTGTTACGTGCGTGCTGAGTGTAGGTAGATGGAGCCGACGCTTGAATAATCTGGCGACACATGCCTTTAGGAAAACGTACACGTTCGCCTTCTACACTAGCGCCAGCAGCTTTAAGTACTTCCAACGCTTCTGGGTCGTCACGGAATTCAATACCAATCTCTTCAAGAATAGTATCAGCATTACGTTCGATAAGTTCTAGGCCAGCTTCATCTAATACTTCAAATGGATTGAGTTGGCGGGTAATAAAGGCGGGTGCTTGTACAGTTTCACTGGCGCGTGATGCTTGACGTGCGCTACGACCACCACCGCTTTTGCGGCGTCCACGGACTTCACTCATGGAAATAATCCTCAATAAAATGGAACGAGTTTAATATGGGCCAAATTTTGCAGTTCTTGAGGTTTCTATGCTGACTAAGTGGCGACTGCTTGTTGTGTCTAAGCGCCACTTTTATGAAACGTAAGCGTTGGGCACAAAAGTTGAGTATAAACATGAATCATATTCATAGTAATTTGAGAAAAACTCAACTTGAATAGTGAGTGTAAACGCCCCTAAAGCTAGCTAACAAGCACCTAGATAGGTAGCATAACGTCATTATTCGTATTTTTTTGAGAATCAGTTATGACCGCTAATCTACTTCAAGATTTATTAGCAGAGCGTGGTGTTTTACTTGCAGATGGTGCTACTGGCACCAATTTATTTGCCATGGGATTAGAAACAGGTGACGCACCTGAATTATGGAATGTGGATCACCCAGATCGTATTGCTGCTAACTATCAAAGTTTTGTAGATGCAGGTTCAGACCTTATCTTAACTAATACTTTTGGTGGCACCCATTACCGCTTAAAGCTGCATGATGCTGCAGACCGAGTGCACGAGTTAAATGTTGCTGGTGTTAAAATAGGCTGCGAAGTTGCAGCTAAAGCAGGCCGCCCTGTGATTATTGCTGGTTCCATTGGTCCAACGGGTGAAATACCAGAACCCATGGG
>Ga0302127_10002251_pt1 | contig 11656 bp, 13 predicted proteins | sample CB4_SCM_MG_FD_204452 | JGI IMG/M metagenome (GOLD analysis project Ga0302127, IMG submission 204452) | Marine microbial communities from Western Arctic Ocean, Canada - CB4_SCM | ecosystem: Environmental > Aquatic > Marine > Oceanic | place: Canada: Western Arctic Ocean | collected 2017-09-24
TGGATGGGATTACTGAATGAATAGTTTACCTAATCATCCAGAAAAATTTACCGTTGAATGGTTGTCAGAAAAACTAAATTTTTTACCTGAATCATTAAAAAATTTTTCTTATGAATCCGTTGGATCGGGTCAGGTGGGTGATAGCTATAGGATCAAACTTAATTGGGATAATGATAAAGAACCAAAAACAATTATTGCAAAGTGTTCGGCTAGGGACTCAATAAGTCGTCAAACAGCAAAAAATATGAATCTTTATGAAATTGAAGCTCGCTGGTATAAAGAATATGCAAATAAAATTCCAATAAGAAGTCCTCATGCATACTTTGTTGGTTTAGATGATGATATTGGTAACTTTGTTATGTTGATGGAGGATTTATCTCAAGCTAGACAAATATCGCAAATGGAAGGGTGCAGTGTCGATGAAATTAAGCTTGCACTTAATGAGGCCGCTATACTTCATAGCTCATATTGGAATCACCCAAGTTTATCAAAAATAAAATGGTTGAACTATGGTAAAAGTAGGAAGAAATTTATAAATCAATTTCTTATTGAGGTTTATCCCAAGTGGTGCTCCAGATACAAGGGACGTATTGATGATTCAATTATAGAAATGGGGAAATCTTTAATTGATCGTTATGAATCATATTCATCCATTGAAATAAAACCTATTGTTTTATCGCATGGAGATTTTCGACTAGATAATATGCTTTTCTATGATACCAACGGCCGAGTGGTTATTCTTGACTGGCAAACTTTGAGTGCTGGAGCTCCCATGTCAGATATTGCTTATTGTATTTCTACAAGTTTCTCCAACTCAAATGAACGTAAATTTCATGAAGAGTCCCTGGTATCAAAATATCTTGAAAAATTAAATTTACCAGAAGATACTTACTCAAACGAAATGGCGTGGGGAGACTACAGAAGGTATGCCTTTGTAGGTTTTTTAATGGGAGTTATATCTTCTATGCTAGTTGAGCGAACAGAGAGAGGTGATGAAATGTTTGCAGTTATGGTTGAAAGATCTGGTAATCAGGCAATTGATCTCGAAAGTCTCTCTATTATTTAATTTTAAAATAATTAAATATAATTAAAATATTTCTTGAATAAAAATTATGTTTAAATAAATTAGTAATTATTAATTTGATAAAGGGTGGAGAAAATGAGCAACGAACAATATTTAGCGGACAGGATTGCACTACAAGATGTAATGTTAAAATATGCAGCAGGTGTTGATGAAAGAGATTTTGATTTATACTCATCATGCTTTATGGAAAATGTAGAAATATTAGATTTTGGAGATTCAGCAATTCACGGAAGAGATAATTGGGTTGTATTTGTAAAAGAAGCCTTGAATGCCTATGGGCCAACTCAACATATGTTAAGCCCTCAATTTGCAACCATTACTGGTGATGATGCTCATTGCAGAACTGATGTTCAAGCCCTTCATTATTTAAAAGACCCAGAAGGAGAAATTCTTACACTTTGGGCTACTTACGAAACTGATATGAAAAGAATTGATGGAGACTGGAAGATATCAAGACATAGATTAGTTTCAAGAGGAATACGTCAACAATAAATTATCAAAGGATTAAGGTTATGAAAAAAATTATACTAGCAAAGTTAATTCTTGTTATCTTTCTTACTTATAAACCTGTTTTAGCTGAAAATTATGACCACTCATCAGATGACTGGCAAATTAAAGCTTATTCTTCTGCTGCTCCCTCTTTTATTGGTAAATATGCTTCAATTTTAGGAGGTAACGGAAAGGTAATCAGAAAAGGGTCAAACGGGTGGACCTGCCAATCAGGAAACCCGAGACCTTTTCCAGAAAATGGCTGGAAGAATGTACATAAAGCTATGCCAACATGCCATGATGCTCAAGCCATGAAATGGATGATGGCTTACTCAAGCGGAACAAAACCGAAGCTGGATAAGGATGGCTGGATGTGGATGCTGCATGGTGACGTAGGTGAAGATAACCTTGTTCCAATGGTATTAAATAAAAAAGATTCAACTCCTGGCGAATGGATAGAGTCTGGTCCCCATTTAATGTTAATGCCAAAAGATCCATCAGCATTAAATAATTATAGTACTGATTTTACCACTGGTGCTCCATACGTAATGTTTCCTGGTACAGATTATGCACATGTTATGATTCCATCAGAGGGCTACTACCATTATCAAGAGGAATCCGAGCCAAAGAAATAAGTTAGACTTTGTTATGGTATATTAACAAAAAGGCATAAAAATGATTAGTATTAATGTTGAACGTGAAGTTGATCTTTCTGCAGAAACTATCTGGGAAGAGATGAAACATTTTAATAGAGTTCTAAGGTGGGTACCTGGTGGCGATAAAAGCACAATTAGCGTCAAAGGAGAGGGTGTTGGAGCGATAAGAGATATAAACCTAATCACACAGGGATATGTTCAACACCAGCTCATTGCATTTGATAATGAAAAACGAATGTTTTCTTATAAACTTACGGCTGGAAAACCTGTTGGTATGAAAGATTATACTGTTATTGCCTCGGTCACACCTATAGACAAAAATAATTGTAAAATTCGATGGGCTGGAAAAATGAAATCTGATGATCGTGTGAATGAAAAAGAAGTCGGTGTCGCTTTGGAAACGGCCTTAGGAAATATGGTAACAGGTACTATTGCTTTATTAAAAGGTGAAAAACCAATTTTTATAGAGCAACCACTTGAGGATTGGCAAAAACATAATAGCTAATAATCAAATTTACGAACCTAATATATATTCACCGCCCTTATCTAATGCTTTCTTGTATGCTGGTCTTGACTGATATCGATTAAGGGCATCAACAAGATTTGGAAAGGTTTTTAATGAATCAGATATTTTTGCAGCCTCAAGAACGAAGGAGAGCATTGTGTCTAATCCAGAAAAATTATTTCGAAAAAAGAATTCATCCTTCCCCAGACATCTTGATAAATAACCAAGATGAAGATGTATTTCTGAAAATATTCTATCATATAACGGAGCTGCATTTTCTCCTAAAGAGCTTGAATAAAGCAAAAGCAGCAAAGGTAACATTGCGGATCCCTCTGCATAGTGCATCAACTCTAAATACTTATAATAATCCTCATTATCTTGATTTGGCGCAAAACCAGAAGGTGCATATTGATCAATGATATAAGTTGTAATAGCAGCAGACTCAATTATCACATTACCATTATCATTAATAACCGGAGATTTACCAAGAATATGAACTTCTTTGAGGCTTTTAGGTGCTAGGTTAGTCTCTAAGTCTCTTTTATAATTAATAATCTCATATGGAGTTTTTAATTCCTCTAGAAGCCATAATATCCTCTGAGATCTTGAATTATTTAAATGATGTACTTCTATCATTTTCTTTTCTCCTTTTATTATTAATAATGATTAACTCCACTTAATTACCATTCGTCCTCTTGTCCCTCCTCCTTCAAGTCTTTTATGGGCTTCAGAAGCATTTTCTGGGGCAACAGTATCGGCAACTCTAAGAGTTACCAAACCATCGTCAACTTGCTGACGAATTTTATCTAATTTTTCATAATCACAATTATACGCAGTAACCCAGGTAGCGGAAAATTTAATATCCCTTTGAGGCGAACCTTTAAACCCCCTAATTGAGGTAAAAGACCCTCCATCTTTAACAGCATCAATAGCTTTTTCATTTAATAAAGCACCATCTGCTAAACCGTCTACACCATCAGGGAAATGTTCTCTTATTTGATCAACAAAACTCTTATCACGAGAAATAATAATATCTACTCCTAAATCTTTGAGTAAGTTCTGATCGCTATCACTAGAATCAGCAATTACTATGAGACCATCGGCCTTAGCAAGTTGAATTGCATATCCACCATATGCCCCTGGTCCTCCAGTTACTGCCATTACCTGCCCAGGTTTCAAATTTAATAAATCTAGAGATAGTCGTGCCGTTAAACTATTCATAGGAAGTGTACAGGCCTCCTCATGTGAAGAATTTTTTGGCGCCAAAACAATAGCATTTTGATTGAGTATTAATTGCTCCCTATAAGCACCATAATCTCCATCAGGAATAACCATTCCCATAACTCTATCACCGATCTTTATATCAGTTCTAACACTCTCGCCAATTTGATCAACGATGCCCGCAACATCCATCCCAGGAACACAAGGGAATAATGGATCTTCCTTTCTAAATTTAGCAATCATCCCGCTTCTTGATACAATATCTGTGGGGTTCACAGCAGATGCAAAGTTTTTTATTCTTATTTCTTCAAATCCTGCATTTACCTCTGCTACATCTATAACTTCTAAGACCTCAGGCCCTCCATAACGCATTATACCTATTGCTTTCATAGTATTCTCCTTAGAATATTTTTAATCTGTTTAGTTTAATGTTATATTCTTTTATAGAATAAACAATGAGAGAATTTTATATAGAATGTAAATGAATTATAAGAATTATGATAAAATTAGTAATTATTTTTTATATTTTTATAGGATTTTTCGAATAATAGATTAAGTCCAACCTATTTCAAAGTTGGTTACCACTTCTTATTTCAAATTTTCTAGCTCTTCCCACCTTTGATAGGTAGTATCCAATTTAGTTTGTAAATCTGACAAATCCTTTAGTGTTTTCTGAATCATTAAATTTTCATTATTATAAAAATCTGATGCTGAAATTAATTTTTCAAGACTATTTTTTCTAGCCTCTAATTTCTCAATAGATTTTGGTAAATTTTGGAGCTCCCGCTGTTCTTTATAGGATATTATTTCTTTTTTTGTTTCAATACGCAAAGAAGAATTAGATTCATTACCTCTAGACTTTATTTTACTCGAATCTCCTTTGTCTTTTTTTGAAATATTTTCTGATTCAGAGAGCGATCCTCCTTTCCTTACCCAATCACTGTAGCCTCCGACATACTCTACTACACTCCCAGATTCAGAAAAAACCATAGTACTCGCAACAACATTATCCATAAACTGACGGTCATGACTAACGAGGAGCACTGTACCATCAAATTTTATTAGAAGCTCTTCTAGTAATTCTAATGTCTCTATATCAAGATCATTAGTTGGCTCATCAAGGACTAATACGTTAGCAGGTTTGCTAAAAACCTTTGCAAGAATAGCTCGATTTTGCTCTCCTCCCGAAAGCGCTTTGGCTGGAGTACGAACGCGATCTGGAGTAAATAAAAATTCACCAAGATATGTAATTGCGTGTTTGCTCTTTCCATTTATCTCAATATACTCCTGGCCCCCGCAGATATTATCAATCAAATTTTTCTCAAGATCTAATTGCATCCTCAATTGATCAAAATATGCTACCTCAATTTTTGTTCCAAGCCTTACCGAACCTTTTGTTGGCTCTAGTTGACCTAGAATTATTTTTAATAGTGTTGATTTTCCAGCGCCATTCGCACCTATCAATCCTATCCGATCACCTCGCACAATAGTCGTAGAGAAATTATCAATGACAAGATTTTGATCAAAGCTTTGAGAAACATCAGTAAGCTCGGCAACAATTTTACCTGATTTTGAATCTGACTGTACTTCAAAGGTTGCATTTCCAGTCCTTACTCGCCTCTCACTTCTCTTGTCACGTAAGGATTCTAATGCCCTCACACGTCCCTCGTTACGAGTACGCCTTGCTTTAATACCCTGACGTATCCATACCTCTTCTTCTGCTAGCTTCTTATCAAAGAGTTTATTTGCTGTTTCCTCTGCAGCAAGTTCTTGCTCTCGAAAAATAAGAAATTTTTCAAACGACCCATCAAATTGATATAATTTCCCTCTATCTAGCTCCGCTATATAAGTGGCAACATTCTGTAAAAACGATCTATCGTGGGTAACCAAAAGAATTGCCCCATTATAATCCTGTAACCACTTCTCAAGCCACTCAATCGCTGGAATATCAAGGTGATTGGTAGGCTCGTCGAGCAAAAGAAGTTCTGGCTCCACAACGAGAGCTCTAGCCAGCGCCACTCGCTTTCTCCAGCCGCCAGATAAAGAGGACATTAGTTGATCGGCGGGTAATTGCAGTTGGCTAATCACAGTATCAATTTTTTGTCCAAGAACCCAACCATCCTTGGCCTCAAGTTGATCCTGAACACTTTCTAACTGCTTCATATTTTTATCACTGTAGTCGGCAATGAGGTGATGGTACTGCCTTAAAAGTTCACCAACCTCAGCTAGCCCGCTAGCAACCATATCATAAACGCTTAGATCATCCCCTTCAGGTAAATTTTGTTCAAGCCAAGAAACTCTTGTTCCAGATCTTAACCACCTCTCACCACCATCAGGCTCTATGTCCCCCGCAATCAACTTCATTAATGTACTTTTACCAGCGCCATTACGACCCAGAAGACCAATCTTCTCACCCTTTTTTATAGAGAAATTAATCTCATCTAGTAAAATTTGTGTACCAAAATTAATAGAAGCCTTTTCTAGTCGTATTAATGGCATTTACGAACCGTGGATGATGTTAAACTCAAAATGAAAATACTCATGAGATAACCTATTAGTTGTTTTTCACAATATTTCATACATAATTATAAATCTAATTGGTTAAATAAATGACAAATATTTTAAATTTTTTAACATTTATAAGATTGATACGTGGATAAGCATTTTCTATAGCTTGCTAGGTTGAGGATCTATCAGAAATCAGATGTAATACCGCGATATTGAAAATCGTCAAAGTAAAGGTATCTAATACCACCATTTTGTTCGTAATTAGCCATACAGTAAGCAACATTGGAAGCTTTTACACTTCTATATTTTCTGAGAGGCCCAATTAAAAAAAGATTTATAAATGACGATAAATTTTGTCCAACTTTTTCTAAGAATCTACTCTCATCTCGTCGGCCAAGAAGTAAGCTAGGACGAAAAATATTTATAACTTGAAAATCAATTTTTTTAATTTCTTCCTCGACTTCGCCTTTTGTTCTTAGATAAAAATTGTTTACGTATGGGTTAGCGCCTACAGAAGAAATCAAACTGATTTTTGTAGCACCAACCTCTCTTGCTTTTTTGGCAAAAGATAAACAATAATCAAAATCAACTTTTTTAAATTCACTTTGATTCCCAGCTTTTTTTATAGTCGTACCTAAGCATATATATACATGATCACAAGAGGGTAAACTTCCATTCTCTAAAAAATCATCAAAATTGATATTAAGAAGACTTACGTTTTCAGGAAGATTGCTTATGGATCTTCGAGTAATAGCTATAACTTCTGACCTTTTTTTAGCTAGCTCGAAAAGTAGTTTCTTACCTACAAGGCCTGTTGAACCAACAACTAAAGAAATACTAGACATATAACAATTCCTTTATTCTCACCAAATGGACTATCCGACTATTCATTAAATATTTCTTATCTTTTTAGAATTTTGACAATTTCTTCGACTTTAGTCTCAAAATTATTTCCTGTAAGAGATTCTTTAATACATTCTTCCAAGTGTTTTTTAAGAATTTTTCCTTCAACAGTAGTAATTGAATTTTTCACTGCCTTTATTTGATTAAGAATATCAATACAATAATCACCCTTTTCGATCATTTTTTCAATACCCCTAACCTGACCTTCTATTCGTCGTATACTTGATAATTGGTCTTTGTGACATGGATGAGTCATAATTAAATAACCTCAGGAATAATATATGTAAAAACACTGGCAAATAAAAATATGATAATAGATATAAAATATATTAAACGAGATCTTTTACGTGTTCTCATACATACTCTTCCAAGGATTGGATCTGTTGGGCATGGTAAATGATAAGTCTTATAATTAATATAACCGCCGATTAAAATTGAAAAAAAAGCAAATAAAGAAATAGTTATTTTATATTTAGATAAAGTAATCAGGAATGGAAAAATTGTTATTAAATTTGCAAAACTAGCACCAGCTCCCAAAATAATAAATAATGCAGGCAAAGCACAACAAATCAATGTTGATGAAGAGGCAAATAAAGATAGGAAATTTATAGCTTTATCATTCATTTTATTTATAACTTTATTATTTTAAGGTCAGTAGCATTTTGACCATTTTCAACTATCAGTTTTTTTATTTCATCAAAATTTATTTCTTTTAATAGATCATAGGCAAGCAAAATTTTTCCTCGAGAAAGATCTACATCAATTTTTTTTATATTAATATCTTTTGAAAAAGACCTCTCAATTCCTCTTGCACAAAAATCACAAACCATGCCATTTACACTAATAATAGCAATTTGTACCTCTTTCAATCCAACGATAAATAAATCAAAACGATTGGGATTAATATCAAGTTTTTCTCCGTTTATAACCTCTTCATGAATATGCCCTTCATGAGAGAAGTTGTCTGTATGATTTTCATTTTGAGCATAAATAGCTGATGAAAAGATTAATAATATAAATATAATAATTAAATTTTGTTTCATAGTATCTCCTTAAAATCTGTACATTAAATGTGCATCCCATTCTGTTTTATTGCTAAAACCAACCTCAAAAAGGAAATCACCTTTAAAAAATTTTAGCAACGGATATGATGACCAGCTACTTGATAATGAATTTTTCTTTGATTTAACCATTATCCAAGAGTGGAGATCTCCATATTCTCCAAGATATGGTGAAAAACCTAATTGAATAAATTGATCAGTATAATTTTTGTAATTATTTTCAGTCCTTTTTATACTAAATCCTGAAAAAACTCTTCTTGTCTCCCAATCACCGTGAATATTATAAAAAAAACTATCTGTCCCATTTGGACTAATTCCAGACTGTAAATATAAGTTTCTTTGTGAGTTTTTTGTATTTTTTCTATTTAATAAATAAGTCAGCCTAAGAGAGTAGTAATTTTTATTAAGTAACTTGTCCTCTATAGCTTCAATACCTATGGAATATTTATAGGTTGGTGAGTAATGGTAATATATAGAATTTTTCATATTGTCCGACAAAGCCATAACTGTTTTTCCACCATTATATGAAATAGGTCGGGCTTCTATGTTTGATGCAAAAAAAACTAAAAAAAATAGTTGTAGAAATATACCCATAGGGGGTATAATATATTTCTAAGAAATTATGTCAATTATTATTCCGGCTAGAATATAGATTGCTAATAAAGCTAGCTTCATTCCCTTTTTATTATTTAAGATTTCTACACTTTTTTCCGCTTAACATCTCTTTGAATAAATCTAACTGACTTTGTTTCAAACCCCGACTTGTCCACCAAATTGCATGCTCATTTATATCACGCATATCATCTATGACCAATCCCCACATTGACGCAATCTGATTTGGAATCATTGAATAGCGGATATCTGTGACAAGGTTTTTTTCTTTATCATAGCCTAAATAATCCTGAGAAAACCAACGAAATTTTTCAATATCTCTTCCCTGCTGACTATCTTTATTGAGATTAGGTAGATGATATTCATAATTAAACACTTTAGTATTTTCACCCAAACACCAAGTAGTTGAATGAACTATTCGAATTGCATCAACATAAAAATCTTCTTCATGCTGATAAATAGACTTCCATAAAATAAGATTTCCAAATGATGGTTTAAGAGTCATCCGCTCAGCAACATGACCTCTTGATTCAGCAAGTTCAATAGCAGCTGATGATGCTCTTTCATATTGAACGAAACCTAGAGATAAGTATAAAGTAATCCATCCAATTGCAAAAAAACTAAATATCTTTTTTCTTGTTTTTATCGCAATTCCTATGAGGATTAAAGCAGGAATTGTAAAGAGTGGATCGATAATAGATATATTATTCCAAGTAACACGCTCATTTGAAAAAGGCCAAAAAAGTAGAGTGCCGTAAGATGTACATGCATCAAGTAATCCATGCGTCGCATATCCCAAAAAACTTGCCACATAGATAGTTTTAAAGCTCATAGATTTCTTAAATAAAGGAAAGATAAGAAGAGCAACAATTAATGAACCAAAAGGAATAAAGAAAAGTGAGTGGCTGAACTGTCTGTGGTACTCAAGAAATAAAATTGGATCATTTTCTGATCGTATTAAAACATCTAAATCAGGTGCCAACCCTGCAAAGAAACCAATAATACCAATCCTTACGATATTATTCTTATTAGCAGTAGACTGCGCAAAGGCTGCACCAACTGTTCCTTGAGATAATGGATCCATAGTCTATTAATTCCCACTCAATAACATACATGAAAAAAACTATTATTATTCAATAACTTAAAAGGAAATTTTTCAAGTATGTAGTAAGTATGTAGTAGATTTTTCATAAAATTTTATCTCTAAATGGCGACATAAAAACTCTGATAGTTTCACACTATCGCATTCTTTTGTATATTCATATTTTCTGAGTTGAATTAGGAAAAACTACTCAGTAGGTTAGGCCCTTAAGGGCGATCATACTTTTGTTATCCTATAGCCATCCATATAAAGCACTTCCAAATCAGACGTCACCAAAAATTGTAAGGCTTCTTCCGGCCGTTCCATAATTGGCTCCCCCGGCCCATTGAAGGAGGTGTTCAATACGACACCAATTCCAGTTAAGTCCCGCACATGGCAAAGCATATTGTAGAAATCACCCACCTCAGGACCAACTGTTTGAATGCGTGCAGAGCCATCAACATGCGTAATTGCTGGCAACTTATGGGTTACAACTTGTGCAGTGTATAGCATGTAAGGAGAGTCGAGGGGCGCTCCTCTGAAGAATTTTGAAACTTCATCTTTTAATACAGCCGGTGCAAATGGTCGCCATTTCTCTCGTTTTTTCAAATCGTTTACACGCTCCCAATTAGCTTCAAAACTAGGGTTAGCGATCAAACTACGATGACCAAGTGCGCGGGGGCCAATCTCACTGTGTTTTTCAAACCAAGCAATTACTTTATTGTCTGCTATATCCTTTGCCGCTTGCCGATCCCAATCACCAGCCTTTTGCGTACTAATTTGGCCAGAAAACTTAGCTATTGCAGTTTCGACATTCTCTCCCGAAAAACATCCTCCGAGGTAAGGATATGATCCAACACCACGTTTAGGCTTACTTATTGTACTTACGGGGTTATCAAAAATATTATGGTACAAAAATAAAGCAGAACCAGCAGCGAGGCCACTATCATCACAATCCGCTGGAATATACATATTCTCAAACGCACTCTCACGATATATTCGAGAATTTGTTGGGCAATTCAGCGCTACCCCTCCCGCGTAACAAAGATTACTCATAGGTTTTTTCATATTCAAAAAAACTTTGTGCGTGGTTTCGACCGCAGCTAGTATAGTCTCCTCAAATAGTTTTTGAGTACTAGAAGCAATATCAACCACTAGAGGGCTCATCAAATCCAGGGGTTTCGACCAGCCAGCACCATATTTAGTTTTAGTCGCTGCGACCTTCATACAATGTTCAAACCAACTAATGTCATTACTTTTAATACCATTTTCAATCATGTCAAAGTGATTTCCCACGAAAGCGCGGTCAAAGAATCGTGGACTTCCGTAGGGAGCCAGCCCCATTAATTTTCCTGCTGCCCCATGTAAATCAAACCCCAGGCGCTGCCCTGTTGCCTCATATAGATGAACAAGCCTTAAATTATTTGGTATCAACGGCCACAATTTATTTTCACTACCGAAGTAGATCATACCATTATTTACTCCAGACGTTGCTCGCGCTCCATCGTGAGTCAGAACGGCTGCCTCATTAAAACC
>Ga0302127_10002252_pt1 | contig 11656 bp, 8 predicted proteins | sample CB4_SCM_MG_FD_204452 | JGI IMG/M metagenome (GOLD analysis project Ga0302127, IMG submission 204452) | Marine microbial communities from Western Arctic Ocean, Canada - CB4_SCM | ecosystem: Environmental > Aquatic > Marine > Oceanic | place: Canada: Western Arctic Ocean | collected 2017-09-24
GTTCTAACTTCTGCTCGGATTCGGAATTGGTTACTGAGTGGGATTGAGAAGGTGATTCAGTTTGTCCGATTGCTGCTTCGAGTTGTTGCTCGGACCATACTTGTACTCCGAGCGATTGTGCTTTTGCCAATTTCGTGCCTGCTTTTTCTCCGGCGAGCAATACGCTGAGTTGTGAAGAAACGCTGCCGACGGTTTTTCCACCTGCTGCTTTGATGGCCAATTGAACTTCCTTTCGGGGTTTTTGAAGAGCACCTGTTAAGCAAAATGTCATTCCATCGAGTGGCCCGCCAGAAGCTGCTTTTGGCTCATCAAAAATTGTGACGAGCGTAGCAAGGTCGAGCAACATTTCTTTTCTTTTTGAAAGTCCATCACGAACTTGGAGAGCAACCTTACTGCCGATTCCTTCGACATTACACAATGAACGAATGGCTTGATTTTCTGAAAAGGGTTTGTCTTTCTCATCGTTAAGGGGCCCAAATGATTCATCATCGATTGTAGCAAAAGCATCCTCTACCCATTGTAAGAGTGAGGGGAAATCACCGCAATGTTGTGCCACAGAAGTTGCCAATTCTGGCCCGATACCTGGGAGGCCCAAGGCGTGCAAGAATTTGCCGAGTTGGAGTTCCTTGACTTTGCTGAGTTCACTCAACACATTGAGGGCTGACTTTTCGCCCATCCGTTCCATGTTTTCAAGTTCGGCTTGTTGGAGGCGAAACAGATCAGGGATATTCTTGATGTGCCCTTGTTCAAGTAATTGTTCAACGAGTTTCTCACCGATACCATCCATTTCTAGCGCTCTGCACCAATAGAGAATGGAACGACTTGTTCGAGCGTCGCACATTAGATCTGTACATCGCAGAAACGCCCCCTCGGTTTCCAATTCACCCTCGCAAGCAGGACAATGCGAGGGGATGGCGATGGTTCTATCGAGAGGTAGATTTTCGTCAAAGGGCGTTCCATCGGCATGGTATCGATTGGCGAGATCTTCTGGTTTGGCCGGACCTAATCCAGATTCAATTTTCGGGATGACGTCGCCTCGGCGTACGATGAGAACTTTATCTCCAAGTTGTAGACCAAGGCGTTTGACTTCACCGACGTTATGCAACGTAGTGTGTTCAACAGTCACACCTCCAACAGTCTGAGGCGCAATACGGGCAACAGGGGTGACTGCGCCTGTTCTCCCAGTTTGCCAATTGACTTCGAGTAATACAGATGTCGCTTCTTCGGGAGGGAACTTCCACGCTAATGCCCAACGGGGGTGGTGGGCTGTCATACCGAGTAATTGACGAGTTGTTAGCGAATCAACTTTGAACACTACACCATCTATTTCGAATGGGTGTTGGCCTCTAATTCCCGTCCAGTGCTCGGTTGTTTGAATCATCAACTGGGTTACTTCAGATGGTGTTTCAGCTTGATGAGTTTTCCAAGGCGCTGGACAAATACCAGCAACTTCGCTTAACCAATCGAGGATTTCACTATCGAATTCTGTATTTGGGGGTTCGGTGGCGTCTGGATGGCGGTCGTTTAGAGCGGGGAATTTTGCATCGTATGCTTGGAAGACCAAATCACTGGGTTTTGCTTTTCCTTCGGCTCGCTTTTGGCGAAGAGCACCTGCCGCGAGATTTCGAGGGTTTGGAGAAATGTCGCTATACTTAAAATCAAAAATATCTCGTTGCATGACGACTTCCCCGCGAACATGGACATCCACCTCGACATTCAATCGTTCAGGCACATTGCCAACTTTACGTGCATTTCGGGTGACATCTTCTCCTCTTTCCCCACTTCCCCTAGTTGCTGCTCGAACCAATCGACCTTTTCGATACTCCAATGAGAGAGCGGAGCCATCGAGTTTAGGCTGTGAAAGAAAGCGAGTAGCCCCTAATGCAGTTTCGTTAACAAAATGATTGATTTCTTCATCTGCTGTTGCCTTGTCAAGACTGCGCATTGGAAACATGTGCTCTACTTTGACGGAGCCTGGATCAATATCTGCACCAACTCGATGGAGTTGGGGGTGGTCGTTTGAAAGAGAGTTGAGTTCGTCCCATAATCGGTCGAATGCTGTGTCTGAAATTTCAGATTCTGCAAGGTTGTAGTAAAGATGTGAATGGTGAGCAATCTGTTCAGCAAGCCACTCTATTCGCGCCGGCTCATCTGCTGGAGAAGGGCCGGTCTGCGCCATAATAGTACGAGGGTATCGAGACTTCTTAAGGCTCGCTTTATAGTCAACTGAAACGAAGAGCGACAAACTCGCTATTCGCCATTGGGCAACGCGTCATAATAGCTTGAGAAAGTACTCTCAAATGTATTTCGGCGACCACATGAACGGTTGCTTCAAACAAATGTCCGGCATGAACTGTGTTGTCGTTTGCCGTAAATATCGCATGGATGTGCGTGAAGGCACTACCGTCTTCATGGCGTGCCAAGTTTCCTTGCATGCTTACCAATTCACTCGCTTCTACAAGTGTCCATCGATGGTATTTGTGAGATTCGTCCATAAACCCATGAACATTCATTCTAGTTCGGCCAATACCGCTAGTAATTGCTGCAGCATCAATGCCTGCTTCATCTGCAAGAGTTCGAATAGAGGCGTGGATTTCCTCGCCAGGGTCAAGTCGCAAAAATACATCATCGCCGCTTCGCGTCCATTCCATAGTCCGCCCAAAGCAAGACGACTATTGAGAATGACGCTACTCTTCTTCCGTTGCTTTTGACATGTTTTGAGGCCAATCAGCCTCAGTATCAAGCGCCAAAGTAATGCGAGAACGGGCCACAGACAAGTCGTTTTGACCTCCGCCCAACGGCAGAGGTCCGAAAACACCCCAGCCTTTTCGTAGCAACATGATTCGGCGGGCCGGTTGACGGCGGGCAAGTCGTAATCGAACCCAATCATACCTCTGACCGTCGGCAAAAAGATGAGTACGGGTGATGGCATAACGCTTTGGAATGAGCAATGAAATGATGTGAAGGGTCAAAAGAAGATCCCAGACAATAACGTACCAATAACTGGTGTTTGATGCCCTGATAAGCGCCCAAGGAAGGGCGATCATGGCGGCCATTGAAGCAAGATTTCCCCATTGGCGAATTACTTCTTGGGGGCCTTCGCTCTGCCAAGCAAAACCGCCATTCCTCAATTCGCCCAATTTAGGTATGTCACTTATCTGACGAGTCAACCAAAAGGCGTCCCATGCTACGATTAGCCCGAGAATAAAAACTGCACTTCCTGCGACCACGTTTGCAGACAAAAGCAAATTTTCAGCCATGTTGATGCCTCAAAGGTGCCGCTCGTCAATTGAGCCGAGTTCGCCGCCACCGCGATTCATCCTCGTCATGAAAATGATAATGCCTGCAATAATTAAAACAATCAGCAATAATGTTCCTGTTGAAAAATCTCCGCTGCTGTCACTACTTACGCCTTCCAACACATCAAGAACGCCGTCGTTATCATCGTCTTGGTCTTCGGTAAGATAGGTCGTTTTTCCTTCGGGACAATTGATATTGTTGGGTAGGCCATCGTTATCGGAGTCTTGCCATGCGCATGGGTCGACCGACCATGCATCTCGAGTGTCTGGGTGGCCGTCGTTATCATCGTCGGTGTCTTTACTGTCAGGGCCGCATGAATAGCCAATTGTGTTATCAAACCACACACTGGTATTCAATGATAAAATACAGGTATTGGTCCAATCCCCGTCACTGTCAAGTTCAGTTACTTCGAAATCGACTGCGTCGCTTGAGGTTGCCCCCAGTGTATCGGTAACTCGTAATTCAAGCACATACAATCCAAACTGTAAATCAGTAATGTTGTATTGCATCTCATTCGGCCCACGCATGACTTCATCACCGAAGGAATCTGTAATAATCCATACCAAGGTCAAGTTCTGTGCATCATCTAAATCATCCGAGAATTCTGCTGCTGCGAGTAAATGCACAGATTCCATAACCCGTTCACCAGAATAAGGTTCAACAATTTCGACTGTTGGTGGGTTGTTTGAAATCAATGTGATTTCGATGAGCGGGAGTGTTGTCTCAGAATAATTCGTAATGTGAACGGTATCCGGTAAACCACTGGCTTGAGTTGTAATTGTGAAAGAAGTGAGGTTGGAACCAGTTTCGTTTCCAGCGTATGAAACTGGAATCTCTACGAGTAGTGAATTACCATACACCGATGTTGAAAATACAGGCGACAGGCCGAGAGTAATTATTGAAAATTCAACATCATGAAGCGCCCCGTTCAGCTTGGCATTTAGCGTAAATGTCTTCCAAGTCCGTAATTCTGCACCATCATACATCGAAGGATTTTCAGTGGATGTGTCGATGAGGTCGATGAGAATCTCTCCTGAGGCGGAAACTACACCGTACGTTGTACCACCTTCGATACGGGCTGGGTAATTCTCTGAAGAGAGCACTGTAGAGGCGATGATGTCGGGGTTGCGGATAATCAGTGGGGCGATGGCGCCATCGCCTTCATCACCATGTAAATCAATGGCAACTGAATAAGCAAAGGCGACCATATCTTCGACGACGAGGGAATCAGAAGCACGCCCGTGATGGCTAATGAATGCGGTTCCTGAGCCAAGGCCGTTCAATATAATGCCGTCCAGCATTCCTGCTGAATGGTCGAAATCAAACGCTGGCGAGCCGGTAAGTTGGATATTGCTCATCTGAATGGCACGGCTGTTTGTTCCGGTGATGCCGGCACTTGCTCCAACTGTTCCATTCAAATGGGAAACGGTAAAATCTTCATCGATTGTATCTAAAGCGAGAATGCTTCCACTGCCACTGAACAAGGATGCGTCGACATGCGACAATGCCCCTGTTACAGCAGTAAAATCAAATCCAGTAGATACGCCATCTCCAACCATAACCGAGTCAAAATTGAGTGATATTTGGCGAGCCCATACGCCAATGCCGTTACAGGATTCGAGTGTGACCTCGGAAAGTGTTAGATGACTCGACGACGGGAATGCCTTGATACATCCGTTTCCTGCATCATACATCTCTGAATTTTTTAGTGTGATGTTCGCATTACTATTGCTGTTGATGAGAATTAAGGGGTCTGCGCCCGAAGAGCGGGCCATGGTGATTCCGTCACCGATGAATGTACCTTGGCTTTCAACAGTCAAAGCCGGCGAGGCTTCAACGATGTTGGTTAGTGACAAATCAATTGTTGAACTTGCACCACCCATGACAAATCCGCCCCAACGAGAACCTCCGCCAGTAGACGAGAGAGTTGCAGCCCCTGCATCGATCCGGCCATCGACACTGATTTGACTTCCCTCCGAAATACGAAGAGATACTCCATCGTCGATGGTGAAAGTACCTAATGCTTCGACGGCAAGGTCGCCGTCGAGGAAATACGGACTCCATTGGGCTTCGAGAACAAGCCAGTTGGAAAGGGAGCCTGGTGTGATGGTTGAAGCCATGAACATGTGTTCAAACGAGGTCGATGAATCCCAAGTAACAAAATCCATGAAAGAACCAATTTGAAGATTGATGTTTTTGATACCACCTACTGTTTGAGAATCATCATCGACATGTCGTGCAGTTGCTGTGGTCGAAACTTCACCGTTTACATCGGTTGTCGTAACAGCCCCATCAATCGAAATCAATGCACCTTCAACTGGTTCTCCTTTGTCAAGAACTGTGAGATGAAGTGAGGATAATATCGTTAATTCGGCACTGGTGTGTGCTGTGACCGTTCCTTCGACACTCCCCTCGAGTATCTCGACTGTGCATCCGGGTTGGAGCAGCATAGAACCAAGAATATCGATGTTTGAAACGCTGCGTGTTGTTTGGCAGGCCCAAGTGAGATTGGAATCAATAGTCATTCCTTGACCTCCATCGGATTGTGTGAGCACTGAATCAAAGCCAAGAGAAATACTGTTAGAAACAAGAGATGCGTCACTACCGGTTAATTCCCCTGAACCTTGGATCTCTACGGTTCCTGTAGCAGGAAGTTCCAGTGAAGTTCCAGACAATTCTAAGCCGGCTCCAGTGGACACCGTAAGGTCGCCAGTCATCGTATGCGGCAATCCATCAGGTCGAGGGCCAAGGAATACGAATTGGCCGGTGGAAATGGTCCAATCCCCTTGAGGGATGACTGGAACTTGAACGGATTGCCCAGTTTGAGAACCATACAATATGACCCGGACACCGGCACCGGCAAGCGTAACATCAACTGAGGACCCGCCATCATTGGCACTGAGAAGTGGGAGCGTTGCACCTCCGTTAACATCGCTTTGCATGGAAAAACCATGAACATTGATTGTAGCTTGAACAGGATTTCCTGCTAAATCGGTGAACGTCACAGGGGTTTCTTCTAGATGCGATGCTGATGATACTGCAATGTTCACTGCAGTTGACCCGCCATAGATGAGGGTGCCATCTCCAAGAGCATCGGAGGAAGATGCTAGAGTGTTTTGAGGTTGGAAATTTCTAATGGTTGCGGACGAATAGGTACTGATTGCGAGTGGCGTTGTATGTGTTGCAGCGGTCCAATCTGAAACATGCAGTTGTGAAGATTTGTCTAAAATTACACCTTCGGGATGTACCCGTGTGTTCAATGCGTCAACACTGAGTGAACTGTGTTCCAATTGAATACCGACGCCCTTTCCATCTTGAACCGAAAGCGAAGTGCCAGAAATTTCGGCATGGTTGGCTTGTATTCCGTTACCGAAATTAAGCACTGTGAACGAGTTTGATTCGATGGTTGTATACCATGCAGTAAGGCCGATTGAAGTCGTGTCTTGGGGGTAATAAGTTTTTGAAGCAGCAACAGAAGTCCATTGATGGTCTCCATCAAGAATATCATAAGCCGTTGATATGTTTGATGTCATTTCAACTGAAACTTCATTCAGAATGCTATCTGGGTCTCGGAATTCTATGCCCTTTGTTCCGGCTGTTAGGTTGACGAAATCGAATGTGATATGGCCGGTTCCTGTTCCTTCGATTCCCCGTTCCGTGGCAGAAAGGTCTAGGCTAGATATTGAGTGATTGCCTGAGCCTGAAAGGATGAAACCATTGGTGATATTAGAGACGCTAATGTCGCTCCAACTACAGGTGCCTGTACATCTCTGGTCTACGATGGGCAGTGATTCTGACAGACTTCCTTCGAATTCGAGGTCGTTGATTGAAAAAGCACTCGCTCCATTAGCAAGAAGAAGGCGGTGTCCTGAAACAACGCCGGTGGAGATGGTCAAATCATCACTGTCAGCTGCATCGATGAGGAGGGCGACATTGTCGCCAGTTATGCTTTGAACCGTAGTGGAGGCTCCTTGCTGGCTGGCGATAGCCACTGTTGTATCGATGAATCCAATTCCTGTTGCAGAGAGTGTACCGCTTGTCGAACGCAAGCCCGTTCCTGCTTGAGAAATCGTTACCGTGTCAACCGTACTCGTTCCTGTCGACCAAAGACCACCAGCAATATCGCTAAATGTACCTGTGGTGAGGGTCAAATTTCCTGAATTTCGAAGAACTTCGTAATCGATGTGATGTGCAGTGAGCGATTCAATATCTGCAGAACCGATTACATTGATGCCAATATAGGCGTCGTTGATGGTGACTTTGTAGGCTGAAAGTTGACCTTCGACCTTTATTGCAGTTTTCGCGTTATCAATCGTTACCTCATTCAAAACCGCATGACCTTTGTTGGTAATGTAAATCCCAGTCCATAATCCGGCTCCATGAGAGCCGCCTGTGAGTGGTACTTGAGATGAGAAAAAGTCGCTTTGAGTCGCATGGAGTGTGCCATCGACACGAATCCAATATCCGTCACCGCCATCTACAGTGGTCCCAGGGGAAAGCGTGAGGGTCGAGCCGTTTGTGACGGTGACGTTTCCGGTGAGCAACACTGTTCCTGACCACGTTGTATCGACAGTGATTGAGGAGTCAATAGCCATTGCAGGTGTTGCAAGAAGAGATAGGGGGGTTAACAGAAGGAGGGTTGCCAAACACAGTGCCCGAACAGTTCGCATGTTCCCTACTCTTCAAAGCCCCATATCAAACCAAAGGTTACAGGTCACTCAAAATTGAGCCTTTTTGGCTTTGACAGCAGTGAGTGGGCCCGCCCAGATTTGAACTGGGGTCTGACGGCCCCCAGCCGCCAAGTATAGGCCAAGCTAACCCACGGGCCCCGATTGGTAAGTCTCATTGAATAGAAGTGCTGAAAGGAGCGATTTCGTAGATGAGGTCAATGTGACCGACATACATACGGCGGCAACAGTAGCGCATCAGACCAACTTGGTCAAGCGCATCTGCCATTTCGACACCTGCTGCTGTCAATTCACTGAATTCTTCCCACTTATGGGCAATAACGCCCCCACAACTAAAACATCGTATTGGTATAATCATCATTTCACCTCATCGATAGGACTTCTGCTTCTTGCGACGAGCACCGCGTCCGAGTTGGTGCTTGGCTTCCTTGCGTCGAGGATCGTTAACCAAAAGGCTACGGTCAAAGCGGAGGAATTCTTCTCGAAGTTCTTCATCGATACCTTCTGCGCCACCGTTGTAAAGAACAAGGCCACGGGCGATTGCGGTTCGAATAGCGTCAGTCTGACCCATTATTCCACCACCAAGTGTGGTGATGTTAATGTCGACCTTGCTCAATCGGTTCATTGCATCTGCAATAATCAATGGTTCCATCGACTTGCGACGTGCAAGAGATGGTTGTAGAATTTCGATAGGTGCACTGTTCACACGAACTCGGCCTTTACCAGCCTTGAGTGAAGCACGGGCAACTGCAGTCTTACGCTTACCAGATGATTGTACTGACTTTTGCTTTTTACGAGCCATCATTGCTCACCTCCGGTCCAACGGTGGGATGGTGCGCCGAGATCGGCGCTAATATCTCCAAGGCTGATGAATCTCTCAGGGAGATCCTTACGGAATTTTGTAGTGTCTCCATGAACGTGGCCTTCAGGAAGGTCACCGGATAAATGAGCAGGACAACCGATTTCAACACGCAAATTACGTAGTGCTCGGCGACCGCTGCTAATCTTTTGGTACGGTAACATTCCTCGGACTGCTCTCTTGAGAATCATATCAGGCATACGAGGGAAAAACGGACCCTTACGGGCGTGATTCAACTTATACTTGGCATGATATGTATTGAGAACTGAGCGTGGGCGACCAGAGACAATGGTATGTTCTGCATTGATGATGATCACTTTGTCATCTCGATTATCACGGGCTGCTTTGAGTAAAATATCTGCTGTTGCTGATGCGAGACGACCGAGAATCAGTCCATTCGCGTCAAAAACATAGGTTGTTTCATCCAAGGATAACAACCCCCGTTCCAGATGGGTTTTCGTTCATCAGCTCACTGTAGGTCATAATTCGACCACCAGCGGCTTCTATCTTCTCACGTGCACCGTTGCTAACACTGTAGGCGGCGATGCTGTGGCTTGCGGACAGTTCACCTGAGCCGAGCAGCTTGCCTGGGACGAGGATGGTTGCACCCTCTGGGGCGTAGCGACTCACACGGCTCAAGTTCGGCTGTGCCCAATTCTTGCGACTCTTAGAGAGGCGCATGGCCACATCTCGCCAAACAGCGGCTCCGGTGTCGCGAGACTGGGCTTTCAACTGGCTGATAACATCAACCAGTCGGGCGTTTGTCTTACGTATTGGATTACTCATTTGACTCACTCGATGCTTTGAAGCAATTCGCCGACCGGCCATCCCATTATCAATGCACCGACGCGGTCGCCGTGTCATTCGCGTAGCAGTGTAACGAAACTCCCTAATCGAAGAATGTTTTTGGCATCCGCCAAAACCCCTCGGAAAAGGCTCACTCGTAGAGAATATCGCCTTTTGCATCGAGTAATTCAACGGTTAGGCCTGCGGCTCGACCTTGAATGATGATCTCATCGTGCAGAGTATCAGAGAAATCATCAAGTGCGCCCAATTCGGTTCCGCCAGTGATGTCAGTGAGTTTGTCGATGAGATGGTTGAGAACGCATGATACGCCATAGGCTTGACCTGCACGGAACGCATGGTCGACGCCGCCAATTTCTGGATCTTCAGCTTTCATACGAAGCATAACAGTTTGCGAATAGGCCACCAAAACGCCATAGATGGCTTCAATGATTAGAGCTGCTTCCGCATCATCCAGTAAATTCTGAGCCGTTGTGAGGCCGGCAAAAACTGCACGTTCGTAAATCTTGAACGCAGCAATTGTATCTGTAGTCTCAATTTGCATTGCTTCGCCGATGAGTTGCTTCCAGTCTTCCATGGACAAGCCACAGCACACTCACCCCTTGAATGTTAAGGCGATTTCGCCTGATTCAAAGGTTTCAAATTTTGAAATCAGTGCCTTCGCCTTCGACGATTCCTGCTTGACGGACTGAACCATCGGCTGCGACGAATTCACCGGCCTTTGTTTGCTTGTCATACAGGTTCACCAATTCTTTGCGCTCAACCATGCCACCTTCGCCAAGTGCGACGGTCAGTGAACGAACAATAGCATCCAGAGTATGCAATGCTTTGTCTCGATGGCTTGCATCGATGTTGTGATCTGAATAACGTGCTTCTTCGAAGACCGAGAGGAATACATCAAGTTGGTCTGAAGGGACCATGTTGAATGCGGTGCGAACTGCTGTTTCGAATTCACGAGTCGTTTCGTAAACTTTCTTCATGAAACCATAGCGCTTGAAGTGCTTGACCAAATTCTTGTAACAATCGAAAATTGCTGCAATATATTCGTTACTGGCCTCGAGTTGCATCATCGTGTCGGTCAGAATACCCTTGAGTGCTTGCACCTGACGGCGGGCTTGGGCTCGTTGGTAGTAAATCGCTCCAGCAATCAATAACGCCATTGCAATCAATACGAATGACATGGTCTTAGCTGGGGTAAAGAATCCAACATCATCCCCCATAGGGATGGCCTTCATCCAAGTTATTTCATGCGTTACATTGTCGAGAGATTCTTCAAAGTAAGTTGAACCTGGATAATATGCAATGATTCTCCATTGGCCTGAACATGGGACTCCGTCACATGTTTGGCCGCCAAAGGCCCATTCGAAGTTTGCCATACCTTGCTCATTCGTTCGCGATTTATTGGTTCCTTCAACGACCCATTCACTGAGATCGTCAGACCAATATTGGCGGACAAACCAAACCTCTTCGTTTTCTACATTGAGGTCAAGACGGTCACGCAAAAGAGCAACTGAACCGATAACTGCGGCATCATTGTCCAATCCATTATCGCCTGTATGGCTCCATGTTTGCTTAACTTGCAAGTCAATTCGAGAGCGAACCAAAACAACTTGGTCGAAGTGCGAACCGTTCAAAACATTCGATGAATCCTTATCGCAACCACCCGGAACGTTGAGGTCGGGTTCAAAGGCTACACGTAACGTACGGAAACCTTCTAATTTACCGCCGGTTGTTTCAACGCCACGTAAGGTTGGGTTTTGGCTTGGGTCACCACTGAACCATTCAACAGTTCCATCAATTTCACTGGTACGTATTGTAGAGATTGGACGTATGTTTTGTTCAGGGTCAAGATAGATGTTCAAGCATTTTCCACCGACGTATTGGCCGTTGGATTGCATCAATTTTGCATCGACGTGGAACGATTCTTTGAGGTAGAGAACTGGGAATTCTGTCGTGTTCGGTGCAGTCCAAGTATCGACGCTAGACTTGAATGGTCCAACTTCAA
>Ga0302127_10002253_pt1 | contig 11649 bp, 13 predicted proteins | sample CB4_SCM_MG_FD_204452 | JGI IMG/M metagenome (GOLD analysis project Ga0302127, IMG submission 204452) | Marine microbial communities from Western Arctic Ocean, Canada - CB4_SCM | ecosystem: Environmental > Aquatic > Marine > Oceanic | place: Canada: Western Arctic Ocean | collected 2017-09-24
TGTCGATGATCATATCTATTGTTGTCCCTTCGGTCCGGGCGATAAAATTCAGCGCCATACGATGTCGCAAAACGGGTTTCGCCAGCGCTAAAACATCATCGACGGATGGGGATAGTCGACCTTCCAACAAGGCGCGCGCGCGGCTGGCTAACATAAGCGCCTGACTGGCGCGCGGGCCAGGTCCCCAGGAGACGTTTTCGATGACAGCGCTGATTTCGCTGGTTTCCGGGCGCCCGGCGCGCACGATGTGGAGTATGGCGTCCACAACGCTTTCGCCGACCGGAATTTTACGCACTAATTTTTGGGCTGTGATCAATTTGGCGTCGTTGAACACTGTTTCCACATGATCTTCGTTGACGCCTGTCGTCGCCAGCATCATTTGACGTTCGGCCGTGTCATCAGGGTAGCCCACGTCAATTTGCATCAGGAATCGGTCAAGCTGCGCTTCAGGAAGTGGATAAGTGCCTTCTTGCTCCAAAGGATTCTGCGTCGCCAAGACGTGGAATGGTTTCGGCAAGGGATGATACGTGCCCGCGACCGAGACCCGTCCTTCCTGCATGGCCTGCAACAACGCCGATTGGGTTCGGGGACTGGCGCGATTTATTTCATCAGCCATTAAGAGTTGACAGAACACCGGACCTTTTAGAAAGCGAAACGATCGGGCACCATCGTCAGACTCTTCCAGAACTTCGGACCCTAAAATGTCGGCGGGCATTAAATCCGGTGTGAATTGGACGCGACCGTCGTCCAAGCCCAAAACCTGCCCTAGTGTTTCAACCAGCCGGGTCTTACCAAGACCGGGAACGCCAATCAGCAGTGCGTGTCCGCCTGACAACAAGGTGATGAGGCTGAGGTCGACAATATGAGCTTGCCCGAAGATGACACGTCCGACGCTTTCACGCGCGCGCGCTAACAGATGACCAAGCTGTTCGATTTCGTTCAGAATACCCGAATCGTCTGGTGCGGTTGCTGGATCGTTCTCCAATGTGCCCAATCCTTTCCTCCCGAATCTTGCATAACCCGATGCTAATTGTAAGGATGGTGGCGTGAGGTATTCCACGCAAGCCTGGAATGGTGTTAATCTCGAAAAAATGAACGAAAATGACCTGACATCGATTGATCAAATTGCGACAGCGCGCGCTGCGGGCGTCGGCGCGCCTGGAGCGACCGATTTTGACATTCGAATCGCCCGGGATGGCGCGTGGTTTTATCGTGGAACACCAATAAACCGAAAACCACTCGTAAAGTTGTTTTCAACGGTTCTTCGGTGTGACAGTGATGGCGTATTCTGGCTGCAAACCCCGGTGGAGCGGGGGCGAATAATTGTCGAAGACGCGCCGTTTACAGCGGTGGAGGTGAATGTTGTAGGCACCGGTAAGGATCAGGTGGTGACCTTTCGCACGAATTTGGATGTTATGGTGACGGTTGACGATGACCACCCTATTTTTGTGACATTTGACTCGAAAACCGATGAACCCTCCCCATATGTTACAGTACGCGATAACCTTAATGCGCTGATTCTGCGGGCGGTGTTTTATGAACTTGTAGAATTGGCGGAAGAATGCGACGGCGTTTTAGGCGTTTGGAGCCAAGGCGCATTTTATCGGCTAGGATCTGTGGAGTAGGAGGCGTTTTGGACCGGCAACTTATATCGACGAGAATTAGGGAAGACGAGGTCCGTCGCGCGCGGGACGGGGTTGTCCCTCGACCAGCTTCATTGGGCGGGGACCATAGCTTAAACCCATCCATGACGCCTGGCGCAGATCTAATTCCAGCCGCCGTCCTGGTTCCGCTGGTGGACCGTCCCGAAGGCATGACAGTTCTACTGACGCAGCGCACCGACCATTTGCACGATCACGCTGGGCAGGTCAGTTTTCCTGGCGGGCGGGTTGAGCTTGATGATGTAAGCCACGAGGCGGCGGCGTTACGGGAAACGGAAGAAGAAGTTGGGCTGAAACCGGATCGGGTCGAATTGGTTGGGCGATTGGACTATTATATTGTGCGTTCAGGGTACAAAGTGACGCCCGTCGTTGGTTTCGTTCAACCGCCCTTCGAAATCAAACCGGACCCCTTTGAAGTGGCGGACGTGTTCGAGGTGCCATTGTCCTTTTTGATGGACACGGAAAATCATCGTCTGGCTACTCATACGGAAAAGGGCGAGGAACGTTCGTACTATGAAATGCCCTACAATGGGTTTCATATTTGGGGCGCTACAGCGGGAATGCTGATTAATTTATCAACGGTGTTGAACGTCTCATGATTCGAAAACTGTTAACAATTGGCCTTCCTTTAGCGGCACCCTTTATCATTTATTTGATTTGGTGGTGGGCTGCCAAGCGTAAAACATTGGCGGATATCGATGGCCGAAAACTGCCGGCGTGGCAGGAGCTTCCGTGGGCGTGGTTAATCATATCCAGTTGTGGGTTGCTGGCTATTACATTGATTTCATTGGCGACACTGGGCATTGAAGGGGCTGATCGTGATTACGTTCCGCCACAATTCCGGGATGGAAAAATCATACCTGGCCGTTTGGAGTAATCCGTGATGCCGCTGCGTATGCAGCCGCGTCCCTGGATGACGGCGTCGGAAACGACAGCGGTTTTCAATACCTTGGCTGCTAGCGGCGCGCAGGTGCGCTTTGTAGGTGGGTGTGTGCGCGATGCGTTAGCCGAGCGTCCGGTGAATGACTTGGATATCGCGACAGACGCCGAACCGATGCAGGTGATTGCCTTAATGCAGGCGGCCGGATTTAAAACCATTCCACTGGGTCTGGAACATGGCACCGTGATGGTCGTGGTCGGTGTCGAATCGTTTGAAATCACGACATTGAGACAGGATATTGAAACCGATGGCCGCCACGCCAAGGTTGAATTCACTGATGATTGGGAGGCGGATGCAGCTCGCCGAGACCTGACGTTTAACGCCCTGTCGCTCGATATCGACGGCAACATTTATGATCCCTTTAACGGTGTTGAAGATTTGGAGGCGGGTCGCGTGCGGTTTGTCGGAGATGCGACGACAAGGATTCGGGAAGATTTCCTTCGCCTTCTGCGATATTACCGATTTTTCGCCTATTTTGGACGTCTGCCGGCGGATTTGGATGCTCGAACCGCCTGTCGCGCGTTGGCACCGGGGCTTGCGCAGTTGTCCGGAGAACGTGTTCGTGCGGAACTGTTCAAACTATTGGCGGCGCTGGATCCCGTCCCTACCTTGGACATGATGCGTGAGGACGGTGTGCTGCGCCGGATCATTCAGGGTGATGGAAATATCGAACGCCTCGCACGCCTTGTGGCGGTTGAAATTAAAGACCATACATCAGATCTGATCCGGCGTTTATTCGCCTTGTTGTCGGTGGAGTCCGGCGAATTGCGGCGCATAGCGCGGCGCTTGCGGCTTTCAAATTCGGAATTGGATGGCCTTTTACGGTTGGCCGACGGCGCGGGACAACTTCACGCTCATATGGGATCTGGAGAGCTGCGCCGCCATATATATAGGTTGGGTCCCGCGGCAGTCCGTGATCTGGCGCTTGTGGCCTGGGCGGATGATGACGATAATGAAGCTGATTGGCGGGCGGCGCTGAGCGTGATTAACGATTGGACGCCCGTCGCCATGCCGGTTTCGGGCGCTGATGTGTTGCGGATTGGCGTCGAATCTGGGGCGTCCGTTGGCGTGTTTTTACACGAAGTCGAAGATTGGTGGATGGTGGGCGATTTCAAAGCAGACAGGGAGTCTTGCCTTGCCGAATTGGCGCGTATCGTATCAAGTGATGATGGGCAGGTTTCTAGTGATTAAAAGCCCGCGTTACGCGTAAAAAGATGGTAATGTGTCGCGTTGGGTCGTGCTTTATGAGGTTTAGAACAAATGATGATTAGTGATTTCACAATATTCGTATTCGCCATTGTCATTCTTGCGGCGATTTTGGTGTTCGCCGGGGTCAAAGTCATCCCTCAAGGCACGGAAGCCACGGTGGAACGGTTTGGGCGGTATACAAAAACATTGATGCCGGGACTGCATTTCATCATTCCCATCATCGACCGGGTCGGGCATCGGATGAACATGATGGAGCAAGTCATGGATGTCCCGACACAGGAGATCATCACGCGGGACAATGCGATGGTGGCGGTTGATGGCGTCGTGTTTTTTCAAATTCTCGATGCGGCGAAGGCAAGCTACGAAGTTCGGCAGCTCGAAATCGCGACGCTCAATCTCACCATGACCAATATTCGGACGGTCATGGGGTCGATGGATTTAGATGAATTGCTGTCAAAACGGGATGAAATCAACAGTCGATTATTGTCCGTGGTGGATGAGGCCACATCGCCCTGGGGTGTTAAGATAACACGGATTGAAATCAAGGATATCGCGCCGCCACGGGACTTGGTTGATTCGATGGCGCGCCAGATGAAGGCCGAACGCGATAAGCGGGCGAATATCCTGGAAGCGGAAGGCCAGCGCGCCGCGGAAATTCTGCGCGCCGAAGGTGAAAAACAATCTACGATCCTAGATGCGGAAGGGCGCAAGGAGTCGGCCTTGCGCGATGCCGAAGCGCGCGAACGCTTGGCCGAAGCGGAAGCCAAAGCGACGGAAATGGTGTCGTCTGCAATTTCCCAAGGGAATGTTCAGGCGATTAATTATTTCGTCGCGCAAAAATACATCGACGCGTTAAGCAAATTTGCGGATTCGCCAAATGAAAAACTGGTGTTTATGCCCCTGGAGGCGTCCGGAATTCTTGGTGCTATTGGCGGGATCGGCGCGTTGGTAAAAGACGCGCTCAAGGACCAAAACCGCAATGCGCCCCCGCCGGGGTCTACCCAGAGCGACGGACCCTGGAACAATGACTGAATTTCTGCTCTGGCTGGAAAACGCCAATCATTGGGGATGGGGTGTTTTTGGCGTGGCGATGGTCGTGCTGGAAATCCTGGCACCTGGCGCCATCTTCCTTTGGATGGGCGCCGCCGCGTTTGTCGTCGGGCTGGGCGTCTTCATCTGGCCGGACTTGGAATGGCGCCATCAGTTGCTTGTTTTCGCTGCATTGTCGGTCGCGAGCGTCTTCATCGCCCGGCGGTATTTTCGGCGTCACCCCATCGCCACTGACCGCCCGACCTTAAACCGTCGCGGCACGCAATATATTGGCCAGCGCTTTACGTTGGAGACGCCGGTGATTGATGGTCGCGGCCACCTTCACGTTGATGACACGATGTGGCGCATTATCGGACCTGACCTGCCGGAAGGCGCCAAAGTGACAGTCACCGACGTCGAGGGCGTCATGTTGCGGGTGGCGTTGGGCGACCCTGAAGTTAGGGTCCAGGACGAAGCCTAGTGGTCAAGTGAATTAAGTAGTGTTCTGATCCACGAAAGGTTCGAGAGCCAAGCGCTTCGATCAGACTACTAACGCTTGGTGAGTTTGGCGCTGACTTCCCGAACAAGGTCCCCATCGCGTAGTCGCCTAAAGACAAGATCCATACCGAATGCGTTCAGCGTACGTGCGTAGCTTTGCATGCTATATCGACCGGATTTGTCTATCGTCATTATATAGACCGTTAGAGTTTGGTCGGTAATTTGCGCCCAGATGTAAGGCTTGCCGGTTAACAGGTCACCGGATCCAACGCCGCGAAACACACCAAACTGATCGGTATTGTTAAATACGATATTTTGAGTTTTACGGCGGGTGTTGGGATTGTTAGGGTCGCCGCCGCCACGAACTATGGTCGTCCAGCGGACAAAAAACGCGCCGCCGGTATTGTCGGCGCCGATAACAATGTCGAGGTCGCGAGCGGTTGTGCCAAAATAAAGGCTATCTGCGTTTTCAGCGACGCCACTGCCTTGAAAGGCACCGAAAAACGCAGTGATGGAAAGGTCAGCGGCTTTCGCAGATGTTCCAGCCAAGCATAACATCAGGATTGTGAGAGGACTTAGGATGAATTTTACGATCATGGTTGGTTCCTCTAAAAACCTACGGCCAGCGCACTTCTGGCGGCAGGGACATTAATATGGCGTCGGTGTTGCCGCCGGTCATAAGGCCGAATTTCGTACCTCGGTCATAAAGCAAATTGAATTCGACATAGCGTCCCCGGCGTATTAGTTGGTGGTCCCGTTGCGCCGCTGTCCAGGGGTCGTTCATATGGCGACGTACGATTTCAGGATAGGTGTTCAAAAAGGCCAGTCCTACATCCTTCGTGAAGGCGAAATCTGCGTCCCAATCGCCTGAATTTATCTGGTCGTAAAAGATGCCGCCGACGCCACGTGGTTCGTTCCGGTGTTTCAAATGGAAATATTCATCGCACCATTTCTTGAAACGATTGTAATAATCATCCCCATGACGGCCGCAAGCTTCGCGAAACGCGGTGTGAAATTGGTCCGTATCCGCATCGTTGGGGGTCATCGGCGTCAAATCTGCGCCACCGCCAAACCAGTGTTTGGACGTGACGATATGACGGGTATTCATATGGACCGCGGGAACCAGGGGAGATTGCATATGTGCGACCAAGGATATGCCCGACGCCCAGAATTGACCATCGTCGGCAGCGCCTGAAATCTCTTTGCGAAAATCTTCGGAAAAGACGCCATGAACTGTTGAGATGTTAACGCCGACTTTTTCGAACACGCGCCCCTTCATGACCGACATGACGCCACCGCCGCCGTCACTGCCGTCTTCGTTCGTCGGTCGCTTCCAAGGGGTTCGTTCGAATCGTCCCGGCTCACGGTTGGAATAATCACCGGTCAAATCGTCTTCAATAGATTCGAATGCTGTGCAAATTTGCTCGCGTAAATCATTGAACCAAGTCTGCGCCGTTGTTTTATGTGATTCGTTCATTGGTTTTACGTTGGACCCTAAAGATTGGTTTGCCGAATGGCTTCACCCAATACCATGGAGAGGGCAAGCGCAACATTCAAGGAACGCGCCTGCGGATGCATGGGAATATGCAATCTAGCGTCCATCGCATCGTGAACTTCCGGTGGTGCGCCAGCGCTTTCCCGCCCAACAATAAGCGTGTCGGAGTCGGTGAATTGAAATTCGGTATAGACCGTGTCGGCGCGTGTCGTCAAAAGGATTAACCTGTTAGGGGCGTTGCTTTGAAACTGGCTCCAGGATTGATGGTGAACAACCGATGCCTGATCCAGATAATCCATACCGGCGCGCCGTAACCGGCGGTCGGACCAAACAAAGCCGCAGGGTTCGATGACATCGACGCCGACGCTTAAACAAGCGGCGAGGCGCAATATGGCACCGGTGTTTTGTGGAATATCGGGTTGGTAGAGTGCGATGCGCATGGTTGACTTTCGATGTGTTTGATTGTGAGGCAGCGGCCTTTAGTCGTGCGATTGAGAATGTATAATACAATGCACAAGTATGTACGTTAAAGAATGTTACGTCTTTCCAACGGGATATATTTGCATTATTACCGTCAGCGAATTGTGTCGGTGAATTGACCGATGGAATCGTAATGGGTACTCTGTGTTGACATGAGTTCGGGGTATGGAGTGTTATATTTCGGTTTGACCAGATTATAATACTCGAACGTCGCGCTGAAGCGATGGTGAACGAGATTGAGGGGGTAGGAATGTCGGAAGCGACCCAGTCGCCGGAGTCCACGGAAGATGACGTAGACCGCCGGGATTTCCTGGTTTTAGCAACAGCGGCGGTGGGAGCGGTTGGCGCTGCGTCTTTCGTGTGGCCTTTGGTGGATTCAATGAACCCGTCGGCGGAAGTCTTGGCACTCTCCAAGATCGAAGTTGATTTGGGGCCCATTGAAGAAGGACAGAGCATTACCGTTGTCTGGCAGGGAAAACCTGTGTTCATCCGGCGACGTACAAAGGTAGAGATTTCGGCCGCGGTCAAGGATGACGGCGCCGACCTTCGGCAAAAGGAAAAGGATGCGGATCGCACGCAAAAGCCTGAATGGCTTGTGATGATTGGCATCTGCACCCATCTGGGCTGTATTCCCCTTGGTCAAAAAGCAGTTGAAACAAAAGGCGAATATGGGGGATGGTTCTGTCCCTGCCATGGATCGCATTATGATACGTCAGGACGAATTCGTAAGGGCCCGGCACCATTAAATCTCGAGGTGCCGAAGTACAAATTCCTCGACGATAAATCCATACGTATTGGTTAGGGGGGTCGTCGATGAGTTCTGCGCCGCAATGGAAAAACCCGGTGATTCGATGGGTAGATGAACGCCTACCGGTGTTCACCTACATCGATCATGAATACAATCAGTTCCCAGTGCCAAAAAACCTGAATTATTTCTGGAATTTTGGTGCTTTGGCCATGATCGTCCTTGTCACCATGGTTGTGACGGGGATCGTGTTGGCCATGCAATATACACCACATGTGGACTACGCCTTTGGTAGCGTCGAACGCATCATGCGTGACGTAAATTATGGCTGGTTGATTCGCTATATTCATATGAATGGCGGGTCGATGTTTTTCATCATTGTTTACATTCATATATTCCGCGGACTGTATTACGGATCATACAAATCCCCTCGGGAATTGCTGTGGATGTTGGGCGTTGTGATCTTGCTGTTGATGATGGCAACGGCCTTTCTGGGATATGTATTACCTTGGGGGCAGATGAGCTTTTGGGGCGCAACGGTTATCACGAATTTGTTTTCCGCATTACCGATAATTGGTGAACCCATTGTCACGTGGTTGTGGGGTGGTTTTGCGGTAGATAATGCGACCTTGAACCGATTTTTTTCGTTGCATTATTTAATGCCGTTTGTGTTGTTCGCCGTTGTTGGATTGCACGTCGTGGCGTTGCATGTGACCGGATCAAACAACCCAACAGGGATCGAAATCAAGGGTCCACAGGACTCGGTGCCATTCAACCCGTATTTCACGGCTAAGGATTCGGTGGGGTTGGGCGTATTTTTAATCTTCTTCGCATACTTTGTCTTCTTTGCGCCTAATTTTTTCGGTGAAGTGGACAATTATATCGAAGCGAACCCGATGCAGACTCCGCCTCATATTGTACCCGAATGGTACTTCTTGCCGTTTTACGCAATGTTGCGAGCCATAACCTTTGATGTCTTCTTTATCCCGGCAAAATTACTGGGTGTCATGGTGATGGGTGCCTCGATTATGATTCTTTTTATTGTGCCATGGCTCGACACATCGAAGGTGCGGAGTGCCCGGTACCGGCCAGTTTATAAGTGGCTATTTTGGGTGTTGGTCATCGATTGTTTTGTGTTGGGTTATGTTGGCGCTAAACCACCCGAAGGCGTGTTGGTGCTGATGGGACAGTTGGGGACCGCTTATTACTTTCTCCATTTTCTCGTCATCATGCCGATTGTCGGTAAACTGGAAACGCCCTTACCGTTGCCGGCCAGCATTAGTGAGGCGGTTAGCGGCGGCTCAGCAAACAGTTCGCCCTCTGGAATGGAGAAACCGTAATGCGCAAGACCGTAATAGGCGTCGCAGCCGCGGTTCTCATCACTATTTCTGGACAAGCGATGGCGTCCGGCGGCATAGAGCTGCCGAAACAGCATTGGTCGTTTGAAGGTATCTTTGGCACGTATGATCGCGGTGAAGCACAACGTGGTTTGCAGGTCTATAGTGAAGTCTGCGCAGGATGCCATGGATTGTCGCTGATTTATTACCGAAATCTTATGGGGCTGGGATACACCAAAGATCAGGTTAAGGCGTTCGCAGCGGAATATGAGGTCGAAGATGGGCCCAATGACGAAGGCGAAATGTACATGCGTCCTGCAAAACCTTCGGATCGCTTCGTGAATCCGTTTCCGAACGACAAGGCTGCGCGTGCGGGAAATAACGGGGCGCTTCCGCCAGATTTATCTTTGGTCGTTGAGGCCAGGGTCGGTGGGCCAAACTATTTATATAATTTGATGGCAGGCTATGTGGAGCCGCCTGCCGGTGTTTCCGTGATGGAAGGGATGAGTTACAATGCTTATTATCCCGGCCATCAAATTGCGATGCCATCGCCGTTATCAGATGAAGCCGTAGAATACGCCGATGGCACCAAAGCGACGGTCGCCCAAATGGCGCGGGATGTGACGACATTTTTGACATGGGCGTCCGAACCCAACATGGAAGAACGCAAGGGAATGGGGATTAAGGTCCTGCTGTTCCTGATCGTTTTGACAGGCATGTTGATTGCGGTAAAAAAGAAAATCTGGGCCGACGTTCATTAAGGATAAAACCCAGCAGTATTAATCGCTGTTGATTTTTGTTTCCACCGTGAAGCCGACGCGACGATCTTTTCCAGGTCGTCGTGTTTTGGTATCCACCCCAACGTTTCCCGAATTAAATTTGACGCTGCGTAAACAGCCTCTGAATCTCTTGGGCGTCGTAGTATGGTAGTACGTATGTATGACTCAGCATAAAATAGGCCGATAATTAGAGGATTAATCGGAAATATGGCGTCGATAGGTAAATTTTATCCCGTAATTCTTTCCGGCGGCTCTGGGTCACGCCTGTGGCCGATGTCACGGGTGCATTACCCAAAGAAATTATTGCCCCTGGCTGTCGTTTGCGCAATTGAAATGCATTGGGTGGGACAATATACTCGAATTGAGCATAATTAATGCGGCGAAATTCATATTAGATTGGAACGTGTTATGTTGGCCTTGGATTGGGATGAAATAGAGCAGCTCGTTGATATTGCGTTGGCGGAAGATATTGGCAATGGGGATTTAACCACCTCTGTGGCGATTCCAGGCTCGATTCGGGGCGAATTCATTATGAATGCGAGGCATGCCGTCGTCGTCGCGGGTATCGATATCGCCGCGTATGTGTTCCAGACCGTCAGTCCGGAATGCGAAATCGACATACTGTCAAAGGATGGTGCGCGGCTGAAGGCTGGCGATACGATGGCGCGCATTAGCGGCGAGGCCGCCGGATTGTTGACGGCGGAACGGACCGCTTTGAATATTCTGCAACTTTTGACCGGAATAGCGACTTACGCGGAACAGTTCGTTCAGGAAATCAAGGGCACCGGCGCGGTTATGGTAGATACGCGAAAAACCATCCCGGGTTATCGGGCGTTATCTAAATATGCGACCCAATTGGGCGGTGTTCGAAATCATCGTATTCGTTTGGATGACGGCGTTTTAATCAAGGACAACCATATCAGCGTCGCGGGCAGTGTGACGGCGGCCATCGTCGGTGCGCAGCAGGGCACCCCGCTATTGACCAAAATCGAAGTAGAATGTGATACTTTGGATCAGGTGTCTGAAGCGATTGACGCTGGCGCCGATATGATTTTGTTGGACAATATGAGCGTGGATAATCTGCGGTCCGCTGTCGCGATGTCGGCGGGCCGGGTTCCGTTGGAAGCTTCCGGCGGCGTGACAATAGATACGGTCCGCGCGATTGCGGAAACCGGCGTTAATTATGTTTCCTCCGGTCGCATTACCCAGTCGCCGCCTCCGGCTGATATTGGCATGGATGTGCACCTTGAATCGTAAAATTTAGTGGGCCTAGAAAGTTTTCTGAAATTTAGGTAAAATACGATTTAAAAGCGTAATTTAAAAAATTAATGTTTGGACGCTGGAGATGAATGAAGGCAGGCGGTTTTCCGTCGTTGGGCCCCGTCGATCGACAAATGAGGACAACGCGACTGAGCAAGCCCGTCTGCTGGCGTTTGCGCTCTGTACCGCCGACGTGCTGATTGAAGTGGATGTCGA
>Ga0302127_10002254_pt1 | contig 11649 bp, 7 predicted proteins | sample CB4_SCM_MG_FD_204452 | JGI IMG/M metagenome (GOLD analysis project Ga0302127, IMG submission 204452) | Marine microbial communities from Western Arctic Ocean, Canada - CB4_SCM | ecosystem: Environmental > Aquatic > Marine > Oceanic | place: Canada: Western Arctic Ocean | collected 2017-09-24
CTAAACAGAGCAACATGGCTGTCGATAAAGACATCGCGGCTATGTAAAAGCACCACGGAGATGTGGCAACGACGGGTGCTAAGGTCATCGAGCTAATACCACCGACAAATCTCAAGAACAGGTTTGAATCAAAGTACTCTCGAACGGTTATTTTATACGTCACCTTCCCATTAGATTTTCCGCCAGAAGGGTTGCATTGTAACACGTACACCGCGCTCTTCTCTTGGAACGGACTCATGTTTGCGATTAAAGTCGATGGAGACTTCTTCGTTGCCTTTGACGAACTGCTGCGACTATTTTTACTACCGTTACTATTACCACGCGTGTATGCCTCATTTTTCTTCTTCTTCTCCTCTCTCATCATCTTTAGGCGTCGATATTGCCAATTCTTTGCCGTCCTCTTCCCTTCTTCCTCTTCCAAAACTTCTTCCTCTTTCCCAACCTTCAACGCGCACTGATTCGCTTTCACGCTCCCGTCTATATCTTTCAACGTCACCTCAATCGCATCAAACGTTCTCCAAATGGCATATTTTGGGTATCCCTTGATAAAGAATCGGCTCTGTTCTTCTACTTTATTCCAAGGCACATCTTTCCCTTTGGATGCGATTTTTGTTTCACCACCGCTCCTCCTCCCATCGTCGTTAAAAAAAGAGACGACGACGTTTGAGTCTGTTTCTTCTGTTCCCCCTCCTCTCTCGTCGTAAAGGTTGTTGTTATCATCGCAGAGACTCGTCTCGCACAACGCGAGAAGAGTGAGAGCGAAAACAAACAGAACGACTCTCTTTCCTCCTCCTCTCATTATTAGCGCGGCTCTCTCTCTCGCAGGGTGTATATCTAATAACACAGTTCCTTTCTTTATTAATAATGCCGATGTGGTTGTGGTGTGTGTCTTCCCCTTTTTTTACAAAGCAGCTTTTTTGGTGCTGCTAGTTATTCGTCGCTCTCTCACTCGTCAAAATCGCTCAAAAAAGCAAAATTTAAGCGAAGAGGATTTTGGGCCACTCTTTCGAGGTAATCCAACAATCGTCATTATAAAGAGCGAGGAGTATATACGACAACTCTCGCTTCCAACGTACCCCCCCACTCTGAACAGGGAGAAACGTGCGCACGCATTTCACCGAGAAACAAGAAGGCTTTTTACTGTTTGACTTTATTTCCGAACGTTCTCACGTAAGAAAGAATGAGCGGCACGCAAATGATGACGACGATGCGCGCTGCTGCTTCGACGACGACGATCCGTTGTTGCGCTTCTTCGAATCAACAAAAATCGACTTCCTCCTCGTCGTCGTCGAGAAGAATCCCGAAATCTTCGAGCAATAACATCAGCAACGAAGCCGGTAAAGATGCGTTGCCATCGTCTTGCGCAACAGCTACCGCCGCTGTGTCCTCTGTCGCCGCGTTGAGCAGCGCTGGACCGGCTTTGGCCGATGGGTTGAGTGATTTTCAGGTACCGGATATGTCGTCGGCGATGGCGGAAATGCCAAAGGTGGACTTTAGTGGCTTCGCATCGAAGCTTAAAGATATCAAAGTTCCGGAAATCGACATGTCTGCGTTCGACGAGTTGAAGGAGAAAGCTTCATCGGCTCTGGATGATGCTACGTCGGCTCTGGATGACTTCGACCCAAACGCTCTTCAAGCGCAACTTCAGTCGAAGGTTTCCGAGATCCAGTCAACTCCGGTACCTGTTACCGTTCCGTCTATTCCAAAACCTTCTGTTTCTGTGACTATTGAAACACCGTCCGCGTCCGTAGAGATGCCTGCGATGCCTGCGATGCCTGCGATGCCGGAAATGCCCGCGATGCCTGCGATGCCTGCGATGCCGGAAATGCCCGCGATGCCGGAGTTGCCAGAGTTGCCTCCTCTTCCAGATCTTCCCTCTGTGGAAGATGTGATGGCGAGCTTCACGAGTGTCATCGATTCCGTGCCTGTCCCGGAAGATCTCCAGCCTTTAGTAGCCGCTATTAAACAAAATCCAGACACGGGCGTTGCCTTGCTTGCTTTCATCTTTGGATCTCCGGTTTTGCTTGCAGTATTAGGTGCGGCTTTGCGTGGATACGATGGTGATGTCCGCCCGAAAGCTTGCTATGAATCGCTCGAGAAGAACGGTAACGCAAAGATTATCGACACCCGCTCGGAAGAAGCGATAAGGAACGAAGGCGTTCCCGATTTGAGAGGATCGGCGAGAAACAAAGGGGAAATCGTTCGCGTCGTGAAATTGAACGAGAAAGAACGAAGACAAACGCGCGGCGCGAGACAGATTGAACTCACGATTGCAGCGGAGAAGGTTAAGAAGTTATCTTCGATTGGCTCGAAGTTGTACTTTATTGGTCCAGATGCGAAGGACTTGGCCAAGATGGTCAAAAGTGAAACTTTTGCTCGTAAGTGCTACACTATTTCTGGTGGATTTGAAGGCTACCGATCGTCTGGCTTGAAGTTGAGAAAAGGTGGCTATAAAAAGAATGTTGCCGAGGTTGCTGCCGAGGAAGCGTCGGAGATTGGAAGCAGAGCGACGCGCGCCGTCCAAAGCAGTGTCGGCTCCGTCTCGACGACTGTGAAAACTGCGGACGATTCGATGAAGGTTGTGTACGGGCTCCTCGCGCTCGGCGTTGTGGTCGGAGCGATCGAGTACGAAAAGACGTTGCAATTCATTGGCGTCGTCGGTATCGAATTGACTTTGTTGAACGCGTTCTTGTCGTACGAAAATCCCCTCGATGCGATTTCAGCGTTTGGTAACTTTGTTTCTCCGGTGACGCAGCCGATTACGAACGCGATTGGCGCTAAAGCCGGCGAAGTCGCCAACGAGGCCGTGAGTATTGCGTCGGAAAAAGTGAAGGAGTCCGTTAGCGAGATTTCTGTTCCGGATGTTGATTTGGACCAAATTCCAGGCGGTTCCGGCCTCAAGCGTTCGCTGGAGAAGCGAGGGGCTGCCAAACAGTCCGCGGTCGAAGAGGACGAATAAAAACAAGAACACTTAAAATAAAGAATAAACAGTAGAACGCAAGCAGAAAAGAAGAAGCAATGTATATGATTGAACGATAATTTCACGCATCATATAAATATATTATCTGATCAAATCCTCGCTTTTCTCGCGCGCCTTCTTTGGTTTTCCTTTTTCACCACCACCGGTTCTCCAAGAACCCAAATCTTCTCCTTTCATCACAAAATTGAAACAGACGTACTCTCTCTCTCTCTCTGCGATAAAGAGAAGGAAGAGAACACGCACGCATGCACGACTAATATTAAAAGCACGCTCGAGGCGGCACGCACTACGCGCGAGGATGAGAACGCGCCGGTTTACCGCTCTCCTTGTTCTTCTCGTCTTCATCGTCTCCCTCGCGGCTTCTTGTTCCGGAGAAGATGTTGGTGAGCACATTCCTCCTCCGCCACACGAGCAGAATGATGAACACGACCACCATCACCACCACGACGTAACCATGGACGTAACCATGGAAGCGCCGGATGAGTTGTTCGAATACGAAGCGGAGTTGGTGGACGAACGCCTCGAGGAGGAAGAGAATGAGATGGACGAACAATTCTTGAAAAATCAAGAGCAGCAGATGTTACGCGACGGTGATGGCGAAAAGCGTAATATCGTGGATCCTGAAGAAATCTTGGAGCAAGTGGAGGATATCTACGCCGGGTTTGAAGAAAAGAAAGGATGGTTATTTAGCAACTACACTTTGCGCGTTTCCACGGAGAAGGCGGTAGATGCGCTTTTGCAAGAAGGACAACGCGCGATGGATTTTGCAGAACAGAACGATGCACTATTTCACGTTCAGAATAGTCCACATTTTGCAAGGAGTACTAATTTACCGAACGAACAAAGCATTCCTTTAGAATTCGCGCGCTTGTGGATTGCTTCGGAAGCGTTATTCGTGCTAGCTGCGGCGTTGGAAACAGGCACGCTTCCTTTATCCGCCTTGTCGCAATCGCAAAGAGATATGTTTGCCAAGACGAATGATGAACATATTCCATGGACTTTAAAAGCTTTGCGAGCTGCACATTTCGCAGGGAACGACGGAGCTTCGGTAGCTCTCGCAGACAGAGCGCTCATCGGTCGAGGTGGTGTCGCCGAAAATTGTCAAATGGCAGTGCGGCTACTGCATCCGCTTGCCGCAAAGCGCGAACTGGAGATTCAGAAAGCAGGTGCGGGTTCTGTTTCTGGTATGCCAGTACAGGCTACGTGGTTGAGAGACCGCGAGCGGGACGCCTCCTGGCACTCCAACGCCATGGAAGAAAGTTTAGCGGAAGAGCATCAAAAAAATTTTGTCGGAGGTGCGGATGATTCGAACGAATTTACGCCTCATGGAAATAGCGGTACGCCGGAAAGCACGAGAGCCGAAGGATACCGAAGATTGATGGGCACAGATGGTAGAGATAGAGACGAGATTGGAGCTTTACAACGTTTTGAGAATGCGGCGCGACGCGGAGATCGTTTAGCCGCCTTCAACGCAGGCTTCATGCACATAAGGGGTACTTCAGAGAATGTCCCCGTGAATGTTACTGCCGCTGAAATATATTTCAAGCAGGCTGGAGATGTGAACGGAGGTGGTGCCTTTAATGGTATCGGAGTCATTTATTACAACAAGAAAGATTTCGTCACCGCAAGACATTGGTTTGAGAAAGGAATGGCAGCGAACAATCCCGATTGCTTTTACAACATGGGCACGTTGCACTTGCACGGACTCGGCAACTTGGAAAGAAATGCCACTCAAGGATTTCTGATGTACGAAAAAGCGTCCAAAAGCGGTCATTGGAAAGCACCGTTTGATTTGGCCAGAATGCATATGAACGGACAGGGGACGCCACAAAATTGTACGAGAGCTACCCGTTTATTTCGAATTTTCTACGACGAGCGAACGGGATGGGCGGATGAACTAGAGAACGCAATGGCTATGTTAGATGGAGTCGACGAGAATAGAAAAAAACTGAAATGTGTGCCCCGAGATCCTTTTGGAGCGTTGATTCTGTACTCGCTTTACGCAGAACAGGGAAGTGAAGTTGCAACACAAAATATCGCTTGGATGCTCAGGAAAAATCTCACCGGTATCGAAATACCAAATAGATTTGAACTCGCTGGTTCGTTACTGCGACGCGTCACGCGTTCACCAGGTTTAGCTCCTGAAGCCAACATCGATTTAGGAAACATGCTTTGGAATAAGCAAATCGAAGCTACGCGACAAGATTTTGCGTTGTGTGACGACGAAGAAAGATTTATGGTTTCTCAAGGTCGCGACGCGATCGAAGATGAATCCGACAACGCCGAACCTACTAGGAATAGTGATGCGAGTGCGAAGTTACCGGAACCTTGGAAAGCCGTGTTAGATAGCGATTCCGGGAAGACGTACTATTGGAACACGGAGACGCAAGAAACTTCGTGGGACAAACCATCGATGCATTACAACGCTGCGGTTCACAGATACAGAAGAGCAATAGAAGGGGATTTACAACTTCCGGAAGCGTATCATGCTTTGGCTTGGGCACATTTCACGGGTAAAGGAGAAGGTAAAAACAGTACCGCAGTTCTCTTGCATCTCGACAAAGCGATGGAATTATCCAGATACGACGCGGAAATGTTCCCGAGTATCTTATTCTACGCGTACGTCCGCATCGCTTCCTCTTTCGACGGGTTCATTTCGTTGAAAAGGTTATTCGGTAGATTCCTTTCCTGCATCCTTGATATCGACAGAGATAGCATTGAGAGGTATTACAAAGAGAACTCTACTTTGGTGCACGGGTTCGTGACGATTTTGGCACTCGTCATACCACGTTTCCTCTTTTTTAGATACGCTGCTGCTGCCGCCGCAGCCGCCGCCCAGAATAGATAACTAGGAATAGATGAAATAGATATTATACCGGGATGGTGAACGTAGAGAAATATTTGTATAAAAGAAAGTGCTCCACACCCTTCTTTCGCCACTAAAAGCTACTATTCTAAATTTGTATTATTTCTTACTTTCTTTTCTTCTCCCTCCTTAGGTCAGGGCGTAAGTTCCTCTTCCATCGCGGACAACTTATCGCTCGGGTCATCCATCGTCAAATAGTCGTAAGGAGCTTCGATCTGTACGCGCTCAGGTCTTGCCAATTGAATTTTAGCCTTTTTCATGGCTTGGACGAACGATAACCACAACTCGGAACGAATACCGAGGAACTGGTCTTTGTTAATGGCTTCGACGTAGAACGAAAACTCCAACATGATTCCATCCGGCGTCACTTCTTCTATAAAAACGCGCCTGTGTAGCGTTTTCAACACTCGCGGATCGTTTTTGATCATCGTTCTAAACGTTGACAGCAATTTGGAGAGTTGACTCGCGTCTTTTAATCTGACTGTCATTTTCTCGTTGAATCTAAACTCTCTTCCTCGTCGAGTGACGTTGATGATTGACATTGCACCGAGTTCAGAGTTTGGAAGTAATATAACTTCTCTCTCTAAAGTTTTAATAGCCGTGCGAAACAAACCAATATCAATGATTTGACCCTCCGCGTAGTTCAACTCCTTCCCTTCTCTTGGAATTTTAACCGTATCGCCAATTATAAATGGGGTCGTTGTGTACAATAAGACGCCCATAAGAGCATTCTCTAATACCTGTTTGGACGCCAAACCGATGGCAATACCGGAAACGCCCCCGACAGTAACTAATGCGCCCAAGTTCAATCCTATGGCTTTGCAACAAAAGATTGCCGTCACGACCCAGGTGATAATTTCCGTCACTCTCTCCGCCCCGTTCACTCTCGCTAAAGTTGCCGGCGCCGCTCCGCTCTTCTCCAACCTACTCCACGCGCTCGAGAAAAACTTCTTCTCCCACGAAAACGTCGCCGCGACCAGGCCGCTCAAAATACACAAATACGTAATCGCTTGCACCGCGTAAATAATTCGAGCGACTTCAAATACAGCAGATCCAATCAATAACGCACCAATCCCTCTGCTCCCGGAAGCTATCAACAAACCTCTCTCTACCGCACCTGCGATATCTTTAATAATCTCCTGAACTCTTTCGCTGAAACGAAAGAACCCGCTGAACAGAGATAATCGTAAAATCGACCCGAGAAAGAACAATAGCGCCGCGTCTTCTAAATACACTCGAATAATTTTATCCGGACTCGGCGCCGGCGTCAAACCGAGAAATCGTCCAAAAGCCTCGAATATAAACTGCGCGACGATAGCGCCGGTTATTTCCGCCGTCTCTCTCGTGTTTATGGCTAAAAAAGCGGCATAAAACGAAAAAGCGCCGACACATAACGTGATCAGTTTCGTCAACCACGAGTCTTCTTCGGCCAGCACGGGTACTCCCGGGAGTAACGTCCGCGGCGCGTTCTTTTCAGATTTCATAATCTCCGTCCCTCCCTTACTCGAGGAAGACGAAGAAGAAGAATCATCCAAAATGGTATCCATGGAATACATATCGTCAGAGGTTGCGTCTCCTCCTCCTCCAGCTGCTGGTGCTTCGCGCGCTACTATTCTTTCTCGAATTTGTCCTCCTTCTCCTTCTTCTCTTTCCCTTTGTCTTCTTCTTTTTCTTCGTATCGATGAAATTGTGTTCGTTAGAGAGGCGGCGAAAAAAAGGGTGACTTTGTTCTCTTTCTCGTAATTGGTATTGTTTACTCTTCTTCTTCTCCTCGTTCTTCTCAACGACGACGACGAGAGAAAGGCTCGAGAGTAAGAAGAAGAACAGAACCGTGATGATGATGATGATGATGATGTCGAGCACGCGCGCGACGACGATTGCATCGCTCGGTTCGTTGCTGCTGCTCCCGTCATCATCGCAGTGGTCATTTTTTAATGGAGAGCGTGAAAACCTCTCCCAAATCCCCTTTTCAATGCGTTCATTTTTTTGCGAAGGAGGAGGATTTTTGCGCCAAAATTTGCCAAACAAAAATCAGCATCCAAACCCACAAAATAATTTCATCAGTGCTTTCGCGCCATATGTATTTAAAATGATGATTATGTTTTCCTCTACTTCCCTCTCATCATCATCAGCCTTGGCGCAGAGAGGAGCACCTCTGCGGACGACGACGAGATCAGTTTTGTCGCCCCCGTGTTGTTGTTCAACCGCGACTGCGACTGCTGCTGAGAAGAGGAAGAAGAAGAGCGAAATGATGATGATGAAAATGACGACGACGACGAGTCGAGGAAGAAGAGGAAAAGGAATGTTGAAATCATCATCGGAAGAAGAGTCGTCGAAAGTTGCGATTGAAGAAGAAGAAGAAGAAGACGACGACGACGACTTTTTACAGTTTCTGGAAGACTCCATGGAAGTCGCGGCTGGGGAGAAAAGAGACGACGATTGGATTGGCGAACCAGGCTCGGCCATGCGAGGCGAAGAGTTGAGGAAGTTAGTGTTGAAACGATACGGAAAGTTGTACGATACGAGAATTTGTCAGAGACGAGATTCGATGAATAAGTTGCAGTTGTTTTTACAAATAATGTGGAAGTTTGTCGGACAAAAGAGTTTTCCGATGACGGAGGCGGAATACATCGAACAAACCGACGCGGTGGCGGAAATATTGACAATGAAGAATAGGCAGGATTTAGTACGCGCGAACTTACCGATTTGGCCAAAATGGCCGAAGATGGATACCACCGGCGCAAACGCGGTCATGATTCCTTTGGACATCGACGAAGAGGATCTAACCATTGACGGCGAATAAATAGTAAACGACTCTGTCTGTAGTAATTGGTAGAGCTAAATGTGTTGTATATCTCATAGATGCTAATAAAGTGTGTTTGGACTCTCTCTCTCTTCTTAATGCGCGGTGCCCGTCGCCGCAACTTTCAAGTTTGGCAACACCTCCAACCCGTCTCTTGTAACTCTATCTGCTGCTTCACGCGAGCTAATCTCGCGTACAACGGCCTCGCGTGTTTTTTATCCGCTTTGCTCGCGACTATGTTATTCATTTTCATCAACCTCGCGTCGTACGCTCGAAGTCTTTTTTTCAAATTGCTCTTCTCCAGTAACAACCCATCTCGACTCATCTGTCGCACGCTGGTTGGATATAACGCTTCCAACGCGCTTCCGCAACATCTCTCGGACTCTGCTCGCATGGAATCAAAACAAGACGGGTCGAAGAGAAACTCCGAGACGAACTCGTCCGAGAGTAATTCTAGAGTGTAATCTCTCGCTAATACATCTTCTTCTTCGACGATACCATTCTCATCATCTTTTTCCAACGTTCTTCTCTCATCATCATCACCGCTTTTTCCACTACTACTATTACTACTATTATTACTCTCGCGATTTTGACGAAGAACATTGATCTTCTCAAAATTCTTCCCGTCTCGTTTTGTTCCTTCTAATTCTTTAAACGACGATTCAGACGACGACGCAAAATCATCGAGAAGACTGATATTCGTATTCGTGGCGTCGCGAAGCATCAGATAAAATAGGGGAAGAAGAATTTTGTGGGGCTGTCGAGTTCATTTTTGAATTTTTTCTCACAAACAGCGCTCTCTTCTCCCTCTCTTCTTCTTTCCGGATTTAAAAAAACGCTCGCACGAAATTTTTTAATAAAAAACTCTTTTCAAATTAGATCAGAAATCATCCACACACATTCGTTTGCGCGAGAATACTTACTACTACACGCATTTATAGTGCACACCAAAACAACGCAGCAGTAGGAAGAAAAATATCACGCGAAAACGACGATGGTGTCCTTCAACGCGAGAAACAGAGAAGAAGAAGTCGACGATCACGATTTTGATATAAAAAAAACCGATCAGGAGGAAAAATTCGCATGGCAGGAAAACTTGCGCGAGGACGATCCGTGGAAACACGTGAAAGATATCAAAGGGGATTTGCATTACCGAGTGTTGTCGATTCCTCGAAACGCGACGGTGCGGGAATTAAAGCGGCGTATCGGCAAAAAGCGCGCGAACATCATCCGGATAAAGGCGGTTGCAGCGAAACGTTCGATAAAGTGCAAAAAGCGTTCGAGACGTTGTCCTGTCCCAAGAAACGAGAGCAGTACGACAGGTTACAACACGTGACGCAATATCGGTACATACCGGGCGTGACGCAAAGAGCAGTCGGAGGAGAGGATTTACTGTTGGACGATATCGCCCGATTAGGGTTAGAAACAGACGCGAGCACGCAGTTGGTGGTGTTGTGCGAGGTGTGCGGGAGACCGTCGACGAGAGTGTGTATGTGCTCGATGTATTATTGCGATTTTTGCGAACGGAAGCAACACTGGAAAGGCGAGTTTGGTTTGCACTGGCCGGTGACGCAGAGCGATCGTTTGAAGGTGGATTTGGCAAAAAAAGAGTTGGAGGAGAAGAAAAAAGAAGACGCGAGGAGGTACGAGTTGGAAGATCCGAACTTTAGAGATCCGGCGTCTTTGAGAGAGATTCGCGAGTTCAAAGAACACGCCGCGGAGATTTACGGCGCGAGGAAACGAGATCAAACGAGGGTATTCGATATGCGTTTGGCGAGATATTACATGTGGACACAGACGACGCGTCACGTATACGTCGCAATCATGTTACCAACTGGATATAAAGATAAAGAGCTGCACATGGACTTCAGAGGGCAAGTGTTAGTGGTTCAAAGCGAAGACTCGCCTCCGGTGGTGGAAAGACACCTCGCGTTTCAACCGTCTCGCGAGTTTCCCGTGCAAACCATGCAAACGGAGGATAAAAGATTTTTCGTGCTCTCAATTCCGAAAAGCAACATGGGAGAAGATATCAAACAGTGCTTTGAAGGTGATCCAGACTACGCGCGATGCATGCAACCGCCGTATACTTTACACGAATCAAATACTGAAGTCATCATGGAATTTGAACTGCCGTTTTGGATCGACGAGGAAGACGTTCGTGTGGACATTACGAAACGTACCGTTCGCGTTCGCGTGACGAACGAAATCGATACGATACGTCATTTCTGGTGGAAAACGCAAGGGCACGAAGAGTTGCGCAAGAACTGGGAAGCCATCGTTCCTGAAGAGTGCGCGTGGTCTTTAGACGACGAAAGCATAAACTCAAAAGGCGAAAAATGTCGCCTATTGATGATTTGCTTCGCAAAGCCTTTGCCAGATCAAGAAGAGAAAGAATATAAGAAAAACTCGCGCCAAGATAACAGATTTGCATTGGCAAAGTGGGTTGACACTTCAACAACCCAAGAGTCCGGTGTCCGATTCTTTATCGAAGACGAAGACGATTTCGATCTCGAGTCGTTGCTCATATCGATAATGTTTATGGAAACGGGCTCGTCTTTTGTACCCGCCAAACCCGAATACGCGTATCGCGCACCGTTCGATACTTCGAAAACAATAAGAGACGTAAATTTACTCCCAAAAAGAGTGAAAGCGTTGCTGGATAAGATGCTAGACGGAACAGAAGTGTTTGAAAAGAACGAAGAAGAAGGAAGAGGAGAAGGAGGAAACCTCGAGGCGATTGCGAACGAATAAAAAAAAGACAAATTGAGACATGCCGACATTGAATGTAATGCAACTCGCTAAATATGCGTACTAATAACACTAAATACTAAATATAACTAATAAGATGAAGCTAATAATCCTATTGTACTAAAAATCTGGAATGTCTTCATCCGAAAGCTCATCTTCATCCTGCCAAAAGTTTCCTTCCGCTTCAGAATCAGATTCGCGTTCTTCAAAAAATCTGTGTCGATCCGCCACACCAGCGGAAGATAAAAACCT
>Ga0302127_10002257_pt1 | contig 11641 bp, 9 predicted proteins | sample CB4_SCM_MG_FD_204452 | JGI IMG/M metagenome (GOLD analysis project Ga0302127, IMG submission 204452) | Marine microbial communities from Western Arctic Ocean, Canada - CB4_SCM | ecosystem: Environmental > Aquatic > Marine > Oceanic | place: Canada: Western Arctic Ocean | collected 2017-09-24
CGCTATCCCCAGCAAATGGAAACCAACAACCGTAGGAAGTAATTTTGAATTGACACAAATACTGAAACCCATGGCACCTTTTAAAGATTCCATGATGGTCATTAGTGGTCTGGATAACCTACAAGCCAAGGGTATTTACGGTGAGGCAGGAGGAGAACACCCCAGGGCATCGGCAGCTTATCTGACCTGTGTTCACCCCTATGTTAAAACCACTGAAGGTGAATATAACAAACGGGTGGGTATCTCTCTGGATCAGATCTATGCCAGAGAATATGGCAAACATACACAACTTGCATCATTAGAGTTGGGAATAGAATCAGATGCGGTAGTGGGATCTTGTGACGGTGACAGTTGTTCCTATAACAGCACTATAAGCTGGCGTGATGAAACAACGCCGATGCCGATACAAAATCAGCCTCGGGCCGTATTTGAACGATTGTTTGGCGACAGCGACAGTACTAATCAAGCGGACCGAATGGCGCGTCTCCAGGAACGAAAGAGTTTACTGGACTTTGTCGGTGGTGCGACCAAACGCATGATGAAGGACCTGGGTGCTACTGACCGTGAGAAGCTAGACCAGTATCTGGAGGCAACACGTGATGTGGAGCGAAGAATCCAGCGAGCAGAAGAGCAATCTATGCGTGAACTTCCGGATATTAAAAAACCGGCCGGCATTCCTCAGCGATTTGATGACCATGCCAAGTTATTATTCGATCTCATGGTGTTGGCATATCAAACAGATCTAACTCGGGTGGGTACCTATATGATGGGTCGCGAGATGAGTACCATGGCCTATCCCGAAATAGGTGTCCCCGATCCTTATCATCCTCTTACTCATCATCAAGGAGATGTAGAAAAAATTAATAAAGCGGGCATGATCAACGTTTATCACGCAAGCTTATTTTCCTATTTTCTTGAGAGACTCAGAGACACACCCGATGGCGATGGCACCTTACTAGACCATAGTTTGCTTACCTATGGCGGTGGTCTTGGCGATGCCAATATGCATGAACCAAGAGATCTGCCTATCGTGATGGTGAGTGACGGCAAACATTTTCAGGGTGGGCGGCATGTGCAATATCCCAAAGAGACACCATTGGCTAATCTGTATCTACGAATGATGGATATGACCAATATGCCATTAGAAAAATTTGGAGATAGCACAGAGCAGTTAAATTTACTGAAGGTATAAGTAAGCGAATCATCGAGATAGATTTGTAAGGGAGAGAGTCATGAATAAATATGTAATGAGTATCGTCATATTGTTTTTTGCCAGCACTATTGTGTACGGCGCAGATCTTCGGCTAATAGAGGCGACAAAGAAAAACGATATTCAAACTGTACGTGACTTAATAAAGGAAAAGGTAAATGTTAATGAACAAATGCCAGATGGCGCCACGGCTTTGCACTGGGCAGTTCATCGAAATGATATTGGGCTCGTTGAGCAGATAATTAATGCGGGTGCTGATGTAAATATTGCAGACCAGGGTGGCGCTACCGCCTTATGGGTAGCGGTTTCTAACAATATACCGGGAATAGTTCTCCGATTGCTTAAGGCTGGTGCCAATCCCAACGCGGCGCTTAGTAGTGGTGAAACACCATTAATGACCGCCTCTGAAGTAGGTAGCCTGGTGGTAGTAAAGGCATTGTTATCGGCCAAGGCGGATGTTAACTCAAAAGAAAATTTGAAGGGCCAGACGGCTTTAATGTGGGCGGCCGCGGAAGGTCATTCAGACATAACAAATTCGCTAATTGATAATGGTGCGAGTATTCGGGATCGCTCAAACGCCGGTTTTACACCACTACACTTTGCCGGATTGAACGGGAGTCTTGGAACTGCCCAGATCCTGGTGTCCATGGATGCAGAGGTTAATGACATTTCTCACGATAAAATGTCACCATTATTGCTCGCCGCGGCCAGTGGTCATAATGAATTAACACAATACCTGCTTGAGCAGGGAGCCGATGCAAATGAAAGGGATTTTAGAGGCTATACCGCCCTACATTATGTAGCCATGAATAGAAAAATGACGGGTTCAATAGAGAGTCTCCTGGACGCAGGGGCGGATCCCAATGCCAGAATTTTAAATTCCGATTCAGATCATGAGTTTAAAGCTGTGCCTGATTTACCTTTTTTAATTTCGCCGACACGAATCGTACCAACGGGCGTAAGGGGGGCAACCCTGCCTGCTGGTGTTACACCAATATACCTTGCCGCACAAACACGTAATGCCAAAGCCATGCGCATACTGTTTGATGGCGGTGCGGACATGCATTTTGCCAGTACAGAATCTGTTTACTATCTGGGTGGAAGTGGTCGCAGGGTTAATTATATTGCCGGGACAACACCTCTGATGGTTGCAGCAGGAATGGATCGTGTAGCGGAAAACTGGATTGGATATCCAGAAGACCTGGAAAATGATGCCCTGGAGGCAGTTAAGATGGCGGTGGAGTTAGGTGGTGATGTGAATGCCACAAACGAATATGGTATGACGGCCCTGCATGGAGCCAGTTTCATTAATGCAGATGGGATAATTGAGTTTTTGGTAGAAAATGGCGCAGATATTAATGCCAAGGATAATTTTGGTCAGAATCCCGTGAGTATAGCCAAACATGTAATTGTTGTTGGTATGGGAAATTACTTTGATACTCGACCTCGTCGTTCAAGCCCGAAAACATATGCCTTATTAATGAAACTGGGGGCAATTCCATTAGAACAATCTGGCGTGGTGGCACGCTAAATCAATTATTAAGAGAGTGATATGAGTATTTGCGCCGTGATGTTTATAATTTAGGGTTAAGAAAAAGCTAGAGTTATTAATTAAAGATTGCCTAATATCGTTTTCGCAAAAATTATCAAAGTTGGGTTGACTTATCTTCAATCCAATTCAACGCATCTTCTGTTGAATAGAATGCTCTGGCATTTAAGCCTCTTCCCTGCGCAACTTTTTGTGAATAATAGTTTAATAACTCATGAGGATAAATATAGGCGTATTTATTTATATCGTCTTTTAAGATATTCACTGCATATGTAGCAAATTCAATCTTGTCTGAATCCGAAAAAGTTCCTGCAGCACCCGATACATCAATTATTACCTTATGAATGTCTTTTTCCTGTGAAACAATTAGCATTTCATCTGTGATGTTCATAAAATCTGAAATACTAAGCGTGCCATTTACAACAATTGACATGTAGTCAGAAATTACTATGAGATCATGTGTGGCCATTTTTTCTGGGCTTACCTAAATTCTTTATCAGGATTGTCTTAACATCAATAATTGAACATAGATTATAGTTCTATCGTTATCCGACATGTCGCTACTGTTCCGATTATGCAAGTATAGTTGATTTATTCAATAAGTAAGAAGAATTGATTCAGTTTTTGGTTAAGATTCTTTCTTATGTTGGTCTCAATATTAAAATCTACTAAGCCAGATATACGAACTTAAGATATCTGATAAATCATTTTCAAATACCAACTACTCATACGCAAAGGTATGTATTGAAATTCGCCTGATCTTTTAATTTAGAATTACTAATATATTACATTTATACAATGCAATCTCTTGCAGTGTAGTGCCTATTTCCCTTGGCATGATATCAGTGAAAAAAAATAGAATATTTACTCGATGGTTAATTTTCTTTCATAGGGAATTTAGAATTCTAGCGTTTAAATAGTAGGTAGTTTGCTGATTAAATATTCATATAATCTTGTTTTTGGCAAATTATTAGAGTTATAAATATGGTGCACAGGATAACTTAACGTCGTGTATTATATAAAGAAGTTAAATCATGTTCCGGATAGTCGTTGTATTATCGGATTCTAACGGTGGATAAGAGTGGTGTCTTGTTTGACAGTATCGGGACAGAGGTGTAGCGTTTACATCATAATTTTTTAACCTGAACAGCTTACATTAACCTAATAAATGAGGGGGATATATGGTCGAATTTACCCTGAACGGAAAATCTGTTTCTTTGGATGTAGATAGTGATACGCCATTACTTTGGGTTTTACGAGATGTCGTAGAACTTACCGGGACAAAATACGGCTGTGGTGCCGGTTTGTGTGGTGCCTGTACTGTCCATGTAGACGGGACTGCCATGCGTTCCTGTTCTATTAGAGTCAGGGATGTCATAAATACCAACGTTGTTACCATTGAAGGGTTATCACCTGATGCATCCCATCCCTTGCAAAAAGCATGGATAGCGGAACAGGTTCCACAATGTGGTTATTGTCAATCCGGTCAAATTATGAAGGCTGCAGAATTACTTGCAGAAAAGGCTCATCCATCACGAGACGAAATCATTAAACATATGGATGGCAATATTTGTAGATGCGGAACTTATAATCGAATACTGGCCGCGATTGAACGCGCATCAGAGGAGGTCTGACATGGCTACCAATATGAAAATCGATTCTGACATATCCCGTCGCGACTTTTTGAAAGGTACTGCAGGTCTCAGTTTTACTGTAGCCATAAGCAGTACTGGTGCCGGGTTATTATTGCCTGCATCTGGCAACGCACAAATGGTTGGTAGTACGCTTTCTGCATGGTTGACCATAGCTAAAGATGGCGTCATTACCATATTAACACCAGGTGCGGAAATGGGGCAGGGCTCCATGACCAGTGTGCCGTTAATGTTGGCTGAAGAGATGGATGCAGATTGGGACATGGTAAAACTGGATTGGGCGCCAGCTGATAAAGAAATTTACGGTTATGGTAGTCCTGAACGTCGTTCTATGTCGATTACCGGATCCCGAGCAGTAAGAAGTTATTTTGATATTATGCGTACTGCCGGCGCACAGGTACGTATAGTGCTATTGGAAGCTGCAGCGAAGAAATGGGGAGTGCCAGTTCGTGAACTGAAGACAGAACCCAGTGTAGTCATCCATGCCGCGAGTAATAGACGTATGGGCTATGGCGAGATAGCCAGTTTTTCTGATTTGCCATCAAAAATGCCCGAAGTAACAAAAGCAGATTTCAAGAAGCCGAGTGCATATCGTCTTATCGGTAAATCACAACCCAGAAGGGACATGCCGTCCAAGGTAAATGGTACGGCGCAATTTTCAATGGATGTTAAATTACCGGGGATGCTCTACGCCACTACCTTGCACTCACCTGCCCATGGAGGTGCCCCACAAAGCTGGAATGAAAGTGATGTGACTGCCATGAAAGGGATCCATCATACTGTCAAGTTACCTACCGGCGTAGTAATTGTTGGTGATACGTTTGTTGATGTTATTGCGGCTAGAAATAAACTCAATGTGTTGTGGGGCAAGACTATTTCCAATGGCTATAATTCAGAAGCTGCGTTGGATAATGACTATGCCAAGGTTGCCGCTGATCCTGCATCAAAATCCACAGTTGTAAATGATATAGGAGATACCGATACAGCATTTGCAAATGCGGCTAGGACATATAAGACGGATTTTCGAGCTGACTATGGTTATCACGCGCAGATGGAACCATTGAATGCGGTAGCGCGGATGAATGAGGCTGGTGATCATATTGAGGTTTGGGATGGCACCCAGTCCCCGGCTCGATGTCGTCAAAGGGTCGCTGAAGCCATGGGTTTCAGCGAAGAACAGGTTACCGTCAATCAATGCTACATCGGTGGAGGGTTTGGACGGCGTTCTTTGGGAGATTACACGGTTGAGGCAGCATTGGTAGCCCGTGAAATAAAAAATCCGGTCAAGTTGATCTGGACCCGCGAAGAGGACGTTGCCCATGGCATGTTTAGGCCACAAAATTATCAGTGTCTGGAAGCGGCTGTTGATAATTCGGGCAAGGTTACGGCATGGAGGCATTGTATTGTAGGTGATGGAGGAAGTTTGTTATCCGGTGGTATGAAGATAGATGCATACTATAAGGTGCCCAACCAGCATATTGATCGTCGTGGTGCCTCTCACGGCATGCGACTGAAGCATTGGCGGGCGGTTTCTCACCCCTTTAATATTTTTGCCATTGAGGGATTTGTTGATCAGATAGCTGTCGGAGAAGGAATAGATCCAATCCAGTTTCGTATGGATAACATGGCAATTACACCTAAGGGAAGGAAAGTTTTTGAAAAGGTTGTTGAAATGTCTGATTGGCATGGTAAACGTGCGGAAGGCCGTGAATTGGGGATATCAATTACTGAAAGGTCTGGTTCACTCGGCGCCGCTGTAGTTGAAATTTCAATCGATAAATCCATCGGAAAAATCAAGGTTCATAAGGTATGGATGGCTGTTGATGGTGGGCTGGTAGTACAGCCAGATGCCGCCCGAGCCAATATCGAGAGCGCTATTATATGGGGAATATCCAGTAATTTACATGAACGGCTAACCATAAGAAATGGTGTAGTAGAGCAATCAAATTACCATAACTATCAGGTAACGCGCATGTCAGATGCCCCGGAAGAATTGCATATTGATTTTGTTAATGCAGATGCAGAGGAACCCACAGGTTTGGGTGAAATTGGTAACCCACCCATTGGTGCTGCTATTGCCCATGCCTTTTTCCAGTTAACGGGGAAACGTCTGACACATATGCCTTTCACACAAGAGAGAGTTAAAGCAGCGCTAACAGCATAATCTTAATTTTAGATCACTAACGGGAGATTGCATTGCAATCTCTCGTTTTTTTTGTGATTAATAAACGTATAAATTACTATTGTTTTATAATTAATACTGGTTTGTTACTGTGAGTCAACACCTCTGAAGCAATACTCCCCAGAAGAATTTTTTGTAACCCCCTGCGACCATGTGATGCCATTACAATAAGATCACATTTTTTCGAGTCGGCGGTATTGATGATTCCTTCAGCTGGATGCATGTCATTTATATGGACAGTTTCATAATTTATTCCATTTGATCCAGCTACTTCACCCGCCAAATCAAGGATCAATTTCGCAGCTTCTGCCTCAGATGACTCATATTCATTGATAGGATTTGTGACACCAACGTTAGCACGGTGAGCCATATCAAGTGCAGACCAGATTTCAGTAACAGTGACAAAAATAATTGAACTATCCAAGGATTTAGCTAAATCTACTCCTTCTTTAATTGCCGTATTCGAGAAGTCTGACCCATCAGTTGATATTAAAATTTTTTTATACATGATCCTCTCCTGGACTTTGTCCTAAATTAATCTGCAATTTGGTAAAGTGTACTTCTTTTCAATTGCAGCTTATTTGATTTGGGTCATGGCCAGGCTTACTTTTAATTTATATAAAACAAAAACTCAATATAATCATTGTAATACATATGAATAATGCAAAAAATTTGGATCCTAACTGAGAGGAGTCGCTTCCTGAACCCAAGGGGTTTATACTTTTACGCAGTTGAATTCACTGGAGGATTAAAATGAAAAAATTTATATTTTTACTTATTGCGTTAATGATGTCTTTATCAAACCTGGTATCTGCTCTTGAAGTTGGAGACATGGCACCGGAATTTACATTGGAAGGTACTGATGGCAAAACTTATACACTTTCCCAATTCAAAGGAAAGGAAGCAGTAATCATAGCCTGGTTTCCAAAGGCATTTACCAGGGGCTGCACCATCGAATGTAAATCACTGGCTGACAATGGTCATTTATTGAAAAAATTTAATGCTACGTATTTCATGGCTAGTGTGGATCCAATCGAAGATAATAAAGGATTTGCGGCAGAGCACGGTGCGGATTTTCCTATGTTAAGTGATCCCACCAAGGCGACAGCCAGGGCATATGAAGTCCTTAGAGATGACCGTGGGTTTGCCAACCGTCATACATTTTATATAGATAAAAATGGCGTTATCGTTGCGATCGATCGTGAAGTAAAACCAGCTACCTCTGCTGAAGATATGGCAAAGATGCTGGATGATTTAAACGTAGCAATGAGGCAAATGTAAGACAATATCAACCAAAGTAATAATCATGCCTCGGCAACGGGGCATGATATTTTTGTCTGTAACACACTATCTTCATTTTATTACAAAAGTAATGGAGCTTCTGATGCACAATATCAAACAATTCCTGGTTAATGTCGTCCTGTTGTTTTCCCTGATTTCTTCTACTCATGTCTATTCGCAATCACAAACTTATGAAGCAGATGACTACACCTATCGTGTGGTGACGGTAGCGGATGGTCTGAAAGATCCTTGGTCCATTGCCTTTCTGCCCAATGGAGACATGTTGTTCACAGAACGACCAGGACGTTTACGCATTGTTAGGGATGGTGTTCTGGATCCTGAGCCCATAGCCGGTACACCTACAGTGCGTTACCAGGGACAGGGGGGACTTCTGGACGTCGTTTTGCATCCTGATTATGAATCTAATAATTTATTGTATTTGAGTTTCTCAAAACCCAATGCAGCGGGGGAGGGCACAACTGCATTAGTACGGGGCAAATATGATGGAAAACGGCTTACCAATGTTGAAGAAATATTTGAGGCGAAGGCCTGGTCAAACGGGAACAGCCATTTCGGATCCAGAGTGGCGTTTCATCCCGATGGACATTTATTTATTACTGTAGGAGATAGAGCGGTTAACCCGTTATCTGTTCCTCGAGAACAGCATCCGGCACAGAACCTGATGTTACATCAGGGTAAGATCATTCGTTTAAATGATGATGGCAGTGTCCCGGAAGATAACCCGTTCGTAGGTCGAACGGATGCACTACCTGAAATATGGAGCTATGGTCATAGAAATTTACAGGGCCTGGTTATCAACCAGGAAACGGGTGATGTCTTCAACATCGAACATGGCGCCCAGGGTGGAGACGAACTGAACCATGTTTTACCAGGTCGTAATTACGGCTGGCCGGTAATTGGCTATGGAACTCAGTATGGTGGTGAACCCATTCACAAGACTCGTGAACGTGAAGGAATGATGCAACCCCTGCATTTCTGGACACCATCAATAGCACCGTCGGGTCTGTTAATATACACCGGAGATGCTTTCCCCGAATGGAAAGGAAATATTTTTGTTGGCGGTCTTTCGGGTCTTGAGCTGCATCGAATTCCGTTAACAATGGAAGACAGTGGATGGCGAATTGGCAGGCCGGAAAGACCTTCCCTATTGCAAGGTTTTGGTCGATTTCGAGATGTTCGCCAGGGTCCTGACGGCTATATTTATGTTGCCATTGATGACCGTCAAGGTGGAAGTCTTACCCCTATCATCAGGTTGGAACCGGTGCAGTGAGTCTTTTTAACTAAGGATAAAGGTAACCGAATCAACAGACCACGTAGATTATTCCACTGCCTGAAAAGACAATGCAGAAAACCACAGCTTTAGTCACTTTTGTTTTTGCAAGTTACTGTTCAAGTGTCATTGCGACGGATACTGATGGCAACACCAGCGTTCTTGGTATTGGAAACAACAGCTGCAGTACCTTCATGACGACGTACGAACATAATCCTAATAGTGTAGACGATGACCATGAAATTGGTGATGAAGGGGCACATTATGAAGCTGCCTATACGTCAGCTGAGTATATTCAATGGTTGCAAGGTTATCTGACGGCCTATAATCACTATAAATTTGGTGGAGAAAATATCGCTGCTAAGGCAAGTGTTGGCGGTATGTTGAATTTTCTATATAAACGCTGTAGTGACACCCCGGATGAGGAATTTCATACTATTATGCCAGCATTGATTGAACGTCTAATGTCCCGGTAAATACTGTCTGAAAATTATTGGACAGGATTTACAAGATTAACAAGATAAAATTTAGATTTAAATAAGTCTTACAGTTCTTCTAAGCAACTCAATTTACTTCTTAACTTAATTGAAAAACCTCCTGGATAAAATCATGTAAATCTTGTAAATCCTGTCTAAATTAATTTTCAAAAAAAACCCCCGATATAATTAATATATATCGAGGGCCAATATTTGGAATAGATTAATTAGTCTGTAGCGAAACAGTAAAATAAACCATCACCGCCGGTGCTTCTAAGGTCATTCTGGCTGCAGCCTCCATCTGGACCTCTGGATGGGTGTGCCGAATTCCAGGCCGCCCGGTCATGATGTCCCACCCTGGCCGTTCCCGCGCCACTGCTAGTCCAATTATTGCAGGTCATATCATCGCCTGCAGGGTAGGCAGTGCCATCTGGTTGTGACCCTGTGAGTATATCGTGACGATTGGGCGCATAACCTCCACCTGGAATAATTGCCCCATTCTCCGCGACGGCCTCACGCATGCTCACTCTTGTGCCATAACTGTGTAACTCATTCACATCTCTACCTACTAATCTTCCATTAGCGTTGTACCAAGGTCCGCTTCCGATTCGGTCCCTGGCATTCACTGCATTAGAACCTTGTGTGCTCAGGTAAGCGCGCCATTCTCGATCACCGGCCTCTACCTTTTCCGCCAGCATTTCGCAATGTGCATCGGCACCCGCCAGACCACCCAAATCAGCACCATTGCCGGGACCATTGCTGGTGAGGAAAAAGCCTAGTGGATTTTCCTGTGCAGTTGTTGGGATTGCAAAAAAGAATGTTGATAGAATTAAAACTGATATTGCATTTGTTACTTTCATATTACCCCCTCCTGGTACGTTAATTACATGTATTGTTGTACAGCTTATTTTTATTTAAAACCTCTTGTTAACCACAATAAATCAAAATCTATCAGAAATCCATTTTGCCAGATAATCAAAATTGTTCTTCACAGCATTGTCATATCTTCCATCATATTTCTGTCCTGCAGGCATACAGCTATTACAGGGAGTTCCACCATGGGTTGCGCCTTCAATAACTATAAATTTTTTATCTTTGCTGGCTGCCATATTATAAATATTTTCACCATCGTGAATAAAATAGTGGCCACCCATCGCGACCACGAGTAACGGTACTGAAACTTTTTGTAAACTACATGGTGCAGAATTATTACTGGAGCACCAGTCTATGCCATTGATTGAGTGAGTGGAGCGCATAGCGCGAACACTTAGAAAGGATTTCAGGCTTAGATACATAGTCCCTCCCAAGAACTTCTTGTTGCTTTCAGGTGACTGACCTGCCACCCGGACGCTCTTTACGATACAACAATCTACAATGCTGCCATCATTTTTCAGTAATCTTGCTGGCTGGTCGGAATTGTTTTCAACACTTAAATCCATGCTGAACAAGCGGCTGGCATTAGCACGTGGGACGATAAATACGTCATCATCTGGGTATTTGTATACACCAGACCCAATTTGTTGCATCTTTCCAAGGGCGATATCAATCAAACCATTCATACGAGCCGATTGGGCATTGAAATATTTTTCCTTAAAGGCATTGGAATAGTGCGATTCGCCATCCGGGTTATATCCATTTATTACGCTGAATGGGTCCAAACTGTTGTCAATCTTCGGCGTGGCATTCTTATTGATTATGTCAGCATCATTGGTAACCGAAGGATTAATGCTTCTCACAGCATTAATGCCGTTGCCGGGATGCGAATCCCATAAAATCACACCATCAGCAAGAGGAAGTCCGACCAGGCTATCAGAACACTTCATTAATTTTTGTGGTTGTTGGCAAAACGATACCCCGGCTTCGGCAACGGCCTGGTAAAAGCTCATGGTTGGTCCACCGCCACTATGACCAAATAAAACAATCTGGGTTATTCCTGGCAACTTGCGGACATATTCCACGCCCTGTTTGACGTCCAGGGCGTTGTTTTCCCATGGGGCGCA
>Ga0302127_10002259_pt1 | contig 11636 bp, 12 predicted proteins | sample CB4_SCM_MG_FD_204452 | JGI IMG/M metagenome (GOLD analysis project Ga0302127, IMG submission 204452) | Marine microbial communities from Western Arctic Ocean, Canada - CB4_SCM | ecosystem: Environmental > Aquatic > Marine > Oceanic | place: Canada: Western Arctic Ocean | collected 2017-09-24
TGTAGAAGTGGCGGAGTTTGAATACCCGGAAACCGTTGAACTCCCGGGCTACCCGCCGAAAATGGAAGGCGACCCCGAGGCCATCAATCGGGCAGCATCACTCATAGCACAGGCCAAACGGCCAGTGATTATGGCCGGCCACGGCGTCCTCATTTCTGACGCGTACAAAGAGCTACAGGAATTTGCAGAAAAGGGCCAATTCCCGGTTACGACCACGTTGCTGGGCATCGGTTCATTCAAGTCGGACCATGTATTGAACATCGGGTTGCCCGGGATGCACGGCTCTGCTTACGCAAACCATGCCATCAACGATTCTGACCTGCTCATCGCCCTTGGTATGCGGTTCGATGACCGTGTGACAAGCAAGGTGAGTCTGTTCGCTCCCAAGGCCAAGGTCATCCACGTGGACATTGACCCGGCAGAGCTTGGGAAGAACGTACGGCCGACGGTGCCCATTGTGGGCGACGTGAAACATGTACTGAAGCAGCTTTTTCCCCTGGTGGAGAAGGCTGACCGACGTGAGTGGCTGTCGCACATCGAGGAGTTGCGCCGCAACCATCCATTGTTTTTTGAGGACGATGACACTCTCCGGCCTCAGGATGTGATCCAACAGATATCTGATAGCACAGAGGGTAAGGCTATCATTGCCACGGGTGTGGGTCAGCATCAGATGTGGGCAGCTCAACTGTACAAGTTCACTGAGTTCAACAGCTTCATCACCTCCGGCGGACTGGGGGCAATGGGTTTTGAGACGCCGTCAGCTATGGGCGCTCAAGTAGGTAGGCCGGACCGGGTGGTATGGACCATTGCAGGGGACGGGGGCTTCCAGATGACCATGATGGAGCTGGCCACCATGGTGGAGAACCAGATTCCCGTGAAAATTGCGCTGATAAACAACAACTCCCTGGGGATGGTTCGCCAGTGGCAAGATCTCTTTTACGACCACGACTATGTGGCGACGTTATATACTGCCAACCCGGACTTTGTGAAGCTGGCAGAGGCCTTTGGTATCCCCGGTATCCGGGTGACCAAGAAGGACGAAGTGGGCGCTGCTGTGGCGCAGGCTATGGCGTGGAACGGGCCGGTGCTGGTGGACTTCCAGGTGGAGCAGACAGAGAATGTATACCCGTTCATCCCACCGGGAACCGGAGTTGGCCAGATTGTGGAAGACCCAAGATTGGTGGAGAAGCGCGTACGATGACCCAGCAAAAGGGAAAGATGCAGCAACACACGGTAGTGGCCCTGGTCTATGACAGGCCCGGTGTGCTGAACCGCGTTGTCAGCATGGTGCGTCGGCGGGCGTTTAACATCAGCAGCCTGGCTGTTGGACACTCTGAGACTCCGGGTTTGTCCCGCATGACGTTTGTCGTTGAGGGAGACGACACAATGCTGGCACAGGTAACCAAGCAGCTCCAAAAGCTGGTTGATGTGGTGAAGGTATCTGACTCGAGCCTGGAGAACTCTATTTACAGGGAACTATCGTTGGTGCGAGTGAGTGCCTCGGCTGTCACCCGGAGCGAGATTATCCAGATTGTGGGCATCTTTAGAGCCAACATTGTGGACGTAGCTCACGATGCGCTTATCATTGAGGTCACCGGCGACGAGGACAAGCTAGATTCTTTGGTGACGCTCTTAAAGCCCTTTGGTGTCCTGGAGATTATGCGCAGCGGCCGATTGGCTATGGTGCGTGGGGTTCTTCAGGAATCAACCGCGAATGGAATGGTGGCGGACGCTGAAGACGTGGTGACTGATGATAATTGGCGGAGAGAAGATAGTGACCAATCGGAATCAACGATACTCTTACCACCGGGCTAGCAACTAAATCGAACAATATTAGGCAAGAAACGGAAGGGGATACATAACATGGCTACGATGTACTACGACAAGGACGGGGATCCAGCGATATTGGAAGGCAAGACCGTTGGCATAATTGGCTACGGAAGCCAGGGCCATGCACACGCGTTGAACCTGAAGGACAGCGGCTATAACGTCATGGTTGGGCTGTATAAGGGCAGCAGCTCATGGGCTAAGGCTGAAGAGGCTGGCCTTAAGGTTGCAGAGGTATCGGAAGTTGCCCAGCAGGCTGACGTGATTATGATACTGGTGCCGGATATGAAGCAGAAGCTGGTCTACGATGAGTCTATTGCTCCGTATTTGACCTCTGGCAAGACGTTGATGTTTGCCCACGGGTTCGCCATCCACTTCAAGATGATAGTGCCTCCGGCGGATGTGGACGTCAGCATGATTGCTCCCAAAGCCCCTGGTCACAGGATGCGTGAGATATTCACCCGCGGTATGGGTGTTCCCTCGCTGATTGCGGTATACCAGAACCCTTCAGGTCACGCGAAGGAAACGGCGTTGGGCTATGGAATTGGTGTAGGTTCCGGGCGTGCAGGGATTCTTGAGACAACCTTCAAAGAAGAGACAGAGACGGACCTCTTTGGTGAGCAGTCTGTGCTTTGCGGTGGAGTCACCTCCCTCATCAAGATGGGCTTTGAGACCCTTGTTGAGGCAGGCTATCAGCCGGAAGTTGCCTACTTTGAGTGCATGCATGAGGTGAAGCTCATTGTTGACCTGCTGTACCAGGGTGGCATGTCCTACATGCGCTACTCTATCAGCGAGACGGCGGAATACGGGGATTACAGCCGTGGCCCCCGGGTGATTGACGAGCACGTTCGGGAAACTATGCGAACAGTGCTCAAGGAGATTCAGAGCGGTGAATTCGCCAGAGAATGGATTGCTGAGAACGACGAGGGTCTGAAGCGGTTCCAGCAGGATCGCAAAGAGGGCGCCGAGCACCCCATTGAGAAGGTTGGGGAAGAGCTGCGCTCCATGATGCCCTGGCTGCAACAGACTATCTAACCGAGAATTACACAGGAGTCAGATAGTTATGGCAATTGGGGAGGGTATCCGTGCAGTCCTCGTCCTGGAAACAGGACGAGACTGCGTTGTTTTGAAAACTCTTACTCATATCGCGTAAACACGAAGAGAAAGAGCAAGGGAGAATACGATAATGGCTGAGAACAGAGTACGCATATTTGACACCACGCTGCGTGACGGAGAGCAGGCGGCAGGTGCGTCTATGACTGGCGATGAGAAGCTGGAGATTGCTAAGCAACTCGAAAAGCTGGGAGTTGATGTCATTGAAGCTGGCTTTGCTGCGTCATCACCCGGCGACATGGAGTCAATCAAGCGCATCGCCAAAGAGATTAAGAACTCAACCGTGTGTTCATTAGCCCGGGCAAACCCTGACGACATAGACGCGGCGTGGGAGTCCATCAAAGAAGCCGTGTATCCGCGTATCCACACGTTCATTTCAAGCTCTGACATCCATATGGAGCACCAGCTTCGGAAGAATCGCGAAGAGGTCATGGATATGGCTGTGACTGCGGTCTCCCGGGCTAAAGGGTACTGTGAGGATGTGGAGTTCTCTCCCATGGACGCCACCCGGACAGACCCGGATTTCCTGTATGCGTTGGTTCAGGCGGCTATTGATGCAGGGGCCACGACCATCAACATCCCAGATACAGTGGGCTATGTGATACCAGAGGAATTTGGCGCACTTATCGCCAGCATCATTGAGAACGTACCCAACATAGACAAGGCAATCATCAGTGTCCACTGCCACAACGACCTGGGGCAGGCAGTGGCCAACAGCCTGGCGGCGGTGAAGGCAGGGGCGCGTCAGGTAGAGGGTTGCATCAACGGCATTGGAGAGCGGGCGGGCAACACTGCCTTGGAAGAGGTCATCATGGCCCTCCACACGCGTCGTCAGTACTTTGATACGACGGTGGGCATAGACACCACCCAGATATACCCGACCAGCCGTATGGTCAGCGAGATTACCAATTTCCCGGTGCAGCCGAACAAGGCGATAGTTGGAACGAACTCGTTTAGGCACGCCTCTGGTATTCATCAGGACGGGATCATCAAGGAACGAACGACCTACGAGATTATGGATCCCAAAGACGTTGGCTGGGTTGGGGAGACAATGGTTCTCTCCAAGCTGAGTGGTAGGGCGGGGCTCCGATCCCGTATGGAGGAGCTAGGCTACACGTTGGACAGGGACGAGCTGAACAGAGTATTCATGTCCTTTAAAGAGCTTGCCGATAAGAAGCGTGAAGTGACGGACCGGGATCTGGAAGCCCTGATGGCAGAAGACCGCCGAGTGGAAGAGGTCACGGGCTATCACGTAGAGTCCGTAGCTATTCTGACGGGCACTGGACTGGTTCCTACGGCCACCTTGGTTATGATTACCCCGGACGGTGAGAAACGGACTGAACAGATGGAAGGCAACGGCCCGGTGGACGCTGTCTGCAATGCCGTTGTCCGCATTGTTGGGGTTCAGCCGAAATTGGACGAATACAGTGTGCGTTCTATTACTGAGGGGTTGGATGCTGTGGGTGATGTGACGGTGCGCTTGCGCTATGAGAACCATATCTACACGGGTCGCGCTGCTCACACGGATATCCTGGTGGCCAGCGCTAAGGCGTACACCAATGCGGTGAACCGCTTACTGACCCTTGATGGCACGGAAATCCAGGGCGAGATGCAGGGCGTCTAACAACGCAGCATCTTGCAGGCTGGGAGACAGGCGATACCCTAGCTACTATTACGAGATTACAATTTATAGTGAGGTTATAGCTATGCCCGGAAAGACGATGTTTGAGAAAATTTGGGATGCTCACGTGGTGTCTGAGGAACCGGGTAAACCCTCTGTTATCTACGTGGATCTCCACTTGGTGCATGAGGTCACATCCAACCAGGCATTTGACGGCCTGCGTATTGCCAAGCGTGGCGTCCGTCGTCCGGATCTGACGGTGGCGACCGCTGACCATGACATCCCGACCACAGACCGCTCCAAGCCCATCGCGGACCCCATTGCAGTTCAGCAGCTGGAGCACCTGGCGAACGATACCAAGGAGTTCAAAATCCAGTTTGCGGACATGCACAGTCCCTTGAATGGTATTGTCCACGTCATTGGGCCTGAACAGGGACATACGCAGCCGGGGAAGGTCATTGTGTGCGGAGACAGCCATACGGCCACTCACGGCGCGTTTGGGGCCTTTGCGCTTGGCATTGGCACATCAGAAGTGGAACACGTGCTGGCCACCCAGACGTTGCGACAGACAAAGCACAAGACCATGCAGGTGGACGTGAACGGCCCGCTGCCCTTCGGCGTCACCGCTAAAGATCTCATCCTGGCCATCATCGGGCAGATAGGCATCGCTGGAGGAACCGGATACGTCATCGAGTACACGGGCCAGGGTGTCCGTGAACTATCGATGGAAGGCAGGATGACCTTATGTAACATGTCGATCGAGGGCGGCGCCCGGGCCGGGATGGTTGCTCCGGACGAGAAGACATTTGAGTACATGAGAGGTCGCGCCAATGTGCCTCAGGGTGATGCCTTTGACGAAGCTGTAGAGAAGTGGAAGCTGTTGCCATCGGACGCAGACGCCGTTTACGACAGGATAGAGGTCATTGACGCAGCATTGCTTGAGCCGCATCTGACCTGGGGAACCAACCCCGGCCAGGTGGCAAGCATATCCAGCACTGTGCCGGACCCGTCATCCTTTGCCGACCCCGCCGACCGTGAGAGCGCGGAGCGGGCACTGGCCTACATGGGTCTGGAGGCGAACACACCGATGACCGAGGTTCCAATAGACCGTGTGTTCATTGGTTCCTGCACTAATTCCCGCATAGAGGACCTTAGGGCCGCTGCTGCGGTTGCCAAGGGCCATAAGGTGAACGCTAGGGTTGGGGCAATGGTTGTCCCGGGCTCCTACAACATTAAACAGCAGGCGGAAGCCGAGGGTCTGGACAAGATATTTATTGAAGCTGGATTCGAGTGGCGCAATGCCGGCTGCTCCATGTGTCTGGCAATGAACCCGGACATGCTACTTCCCGGTGAGCGTTCAGCATCGACATCTAATCGCAACTTTGAAGGCAGGCAAGGCAAGGGCGGCCGAACCCACCTGGTGAGCCCGGAGATGGCTGCTGCTGCCGCTATAGCAGGGCATTTCGTGGACATACGCACCTGGGAAGGCTAGCCCCAGAGCGAGCCTTGGACCCGGGCTACCTGGCGGGTACCAAACAGAATTTGGCGAGGCACTTGAGTAAGAAAAATTACAATCTGTAATGAACCCTAGGAGGATACGATGGAGCCATTCAAAAAGCACTCAGGCGTGGTGATGCCCCTGGACCGGGTCAACGTAGACACGGACCAAATCATCCCCAAGCAGTTCTTGAAACGGGTTGAGCGTGATGGGTATGAGGATTTCCTGTTCTTTGACTGGCGCTTTGACGCAGATGGGACGCCGAACAAGGATTTTGTGCTGAACCACCCGGGCTACAAAGACGCGTCCGTGTTGGTGGCTGGTAGGAACTTTGGATGCGGTTCATCGCGAGAACATGCACCCTGGGCACTTCAGCAGTACGGGTTCAAGGCAATCATCTCACCAAGCTATGCAGACATCTTTTACAACAACTGCTTCCAGAATGGCTTGCTTCCGGTGACGCTGGACGAGGTCTCCGTGGCGCATATCACGGCGCAGGCCAAGGAGATTCCTGGCTACGAGGTGACCGTTGACCTGGAGAACTGTGTAGTCTCTGACAGTGAGGGTTTCAGAGCTTCTTTCAGTCTGGACGAGTTTAAGCAGTATTGCTTGCTGAACGGCCTGGACGATATTGGCATCACCCTTCAGGATGAGGGCGCTATCACGGCGTACGAAGCAAAGCAGCAGGGCGCGTAGAGCAGCCCGGGCTTAGGAACGACAAAATGAAAAGGGCTCCGCTACTACGGAGCCCTTTTCTATTGGGACAAGAATAGAGCCTACTTTTTAAACAGGCCAATCACGTTGCCATCGAGGTCTGCGAAGAGGGCCATAGTAACGGAACCGGGGACGTCCATGACTTCCATGACTACAGTACCGCCAAGGGCCACTGCCTTATCTAGATAAGCCTGAGGATCGTCAACCTGGGCGTAGACGGAGACACGTGGGTTTCCCCTGTTTGCGCTGCCAAGTCCGCCGTTGATGCCAGACTCACCGCTTTCCCTGGTGTACGCCATGCCGTAAGCGAAGGGATTGTTGGTGTCTATCCTCCACTCGAAGAGGTTTCCATAGAACTCCTGGGTCTTCTTGGCGTCTGATCCCATGATTTCAAAATGCACCACCGGGTTTGGCATCGCGGCCCTCCTCAGATATAAAATCACGTTATTGGTACGTTATCTCAATAGCTAATATAATGCTATTGAGCGCCCTATCCGGCGGTCCAAGGGTCAGAACCTGGATCGTTGCCGGTGGCCGCAGCGGTAAGTCGCTCAAGGTAGTGATCCCAGCCCATACCGTGGGATTCCCTATCAAGTTCAGGGAGACCGGAGTGTCTGAGGCGTACCACGATGGCCCCGCCATCTTCGGTGAGCGTAATCTCCACCGTGGAGGTGCCTGGAGTCACCAATGTGTCCTCAGACTCCCATCCCCAGGTGAACACTACCTTGGTGAAGGGTGAAATCTCCACAAAGGACCCACTGGCGATGTCATTGCCAGTGACATTGACGCGATAGATACCGCCGGGCGTGGGGTCGGCCTCGGCAGAGATGCCCATCCAGTGTGTCATCTTCTCTGAATCTGTCAGGAACGGGAAGATTGTCTCAGCGCGAGCGCCAATACGGACTTTTCGCTCCACAAAATCTGGCAGGCTTGTCATGAGATGTTGATGCTCTCCTCTCGGTTAAAACCAAAGGGTCATAAGGCTGTGTTTCAGCGATGGTATACCATTCACTCGCCCAAATGGGGTGAACATGACAGAGTAAGCCGGTCTCAGATATAAACGACCCGGGCATTCCTCATTCTACAGCTATACTGTAATTTGTAGGTAATAAAACTACAATTGTAGTTTTATTACCTATTCAGCTACGAACTGTGGAAGGGATACCCTGCCGTCTTGGACTGCATACTCTTGACGTTGGAGCTGCGGCTTTCTATGCTGCGGCTCGACGAATGTATGAGGAGTGTGGCCACGCCAGAGTTTACGCTGCACCTGAATCAGGAGCTGAAGCGTGACGTGCCATCTAAGGCTGTGCCGATAATAGACAACGGACGCGGCGGCCTGTGTTTTATCTGATGCTGGCAGAGGAACCGAGCATGGCCCATGTGGACGTTGATGAGTGGACTACGGTGAATCCACTGGTAGAGGTAGTGCCTGCAGGGTAAGACGTGTCAGTCTGATTTGGGATATAAAAAGGAAGAGGCTCGGGTTTATTCCCGGGCCTCTTCTTAATGACAAGAACGTTCTCTAACCAGACGTAGCGACTTCCGTAAGTGCTTCCAGGCCAAAGAGGTTTGCGGCGTTGTCCCAGAGGATCTTCCGTTTGTTGTCGTCGGACACGCCCTCCAATGCCAGGAAGGTGTTCACTGCCTCCGGGAAGATGGAATCGCTATGGGGGTAGTCCGTGGAGAACAAGAGTTTGTCAGCCCCCATGTAATCGATGGTGTACTTGATGGGTGACTCCTCAGGCTCGATGACCGAGTAGCACTGTCGCTTGAAGTACTCGCTGGGGAGCATGGACAGCTTGATTTCTAGGTCAGGCGCATTGGTCTCCCACTTGTCGTCCAGCCTCCAGAGGAACCAGGGCAGCCAACTCGCATTGACCTCTAGGAAGGCTGGCTTCAGGTTGGGGAACCGCTCCAGCACGCCGCCGATGATGAGCTCCGCCAGTTGGGCTTGGGCGTGGACCGGGCCTGTCATGGTGTTTCCGACGACACCCATGCCCTTGTGCCCGAAGTAGCGATGGTTGTAGTTGTCCTTCAGGTTGTAGTTAGCGGGCGGCCCGTGCATCCCGAAAGCAGTGCCGAGTCGGTTCATCTCTTCCCATAGCGGGTCAAAGAACTCATCACAGAGCAGGTTGCCGTTCACTGCGCCACCGGTCATGGTCACGGCCACCGCTCCAAGCTCTTCTACAGCACGCTTGGCCTCACCCGCTGCCAGCTTTGCATCCTGAGGCGGTACCCATGCCCAGAACTTGAAGCGGTCTGGGTGATGGCTGACAAACTCTGCGGCGTAATCGTTGTAGACCTGGCAAAGGGCCAAGGCGTGTTCCGGATCCAATCCATCGTACCGGACGATGCCCATAGCCGCTGTGGGCATGAACACGCCGATGTCTATGCCTTCGATGTCGAACCCTTCCAGGAAAACGTCAGGCTCAGGGTTCTGCGTGACCTTCAATAGCTCCGGCACTGCGGGGATACGCCGGAGGCTGCGCTGCCGCACCATGGGGTTAGAAGCTATTGGTGGCTTCACCACGCCCTCAATCTCAATGCGAGCGCCGCTGCCCTCTGCAATGCCGCCGTTTTCTGGCCTCACAATCTTTGTCCGAGACCTGAAAGGCTCCGGCAGCTTCTCCATCCAGAGTTCCAGGGGCTCCAGCAGATGGGGCTCACTATCGATGACCTTGAAGCCGTTCTTCGCCATGACATCCTCCGTAACAGGGTAGTACCAACTTGCTAGACCAGAGCGTGCCCTGGGTCCAAGGGACGAGCCTCCTGCCAGGTGATGTTTGCGGGCTTCGTAAAGTCATCACCGCGGATGAGTTCATAGGTGATGGACGCAGCCAACCCGGGCGGATCTATGCCGTCAGTGTAGCCGCGGACAGAGTCTGCCAGCAGTCGCCGCATCGCGATGATGGCGCGGTCGCTGGTGCCAAGGTGCTCCCGCGTGCGGTCATAGATGGCTCCCATGGTCTCCTGGACGGCGTGGTCCTGGGTGCGTGTGCCGAAGATGCCTGAGAAGCCCCGGGACTTCATTGCCTCCCGGTCTTGCAGATACCAATTATCGAAGTTTCTCGCCTTCCGAAACCCGGGTTGCAGGTCATGGAAGCCGAACTGCTCAATGCGGTCTGCGCGCTCCTGGGCTGTGAAAGGACGCTCCTCGTTGAAGCCGATCTCCCACTGCCAACAACTGAAATCATCGCGAGGCACCCAGATGGAAAAGCCGGTGGTGCGGCCAGGAGCCCCGGGAATGTAGGCATAGAACGGAAGGATATAGGGCGTCATGCGCACGTACTCCTCGCTGTCGCTGGCTCGCCTGACGGCGGCGTACCTGTAACCGTAAGACGTGTACTCAACCTCCAGGCGTGGGGCAGTGTCCTTCATCACAAGGGCGTTTACCGGATTTCCCCACCCGGTGCGTACCCCGCTGAAAGAGCGGTGCAGGAACGAGGCGTGGGAAGAGTCTATGCCACCCTCTAATCCTTGGAGGTAGTTGCTTTCTTGAATGGTCTTGATGAGCACAAGGTGATCATCCGTCACCTTTGTCCACTGGAAGGCTGGGAACGGGGGGAGTTTATCTGCCGGCCCCATATACGCCCACACAATGCCTGCCACTTCCTGAACCGGATAGGCCCGGGCCTGCACCTTATCTTTGAAGTTGCTGGCGGAGGGTTCTGAGGGCATGTCCAGGCAGTTGCCGTCAACATCGAATTTCCAGCCGTGGTAGATACACGTTAGGCCGCAGTCCTCGTTGCGACCCAAGGCCAGGGATGCGCCGCGATGGGGGCAGTACTCTTCCATAACGCCTACCTTCCCATTGGTATCGCGGAAGGCAATCAAATCCTCGCCCAGGAGTTTGAGGCGTATGGGAGTGCCGTCGTGTTCGCGGATTTCGCTTGCTATGAAGGCCGGTATCCAGAACCGACGCATCATTTCACCCAAGGGCGTACCCCGGTCAGTCCGAGTGATGAGATTGTTCTCTTCCTTGGTCAGCATGCTCTCCCCTTAAATATGTAATGTTGAAATAATTGTAGCTACTGGGTGTCGTCATCACGCCAGCGTTTGAACGTGAAGGCAAATATCGTAAGTGCGACGCCAAAGATGGCGAACGTGTAATTTTTAACCCAGAGAGGGAAGCTAGTGCCAACCTTGTCAGCAAAGATGAACCCCAATACCAACAGGCCAGAGAACAGCATGACTTTGCCGAAGAAGTTGTGTGCAGCCTTCATTTGGTACCCCTCTTTTGGCCTGGGCGCTGAGTGCAAAGGATAAAACCACAACGCAACGGCCAACATTGGAAACCTCGGCCATTATACAGAGGGGCACAGTAGAACGGAAGGAGGTCTTTGGGGGTGGGAGGAACCCAGGCGCTAGTACGTGATCATGCGTTGGTCGTCAAAGGTGTGGCTCCATGAACCCGGGGCATAACTGCTTGCCGGTACTGTGCTGGACATGATGATAGTAGCGGCACTTCCGGTAGCAACGGAGAATTTAACTCCACTACCATGTACGGAGGTAGCATTCAAAGCTGCCTCACGAATAAACTCCGATGTCTTCTTGTTGGCTTGGGCAGCGTGCTCGGTCACTCGGTTGAAGTCCGCACGGGGAAACGCTACCGAAACGATTGCACGATCCCCTGGTGAGGACTGCTCATCTGTTGTGGGCTGACCTTGTTCTGGGGTCTTAAACGATTCTTGTACCACAGCTTTGTTCTCCTATGTGTCCTTGACAGATTACAGTGGAAATACTACATTTGTAGTGTATTGTAGCTTATGGGGTAGGAGATACACAAGTGGAAATCCAGTGGCTCATGTTGGCGGACGCCGCAGAGGTTGTTGCAAACAAGCTGTATATCATGGGTGGTGA